>Ga0247804_10000635_pt1 | contig 16169 bp, 14 predicted proteins | sample UWRJL029104C1_FD_181142 | JGI IMG/M metagenome (GOLD analysis project Ga0247804, IMG submission 181142) | Plant litter microbial communities from Arlington Agricultural Research Station in Wisconsin, United States - UWRJ-L029-104C-1 | ecosystem: Environmental > Terrestrial > Plant litter >...
TGACCGCCCTTCCCAGTTACCGTAACGTACAATTCATCGGTCGAAGCCATATAAATCCCGGATCGGAAGCCTACTTTACCTGCATCAATTAAAGGCATTACATGCTGACCAACAATAGTCTGAGGTTTCGGGTTTTCGAGCACGCCTTCTTTTATCATAATACTTGCTCCGCCAGGCAATAATTCTTCAGCCGGTTGAAAGATTAGCTTTATTGTGCCGCCGAATTCATCTTTCAATTGATTTAAAATGTATGCTGTACCTAAAAGTGAAGAAGTATGCACATCATGTCCGCAGGCATGCATTACTCCGTGATTTTTTGAAATGTACGGTTTATCATTAGCTTCATGAATTGGCAGCGCATCCATATCGGCTCTTAAAGCAATTACATTTTCAGAAGGCAGATTACCTTTAATTAAGCCAACGACACCGGTATTCGCGCAATCGGTAAACTCAATGCCCCAATTTGTAAGTTTATCCTTAATGTAAAGAGAAGTTTCGAATTCTTTAAAAGATAGTTCGGGATTTGCATGAATATGACGACGATAGCCGACAACATCATTGAATATACTTTCGGCTAAATCTTTTATTCTATTTTTGATCATCAGTTGTAGTATCTAGAGTTGGTGCATTAATTTTTTCCCTGAAAATAAATAGCGTAGGAAAAGTGGATCTGAGTTCGCTCATTAACCTTTGAGCCTCCATCCTTGTACGAAAATCGCCAACACGTAAATAGTAGTTGGGTTCTTTATAAATAACGTAAGTATTTATTTTAGGATAACTGTTTTTAAAACGCGCTTGCTGATTAAACAATTCCCGACGGTCGGACCCATAAAAAACCTGAACCCGGTAACCATAATCTGACACAACAGGTTTATTCGGTTTTAAGGTTACATCGCCACCGGTCCTGTAAACTTCTATCCTTTTTGCGATTAAGCTATCAATTAGCGGGTCTTTTACAACTGTTACCTCGCCTTTTTGAGCAAAAGAAGTTTTAAATATTATGAGGAAAAATGCAATAGTAGAAATTATTTTCATGATAGTAAAATTCAGCAAGTCTAGAAACAGGAATGCCGAACTTCTTGCAAAATTCGGCATTCTTTATGGGTTGTGCAAATAGTTTAATTTAGACCCTTAGCTTTTCAGGATCCTGATTGGTTGGCCAAAGCGTATGGATTATAACCGAAGAATCGTTAACTTCATAAAATATAATATAATCCATAACAATTAGGCCGCGTACCGCCTTATTAGAAGACTGAATTCCTAAATCAGGATTCCTGATTAATAGCTTAATTTCCTTATTAAAAATGCTGTAGAGTTTAGCGGCATATTTTTTATTACCATTTCGCTCCGTATAGAATTCAAGAACCGCAAATAGTTTAATTCTTGCTTTTTGCGACCAGATTATTTTTTTAGCCATTCTTGTATTTCATCATCAAGTGTAGATTGCTCTACAAATAAGCCTTCTTTAATTTGCTCTTGGGATGAAATAATTTCTTTTTCTTGTTCGGGAGATAAGTCTAAAGTTCCTGATTTGGTTCTATCAATAATCTTAACGCCGAATTGCTTAAGTATTGCCTTTACAATTGAACTTTTCTCATCTGGAATTTTAATAGTTAACGTCTCCATAAACCAAAAATACTAAAATTAACTTAGATTTTTTTCACATAAAAAAGCCGGATTTCTTTCGAAATCCGGCTAAAATAATTAATTATATTCTACAAATTCGCTCCGTGGCAGTTTTTGTATTTCTTACCACTTCCGCATGGGCAAGGTTCATTACGACCAATTGTAGTTTCCTTACGGATTGGCTGCTGAGGAATAGCTTCGCGGGTGTCTCCAAATTCAATTCCTGGCTCCTCACGACCAAACTCTTGTTTTGTCGTTTGTAACTTAGGTTGTTTTTTTGGAGCTGGTGCTTCTTTAACATCTTCAGGCTCTTGCTGAACCGGAATACCTCCTTTATACAAGAAACTTACAACTTCTTTATTAACTGCAGTAAGCATGTTTTTAAACAAGTTGAAGGCCTCCATTTTGTAAATTACCAATGGATCTTTTTGCTCGTAAACTGCATTCTGAACAGATTGTTTTAAATCATCCATTTCACGTAAATGCTCTTTCCAGCTATCATCAATTAAGGCAAGAACAATTGTTTTCTCGAATGAGCGAACTACTTCTTTTCCTTTATTATCAATTGCTTTTTTCAAATCTACAGCGACCTGAATGCCACGGATGCCATCAGTAAAGGGAACAACAATTTGTTCGATATGCTCACCGCGTTCTTCGTAAACCTGCGTTAAAACAGGTAAAGATTGCTGAATTATGGCTTCCGATTTACGTGCATAAAATGCTTCAGCTTCTTCAAATAACTTTTCAGTTAATTGTGCTGCATTAGTTGAAGAAAATTCCTTTTCGGTAATCGCAGTATCCAATGAGAAGTTTTTAATTACTTCTAATTTAAATCCGTCGAAATTTGCTTCCTGTTTGTACTCGTTAACAATATCTTCAGCGACATCGAAAACCATGTTGTTCATATCCACATCTAAACGTTCGCCGAATAAAGCATTCTTACGTTTCGCGTAAATTACAGTACGTTGTGAATTCATCACGTCATCATACTCCAATAGGCGTTTACGAATACCAAAGTTATTTTCTTCAACTTTTTTCTGAGCACGTTCGATAGATTTGGTAATCATTGAATGTTGAATCACCTCACCATCTTCAATACCCATACGAACCATGATGCTAGAGATTCTTTCAGAGCCAAACAAACGCATCAAGTTATCTTCTAATGAAACGAAGAACTGAGATGAACCCGGATCACCCTGACGACCTGCACGACCGCGTAACTGCCTGTCAACACGACGGGATTCGTGGCGCTCTGTACCTACAATCGCTAAACCACCCGCATCTTTAACGCCTGCACCTAGCTTAATATCCGTACCACGACCAGCCATGTTGGTTGCAATCGTAACCTGACCAGCCTGACCAGCTTCGGCAACGATATCAGCCTCTTTCTGGTGCATTTTGGCGTTCAACACATTGTGTTTAATTCCGCGAAGTTTAAGCATACGGCTCAATAACTCTGAAATCTCAACAGATGTTGTACCCACCAAAACCGGGCGACCAGCTTCGGTTAATTTTACAATCTCGTCTGCAACGGCATTGTATTTTTCACGAACGGTACGATAAACATAATCCTGTTGATCTGCTCTCGAAATATTTCTGTTTGTTGGAATTTCAACTACATCTAATTTATAGATAGACCAGAACTCGCCTGCTTCTGTAGTTGCTGTACCCGTCATACCGCAAAGTTTGTGGTACATACGGAAATAATTTTGCAGGGTTACAGTCGCATAAGTTTGGGTTGCATCCTCAACTTTTACATTTTCTTTAGCTTCAATTGCCTGGTGTAAACCATCTGAGTAACGCCGGCCATCCATGATACGACCGGTTTGCTCATCAACAATTTTAATTTTGCCTTCGTCGATAATGTATTCCACATCGATTTCGAATAAGGTATACGCTTTTAATAACTGATTTACAGAGTGAATACGTTCTGCTTTAACAGAATAATCACGCATTAAAGCATCTTTTGTTACTACCTTTTCATCTAAAGGCAAATCAGATTTCTCCAATTCGGCAACTTCAGTACCAACATCAGGTAAGATAAAGAAGTTAGGGTCTTCACCAGATTGCGTAATCAATTCAATACCTTTTTCAGTTAATTCTACCTGATTGTTTTTCTCATCGATGTAGAAATACAATTCAGAATCTACTTTAGGCATATTCTTAGATTGATCAGCCATGTAATGGTTTTCTGTTTTTAACAACAGACCACGTACACCGCTTTCACTTAAGAATTTAATTAAAGCCTTATTTTTTGGCAAACCACGGTAAGCACGTAATAGTGCTAAGCCACCTTCGCCTTCTTCAGTTCCGGTATTACCGGCATTGATTAATTTTTTTGCTTCGTTTAATGCCTGAGAAACATAAGCTTTCTGCGCATTTACCAAACGTTCGATACGTGGTTTTAACTCATAAAATTCGTGCTCATCACCACGGGGAATCGGACCGGAAATAATCAAAGGTGTACGGGCATCATCAATTAAAACTGAATCGACCTCATCAACCATTGCGAAATGCAATTTGCGCTGAACCAGTTGATCAGGGGTTTGTGACATATTGTCGCGCAGGTAATCGAACCCAAATTCATTATTTGTTCCGTAGGTGATATCCGCAGCATAGGCTTTTCTTCTTTCTTCAGAGTTTGGCTCATGTTTATCAATACAATCGACACTAATTCCGTGAAACTCGAATAAAGGACCGTTCCACTCACTATCACGACGGGCCAGGTAATCATTCACCGTTACGATGTGAACACCCTGACCAGCAAGTGAATTTAAATAAGCAGGAAGCGTACTTACCAGAGTTTTACCTTCACCCGTGGCCATCTCTGCAATTTTACCGCTGTGTAAAACAATACCACCGATTAACTGAACATCGTAATGAACCATGTTCCAGACAACTTCGGTACCGGCAGCATCCCAGCGGTTTGCCCATTGTGCTTTATCACCAACAATTTTTACGTTGCTTTTTCTCGCAGCATAATCTCTGTCAAACTGTGTGGCGGTAACTTCTAAATAATCGTTTTCGCTTAAACGGCGGGAAGTTTCTTTTACAACTGCAAAAGCCTCAGGAAGAATTTCCAAAAGCACTTTTTCTAATTCAGTATCACGCTCCTTACCTAAAGCATCTACCTGATCATAAATTGCTGTTTTCTGATGAAGATCTAAATCTTCGCCATCAGCATCCGCTTTTAAAGCTGAAATTTTACCATCGATATCCGCTAAAAAAGTAGCAATTCTGTCTTTAAATTCTCCCGTTTTTGCACGCAATTCATCATTGCTTATTGAAGATAACTTTGCGTATTCTTCATTTATTTTAACAACCAGCGGCTGGATGCTCTTTATATCTCTTTCTGATTTACTTCCGAAAATCTTCGCTAAAAATCCTAACATTATATTTAATCGTATTTATTATAAAAAAATTGTTGTGTGACAACAACCAATCCAATGGCTTACTTAAGTCTTTTGGCAGTTGTTGGTATAGATGGGCTACGAAATTATTGAGAAAGGAAACTAAGGACTATTGTTTTTCGGTTTTTTCCTTATGGTTAAATCCGTAATTACCTGATTCGAGCTAATGTGTTTCTCAACTTTTAACGGCGTTTGCGTTCCGATTAATGCCAGACTTGTATAAGATAACAAATATGGATTACGGTCTTCATTAAGCTGGACGGTGCTTTTGCCCGAATCGTTGACACTTATCTTGTGCTCGTTACAATATTCATTTAATATTCTAAGCCCTTCAACACGTTCGGCTTTTGCCAAATGCGTTAAGCTAAAAAATACAAGAGATATGGTAACAAGGTGTTTCATTAACAGCGGCAAAGCTAGTTTTAATCTTTTATAAAAAAAAATTACATCCTCTCAAAAAGCATACCTGAAATTTTCATTAGGTTTTACTCTTGCTATTTAAAGAAATCAATCGCTCTTATCACAACTATTGCATTTATCTTTGAATATTAATTTTACGTATTCACCTGATTAAATCGCATTTAATGAAATCGCCCGGTAAAATATATTTAGCAGATCAACGTGGTTTTATGAAATCTTCTATTTTGCAACGATACTGTACATTTAATTTTGAGAAATATTACAGCGAGCATGCAGAACCTTTTGGCGATCTATTTCTTCTAAATGATGACTCAATCGCTGGCGGAAAATTAACTTTTTTCCTTTCGAAAGCAGATTCACTTCAAATATTTATGCCAATAACCGGCGGGATAGGCATTGTATTCAATGGAAAAGAATATGCTTTAGAAACCGGCCAGGTTCAGGTTTTAAATTTAGGCAAAGGCGAGGTTCTAGAAATTAGCAATCCGTACCACAACGATACTATAAATTATATTCAAATTGGAATAAGAACGGATGTGTTCTTACTAAGGCACAGCGAAATGCTATTTAATTTCGACTTTGAAAAAGATAAAAACAAACTCATCGAAATTGTTTCGAGTCCAAAGCTTCCTTTTAAATTAAGCGCTGGTATTTTTTCCGAAAAACGAGAAGCTGTTTATAAAATGAAATCGCCGGAAAGCAGTTTTTATGCTTTTATAATTAAGGGTGCGTTTAAAATTGAAGGCAAATTATTGCATGCACATGATGGGTTGGCAATTTGGGATAGAGAAAATGTAGAAATTGGGGCTTTGGATAATAATGCGATGGTATTGGTTTTGGAGACGTTTAACTCATTTTAAAAATTCCCGTCATATCGACTAAAGCGAAACAGAGATATCTTTGAATTAGAACTTCGCTCAAAAGATTTCTCCACAAGGTCGAAAGGACGACATGACCAGACCTCAAGTTAACTAACTCCCGTCATATTGACTGAAGCGCTGCGAAACGGAGATATCTTTGAAATTGAACTTTGCTAACAAGATTTTGCTTCGCTGAGCAATCGTGGTTCTCCTCTACGGCCGAAACAACGAGACCTGATATTCTTAATTAAAAAAAGACATCGGACTACGATAATTGAATTTGCAACATCTCTTCATCATCGAAGGCCTCGGTTCGTGTCCTCACGAATCGAAACAATAATGTGGTTCGTGAGGACACGAACCAAGGCTTTGGTATAAAGGGCCTTCTTAACCAATACTTGAACGTTAGAAATCAGTTCCCCTTTAGGCGCGGAGGGCTTTTACTTAAAAACCACCTCAGTCGCACCATAGCCAAACTTTTCTTTTCTGGCATCCATATAAGTCTTGATATGTGAATTTTTACTAATCAGCTTATGGATTTTATCTCTTAAAGTTCCGTTGCCCGATCCATGTATAAAAATCATTTTATCGAAATGATGAACAATTGCAGCATCTAAGGCATTCTGGAAATGAGATAACTGAATTTGCAACATCTCTTCAGCATCTAAAAAGTGATGGTCGTCTCTAAGTTTTTCAATATGTAAATCAATTTCCTTTGCTGGTGCTGCAACTGTCTTCTTTTCTGCCGGAGATTTAAAAAAACTCTCTTTTAACTTTTGTGGGTCGATAGTTATCGATGGTAATTCATCCAAACGGATTAGCCAGCCTTTGTTTTTTAACTGAGGCAATTCCTTCTGTTCGATGGAAAAGTCTTTTGCTCTGAACTTTTTCTTTATTATCAAAGGCTCAGCAGGCTTAACATCAGCTTCGCTGAATAATAAAATCTGAAAAGTAAATTCCGGCCAGATATCTAAATCGGCAAGAGATGCGGAATAAACCAGTTTCGATTGATAAGCTTCCAGAATACCATAAAAAGAACCGGCATATTTTTCTTTTCGTTCGCTTGTTAAAGTTACCAAAAGCACATTCGCCGATTGATTTTGCAAATGAAAATGCACCACATTTCCGGCTTTATCGTCTGTAGCCATGGCTAAATAAATTCCAGTTTCTATTTTACTAATGTCCGGTACATTAACCTGAATTGGTTTAGGTAAATCTATTTCTTCCGGAGCAACGCCATGGCCGTGAACAGAAGTTAAATTACTTATCGACACCGGAATTTCAAAACCATCTTCATCAGTTACACCCAAAGTTTGCGAATCAATAACTTTTGTTACATACCCTTCGCGTTTTTCATCAACAAAACGCACAAAATCACCCAGCTTAAATTTCATCTTAAAAATATTGATTTGGTTCTCTGATGTTTCAGAAAATTCATTTAAGCAAAGATACCGATTTTTAGATTAGGCTACGATGAGCATATTGCGAACCTGTTGTAATTCGCCATTTTGAAGTCGTGCGTAATACACGCCCGGTGCATAATGCTGGTTTTCAAAGTTGATGTTGTAAGTACCTTCATCCTTCACAGCATCCACAACGATTGCCATTAACCTACCCATGGTGTTGTAAACCTGAATCAGAACGTGGCCGCCCCTTGACGAATATTTTATCGTGGTTGAAGTTGTAAATGGATTAGGATAATTTGAAATTAAACTTTCGCCACTTAAATGATTGGCCTGAGCCAGACTCGTCGACATGCAATTTGTTCCGGGCTGAATTAATGGTAAAGATTGAAAATCTTTTAACATAACATTCGACAAAGTTGCCTTATCTACGCAAAACCATTTTTCGAGTAATGTTGCGTAAACTGACCTGAAATCGTATTGCATAGGTATGTTATCGTTCACTGAAGTTGTTGCGGAAATGGTTGGATTTTTGCCTAGAACACCGCCTTGAATTGCATCGCCAAAAACAATAAGCGGAGCCGCAGCACCATGGTCAGTTCCGTTACTGGCGTTTGATTTTATCCTTCGACCGAACTCTGAAAAAGTCATCCCGGCAACTCTTTTTGAAGCGCCTAGACCTTTTAAGTCAGCCATAAATGCTTTAATGGCATCACTGACTTTCTGAAGCAGAACCGCATGTGTTCCGGTTTCATTTGCACCGGTATTTACCTGCGAGGCATGCGTATCGAAAGAACCGATGTTAACCATGTAAAGTCTGGTTTTCAATCCGCCGCCGACTAACCGGGCAACAACTTTTAATTGGTCGGCCAATGAATTATTGCTTGGATATGTACCTTGTTTAGTTACTTTTCCAGCTGCAGTTTTGATAACCGAAGCGTATTGCTGGGTTTGCTGTGCAACCTGCCTCACGTAGGTTAATTCCTTACCGGCATTGGTATTTGGTGCCGGTGATTGAATGCCATTTATCAGATTATAAAAGTTTACAGGATCAGAAATTGCCATGCCCATATTTACAGACGGGCCCTGAAAAGCCGGGGAAATAAACGATCCTATTTGAATAGCCAACGGATCGGGCATTACCGTATTTGGGTAACCTATCGGGAAGTTTGTGTACTCTTCGGCAAGGTATCTTCCCGCCCAGCCACTGTCGATTACCTGCCCGGATTCTGAAGCTGAAAGCCAGATATCAGTCGCCCTGAAATGACTGAAATTTGGTTGCGGATAACCAACAGATTGAACAACCTGGACTTTTCCATCATCATACAAACCAGCTAGGCCAGACATAGCAGGATGAATACCGGTGTTATAACCCGAAAGTTTAATAATTTTATTTTTTGGGAGGATAATATTCGGACGGGCCAGGGTTAAATTATCATACTGATCCAAAGGAAGAATCATATTCAAACCATCGTTTCCCCCATTCAACTGAATAATAACTAAAACGTGATCAGTTTCCTGATTGGCAGCCGTGATTGCAGAAAGCAAACTTGATGCGCCAAAAGCCTTTAAAGAAAAACCACCTAACATCGATGGAATTACCACTCCGGCAGGCATTGCTTTAGTTAAAAATTCACGCCTCTTCATAATAGCTGATATTCTTCAAGGTTCATAATGTATTTATAAAACTCCTGTAAACGTGTTTGCACAATAGTCGTTTTTGCTGTTGTTGGTGCTGCTTTATAATCCAGCCATGCAGTGGTCCAGTACGCATCATTCACCTGATTACTTAGCAAAATACTCTTTAAAAATTTCTTTACATCTGCGCTCACATCAATGGTATATAAATGTGCAATTGCTTCATCAACCACAACATTCGGGTCTTCCGGTTTGCTGAATTTTGCGGTGTAAGCAATCGAATCGATAACTATCTTTTTACTATTTCTCGTGTAACCGGTGCTGATAAATCTATCGGTGAAAATATTGCGTTTCGGCAAAGTATCTGAGTTAATCCAGAGTTCGTAAAACTGGGGAGCCTGGTAATAGGCCGGCCAACCGGAAACGTTTGGTGGGTCAGCAAGATTTTGCTGTAAGTTGGAAGCCGTACTCCTCAAATAATCGCCCATATAATAAACGTTTACATAATCGGCAGCATCAGGAAAAAGAATTTCAAATTCCCTTGCCAAACCGACAACAAAATCGATAGGTGCTTTTATATTACAAGAACGGTTCTGGGGTAAAAAGAAGTGATTGCTGGTTAACAAAGCCTTTAAAACAGGTTTAATTTCATAATTGGCATTTCTAAAAATCTCAGCCAACGGCGTTATGATATTCGATTCGATATCTGCTGTAATGTCGTAGTAAACAAAAAAGCGATACAGTCTCCGGCAGATGTATTTACTAACTTCCACCTGCGTAAAAATCATATCCAGCAAATCATCAACTTCTTTTGCGCCATCGGCACCCGTTCTGCCTTTAATTAACTTACTGCCATAAAATGAAGAAAACTGTTTATCAGTCGCATCATGTCGTGAAGCATTAAATACCGATGTGATGTTAACGCCATCTAAAGTGTAACCCGTAAGCAGGCGAGCCGCTGCTTTAACATCTGCTTCTGTGTATTTGGAATCAGGACCTTTGCCAACAGTAAAAAGTTCTTGTAATTCCCTACCATAATTTTCATCTGGAGCGGCTTTTGTACTTGCATAGCCATTTAAGTATCGAAGCATTGCAGGGTCTATTGTTACCTGTTTAACTAATATCTTAAAATTGCCGAAAGCAAGGCTGCGAAGTAAGCTATTGTGTTTGTAAATGTAACGGGCATCATCAACTGTATCCGCTTCAACAGAGAAATGATTCTGCCAAAAGAGGGTCATCTTCTCTCTTAAAGAAATAGGTTGATTGAGCATTTGCGTTACCCACCAGGCTTTGAAAGATGTAACACGGCGGCTATTTGCCGTTCCATCCGTATAAATTGCATTTACCCAGGTTTGCCCTGCCGGTACATTTGCATCTGTATAACCGGTATCGTTGTAGTTATTAACGGGCGGATTAGGAAGCGGAAGGTCTTTTAATAACAAATCGACAACTTGAGATACGGATTGCCCCATGAGTGAATTGATATCACTTCTTTTAGCGCCAAATAATGTGCGTTTTAGTAAATGATTTAGTTCTTTTGTCCCGAAATTTCCTGAGTAAATCTCTATCGCCATAAAATCTCTTTAGAAACGAAATAAAAATAAGAAATTAAATCGCTGAATTTCAGTTATTTTACACGAAACGTCAAAATTTAGTTACAAAACCTTGTTTTACCACCGGATAAGCGCACTTGCCCAGGTAAAACCCGAACCAAAAGCAGCGAGACAAACTAAATCACCATCTTTTATTTTACCGGCCTCCCAGGCTTCGCACAAAGCAATTGGCACAGAAGCAGCAGTTGTATTGCCATATTTCTGAATGTTATTAAAAACCTGCCCGTCTTTTAAACCAAGTAATTGCTGTACGTATTGGCTGATTCGAAGGTTTGCCTGATGTGGCACCAGCATATCAATATCTTTCTCTGTTAAATCATTCGCCGCTAATGCTTCTTTAATTACTTCAGGAAACTTAACAACAGCTTTTTTGAAAACAGAAGGACCATCCATATACGGTAACGCGGCGCCGCTTTCCAATATTTCAGGTGTCATAAACAAACCGCCCAATTCCTGATCGGGAAAGGCTGGCTTATCTTTCATCCATTTATTGGCATGAGAACCTGGATAATACATCGCGAGGATTTCAGCATCCGCGCCATCGCTATGTAAATGTGTACTCAAGATGCCTTTGCCAGGTTCATCTGTGGGTTGCAGCACAACTGCCCCTGCTCCGTCACCAAAAATTACGGACACATTTCTGCTCCGGGTTTCAAAATCCATCGCGAAAGAATGTTTTTCACTTCCTACAACCAATACATTTTTATACATGCCTGTTTTAACAAACTGATCGGCTACGGATAAGGCATAAACAAAGCCAGAACATTGATTTCGAATGTCCAGTGCACCGATTTCGCCCATACCCATTTCACGTTGTAATAAAACCCCGCAACCCGGAAAATAATAATCCGGACTTAAAGTTGCGAATACGATAAAATCAACATCTTTTGCGGTAATTCCTGCCCGTTCCAAAGCAATTTTAGAAGCCTCAATCCCCATTGTGGCTGTAGTTTCTTCATACCTGTCTGCAAAACGGCGTTCCTTAATTCCGGTACGTTCCTGAATCCACTCATCACTAGTTTCCATAAAACGACTTAAATCGTTATTGGTATATACATTTTTCGGAACATAATAGCCGATTCCTGCAATTTTGGATTGGTGCATGCTTAATATTTATATTTTGGTTAAACAAAGTTAATCATTTATTGCCTAAGCTATTATTAAACGTAGAACAACAAAATCTTAGTACTTGATACAAAATACTTGATACTATTGTTTATTTTTGCAACCATGTCTACAGAAACCAAAGAAGAGACCTTTACGCTCGAAGAAATTTTAACTTCTATAAAAACCGTACATCGCCTTATTTTGTGGAATGATGAAATAAATACTTTCGACCATGTGATTTATTGCATGATGAAGTACCTGGATTATAACGAATCTCAATCAGAAAAAATTGCCTGGAAAGTGCACAATGAAGGTAAATGCCCTGTTTTAGAAGGTTCGTTTACTGAAATGGAAATCTACCGTAAAATTTTACAACAAGAAGGTTTAACCGTTAGCGTAGATTAGAATGCAACGGATTATTTGTTGTTTAATAATCTCTTTTATTATCCAAAAAACAAATGCACAATCGTTTGCCGATAAACTATTGGCAGATTCAAATGTAACCGGCTTACAGCTTATCTATTCTAAGAAAGAAAAAATTTCCGCTGTTAATGCCGGCTTCTCCGATAGTGAACACAAACAAAAAGTTTCCTCAAAAACAATTTTTCAGGCTGCTTCATTAAGTAAAGTTGTGTTGGCTTACATCTGCCTGGAATTAGCTTCTCAAAAACAAATCGATTTAGATAAGCCTCTGGTTTCTTATTATGATTATCCCCGATTGAAAAACGATCCTGCCGCTAAAAAGATTACTGCAAGAATGGTTTTAATGCACACCAGCGGACTACCAAACTGGACAGAAAATCCATTAAAGAAATCATGGGCAACATCGGCGCTGACTACCGATTTTGAGCCCGGAAATCATTGGAAATATTCAGGCGAAGGTTTTGTTTTTCTTCAATTGGCAATACAAAATATTTTAAATAAGGATTTACAGCAAATCGCAGATGAGCTGGTATTTAAACCATTGGCAATGAAGAATTCATCATTTATCTGGAAAGATGAATTTGAATCTGCTGCAGCTTTTGGTCACGATGATAAATCAGAACAAATACAGAGGATGTCTTTCTTTTTACCAAATGCCGCTTTCTCGCTGCTGACAACAGCCACTGACTATCAGATTTTCCTGAATGCTTTTTACCATAAATATTTGACAAAAGTGCTTTCAGATTCAGTTTCTGTTTATAACGAAAAAGAACCTCAACCTGCGGCAAAATATTTATTCTGGGGATTAGGCATTGGCATTCAAAAAAATGAATCAGGGGAAATGCTGTGGCACTGGGGTGATAATGGTGATTTTCAGGGCTTTTTTATGATTAATCCGTCATCTAACGAGGTCTTAGTTTGTTTTACAAATAGTGCTAAGGGATTGAAATTGATTAAACCATTATTGGTTCATTTTTTTGGAACAACAAACTGGCCGGCTGCAAACTGGTTAGTAAATTAATCCTTTCAAAAGCTGATTCAGTTCTGTCTGTGTAGTTTGTGTTTTATCTTTTGCATACCAACCGTGAAGCTTCTCTGCCAGAACCGGCATCTCGGTTGTTTCTTTTCGCCACTCTTTTAAAAGTTCTTGTAAAATTTGAGGTCTTGGTCCCCAATTCGCCAGAACTTTGTCGCCGGTTTCATTTAAAATTAAAAGGACCGGTATCGCTCTGCCACCATTGGTTAGGTGCGCATCAATTAAAGGCAAATTTTTATCGCGAAGCACAAACTTCAAATCTATTTTACCTAATGAAGCCGTTGCGATTTTATTAAATACAGGAACAATTTGTGCAGCATCGCCACACCAACCTTCAGTAATTACTAAAAACTTATAATTTTCTTTCAGCTGATTAATAGTTGATGAGATTTCATCGCTTAAGCTAACGGTTTTATCAACACGGCTCATCCTTTGCACATTCATTTTTGTGTAGTGCAAATCGTAAGTTACATCCCCCGTTGCCTTTCCCTCTAGTAGGAGTTGATCTATCAAGGCACGATAGGTTTGATAATTCATTCCTTGTTCGCTGAAAATTTCGCTGTAATTAACCATTATGTTTAAAATTATGTCGTAAAGGAAAGGAGAAAATCAATCAAAATAATCATTGGTTTGCAAGAAATCGCTTCGCGTATGATTCCAAAGTTTTTGAGATTACACCGATTTTTTTTCATGTAATTATGTCGAATTTATTTCGGCATCTTACTAAGCAGTATGTCGATAAACTAATTTTAGATTTATATAATCTGCGAATCCGTGGCTAAATTTAAGTTGCCATCAATTTACTTAAATGTTGCGTTAAGGCCACAAAATCTTCAACAGTTAACTGCTCTGCGCGTTTTTCGAAATAAATATGATCATCCATTTTATCTTTAGGCATAACAGCAGAAACCGCGTTGCGCAATGTTTTTCTGCGTTGATTGAAACCGGCTTTAACCACACGCCAGAATAACTTCTCATCACAGTCTAAAGTTTCAACTTCATTTCTGGTTAAACGAATAACGGCAGAATGAACTTTTGGCGGTGGGTTAAAAGTACCTGGTTTAACTGTAAAAAGATAGTCGATTTTATAATAGGCCTGAAGAAAAACACTTAAAATACCGTAGTCTTTGGTTCCTGCGGGCGAGGCACATCGTTGCGCAACTTCCTTTTGAAACATACCAACCATTTCAACAACCTTATGGCGGTTATCTAAAATCTTAAATAAAATTTGCGAGGAAATATTGTAGGGGAAATTACCTATGATGGCGAACTTACCCGGAAAAATAGCATCGAAATCTAACTTAAGAAAATCACCATTAATTAAGCGGTCGCCCAGTTCAGGATATTTTTCATTCAGAAAATTGAAAGATTCAGTATCAATATCAATTAAGTAAGTCTGTAAATCCTGGCGTTTCAGCAAAAAATCAGAAAGAATTCCCATCCCTGGTCCCACTTCTAAAACTTGGTTATACTTATCGGTATTAACCAAACTTTCTACAATGCGGTTGGCAATCCCTTTGTCGGTTAAGAAATGCTGACCTAAATGTTTCTTCGCTTTTACTAAACTCATACCCTAAACCCCTAAAGGGGCTTTAAAAATTAAATTATGCTACAAAGATAGGCTTATTATTCCTTTGCAAATAACCTGGCGTTCTTTGCGGTTTCATTTTTTTTAAAGTCTTTAAACGAAAATCAGTAATTTGCGCTAAAATTTTCCATTAATTATGAGCAATAAACTTAAAATTGGCATCAGTATTGGCGACGTGAACGGCATAGGTTTAGAGGTAATTATCAAAACATTATCTAATCCAGCTATTTTAAACTACTGTACTCCAATTGTTTATGGCCATACAAAAGTTTCCTCTTTTCATAGAAAGGCAAACAACCTTGGCGATTTTAGCTTCAATGTGATTAATCATGCCAATCAGGCGCAGCTTAAGAAGGCGAACATGATTAACTGCTGGGAAGAAGATGTAAAAATCGAACTTGGTCAGGTTACCGAAACTGGCGGAAAATATGCGTTGCTTTCTTTAGAAAAGGCAACCGCAGATTTAATAGCGGGCGATATCGATGCTTTAGTTACAGCCCCTATTAACAAACACAACATTCAATCTGAAACCTTTTCTTTCCCCGGTCATACCGAATATTTGCAGGAAAAAAGCGGCAGTAAAGATGTACTGATGTTTTTAATCAGTGAGAATTTACGTGTTGGTGTGGTTACAGGCCACATTCCTGTAAAAGATGTTCCAACAGCAATTACTAAAGAAAAAATCCTCAATAAAATAAAACTGATTAACGAGAGCTTAAAGAAAGATTTCTGGATTGAGAAACCAAAAATCGCGGTTTTAGGATTAAATCCACATGCAAGCGACAACGGCTTATTGGGCGCTGAAGAAGCAGAAATAATTACGCCTGCGATTCAGGAAGCTTATGATAAAGGCATCATGTGTTTCGGTCCCTATCCTGCTGATGGCTTTTTTGGAAATGGCAGTTATAAAAAATTCGATGCTGTTTTAGCCATGTACCACGACCAGGGTTTAATTCCTTTCAAAACACTGGCTTTCCACAATGGTGTAAATTACACGGCGGGTTTAAACTTCGTTCGCACTTCTCCCGACCATGGCACAGGTTAT
>Ga0247804_10000637_pt1 | contig 16145 bp, 7 predicted proteins | sample UWRJL029104C1_FD_181142 | JGI IMG/M metagenome (GOLD analysis project Ga0247804, IMG submission 181142) | Plant litter microbial communities from Arlington Agricultural Research Station in Wisconsin, United States - UWRJ-L029-104C-1 | ecosystem: Environmental > Terrestrial > Plant litter >...
GATAAAGTCAACCCATGGTACTTGCTCTGTCATCTCTAATATTATTAAAAAGCCATCAGGTCTAAGAATGCGATGCAAGTTTTTCAATGAGATTGACAGGTCGCGTGTAGCATGGACACAATTGGTGGCCAGGATGATGTGTTGACTTTGTAACAGTTTAGGATCTGGGTCCGACTCCATGTTATGGGCTTTGAACTCGATAAATGGATATTGCTTGAAACGCTTGCGAGCAGCAGCTATTAATGAACCAGAAATATCAGTCATTATATATCTGACAGGAACCCCAAGCCGGGCTAACATAGGCACAATCTTGCTGGTTGTCCCGCCTGTCCCGGCTCCAATCTCAAGGATCGAGATGGGTTGCCCATTTTTGGGAAGTGTTCCAATAAGACGTTCGAGGAAAGTTTCCAGCTGCTTAATCCAGGTTGTGTTCACAGGGGAGTTAGCATACCAGTCAACAGCGAGGTCTCTGCTTTCAGGTGCACCAAATATCAATTGAAGGCCATCGTCCTTGCCCGTGATGAGGTTTGCAAATCTGGAACCAACTAGTGAAGTAAGCTTGTATTCAGCCGTGTGTATAGGTTCCTCTTGAAGAAGCTTCTTAAGTAATGTCTCTGCAGATTTAGCAGGTGGCGCAACGGCCGTGCGTGTGATCTTTGAGCCATCAATGTCTATTAATCGAGCGTCCGTTTCCAAAAGCCCATAAATCAAAGTCATATATCGCTCGTGTTTAGGAAGATATCTGACCCGATCTAATCTCTGGCCAGGTGCTGCAGAACGGATTGGACAACCGAGCTGCTCGAAAGCCTCGACAATATATGCAAGACAGAGTTCTGTTGACCTAGGCATGACTTCTTTCGAGAAACCTTGTAAATTGTTTCTAATAATGGCGTCATCAGTACTCCATTTGACTTCGTTAAATATTTCCATAACGTTTGATGCTGCCAACACAGTATGGTCATCGGCAGCGGACAGGTTACTAAAAGAGCCGTTGGCTAAGGCCCCATCTATGTTAGTCATGTGAGCCGAGCTATCGATATCATTCCAGCTTTGACCTTTGGGTAATTCATTCAGTCCAGTCGTACCATTGAAGCCATTGTTTTGTGCCAATTTCTCATTTGCTTGAGATGCTCCTACTTCTGCTGCTGCTGTGTTTCCGGGAAATCTCTCATCTTTCACCGTTTCACTTCCATTGGTATCAATACCCAAGGTAGACTGAATACACATTACCAGACTATGGAAGTCGGTCAAGTCCATGAGCTGCTCATTCTGGAGGGTACATTTGAAAGAGGCATATACCTCACGCACCAGCTCCATGGCCATGAGAGAGTCAATTCCAAGTTCGATCAGATCAGAGTTATCTTTAATCTCCTCAGGCTCCAATCCGGATAGGTTACAAACGATCTCACGCGTGTTTGCAGAGACATCCGGCCCGGGTTGTCTAACAGCCTTCATAACGACCTTTTGGGGTAGCTCCTTCTCTTCGAAATTAAGTAATGGAGCAGAAGTGGAGACAAATGATTTAGGGACATCATTGAGCACTCGTTCAGGCGTAGAGGCGGGTGTCATAGCAGTAGTGGACAGAAGAGGCTTTGATGCTGTGACCGGTACTAGCAAGTTACGAGTCCCCTCATCTGGTACTCTACGAAAAGAGGCCCCTAATATGACTTCGACTAACGATCCATCACGAGGATCAAAGACGAATACATCGCTGATATATTGCTCCTCAGATTCTCGTTGGTGGACAGCAAAAACTTCCCAATTCTCGGGTAGCGATGCCGACCCCTCGAACTTGGAATTGCGACTCCACTGGGAGAATTTGTCATATATAATCTTACCTCTGCCAGGAAGATCTGATGCATCTGTCATAAGGTTGATGCAGATACTAGCAACTTGGAAAAAGCACTCCGTCAAACTTGGATCAAACCAAGCTTCCCCACAATGCGCTTGGGTGATGAGACCCGCCGACTCGTTGTTCTTTCCAGCCACTTTGATGACTTGCCGAAATGGCTCTTTGTGATGAACCACTTGCTCGAAAGCTCTGTAAATTGTTTTCCCCTGTAGCACATAATCTGCATCTATATCCTGTAGAAGACTGACACATCGATTTCTGCCGCTCAGGCGAGTCAGAATACTGAAGCTGTCCTTCAGCTGAGGGTCGTTACTTTGTCGATACAACGTCGTACCAGAACTAAAGTCCGTTGTAATAGCCATGTTATTCATAGTGTAGAGTCTCCATTTCCAGCTTAGGACTTCTTTGCTTACTGGAACGACATCAAGGTATAGATCTATGGAAGCATCTACAACAAGGAGGTTGTGGTACGTAATATCGCGGAAGTCTGGTTGAAATGTAGTTTCTTTGAGCTCTGGTTGGATATTAATGAGTGCGTCGGTCGATATCTCCAAGTGAAGCATGCCTGGCATGGCAACGGCTGTATTCGCTATAGTGTTCGCTCCAATTAGGTTCTGGAATTTATCTATCGTTGTGTTGACCCGAAATCTAGCGCACTGGCATTTTTCATCTTCGTATCCTATGAATGTCGTCATGCTTGTAGGAACTTCCAATGCCTGCACCGGTTCTGCATCTACGGCCTCGAATTTAGGTATTTCTTTCAATTCCATCCAGTGTCTAGATTTTTCAAACTGATATGGAGGTAGCATAATAGGTGTGTATTCAGATACTTGCTTCGAATGGTGAGCCCAAAAAGACACGTTCAGACCTTCAGTCCAAAGTTTTGTGGTTGCTTCGACGAGAAATGTGAGGTGGTTTTCACTGGTGATATTCATAGATTGAAAGTAATGACCAGAGTTCAAATTACCGAGAGCACGGCTTGCCATTGTAGTTACAGTTGAATTTGAGCCAGCTTCTAACCATATTGCTCCAGGGAACTGTTTTGAAAGTCGATGTACTGCATGACTAAAGAAGACCGGATTTCTCAAGTGGTTGGCCACAAAATCGGATTCTAGGTCGCCGTTATGTTTAGACTCCGTCGCTTGCTCAATCTGGATAATTGGCTTATTTAAGACAATTTGCTGACCTAACCGCTTAAGGTCACCCATTAACGGATTGACCAAAGCAGAGTGGAAGGCGTTCGTAACACTAAGCCTCTTCATTCTGATGCCGGAAAAGGTTGGGTTGTTCTTTGCCACTTCTTCTAGTGACTGGACAGCCTCTGCGGAACCACCTAGAGTAAAAGAACGGGGACCATTGTAACAGGCGATGGATACATCTGATTCGCCAGTAGATGGATTCTTTGATATGGCTAGCAAATTGATCACATCCTCAAGGTCTGCCTCCATCGCCATCATTGCTCCTGTGTCATTACCCCAGCCATCACGAATCAATCGTGCTCGGCCTGAAATTAAAGTTATAGCATCGCTTAGTGAGTAGACACCAGCAATGCATAGAGCTGTCAACTCGCCAAAACTGTGGCCTACAACTGCAGCCACCTCAACTCCACAATCAATCCATGCTTTGGCACAGGAGTATTGTGTTGCGAAAAGCATGATCTGAAGTTTCACAATATCTTTAACTGGAGTCTTTTGGAAGATATCAGGAAATATGCTGTCATTCCCTAGCGCTTGACAAACTGCGTCACACTGGTCTAAATGCCATTGAAAAATTGTATAGTTTTCACCAATATCCTTCGCCAGACCAACGTAAGTCGAGATCTGACCGCCGAAGCAGAGAATAATTGGACGTAAACGTGACGGCTGAGTTACCGTGGCGCCCCTTTCACCCCTTTCAAACGCTGAAAGCTGCTCTTCCAGATCATTCGAAGATGTGGCACTGAGTATCAGGGCCTGTGGAAGATTGCGATTAGACTGTCGAGATAATTGGAATGACAAATTAGATAGACTCAGTTGGTTTGCTGAGGTGGTATGGTGCTGCATGAAGCGCCTGAATTCTAAAGCGTAAGCTCGAAGACTTCGACTATCAAGACCGCTAAACCAAAATGGAAAGCTAATTGACGAATATTGCGCCTGTAGAGACTTTTCTGGTGGAGGGCGAGGTTTTGACGCTTCTGTAATAATCATCGAAGCGTTGGAGCCAGAAGCACCATAATTATTGATAAGCGCTGCGCGAAAGCCTGTATTCCATGGCTTTAGTTCCGTCGGAATCTCCATCATGTCCTCTCGTGCGGCATTGAGCGAAGGGTTGATAGATGTAAAGCTAGCTTGCGGAGGAATATACCCCTTGTTGATCATAAGTAGTACCTTGATTAGAGAGACTATTCCTGATGCGAATTCAGTATGGCCGATCAGGCCTTTGACAGACGATACAGAGAGAATGTCTGGGCGAGTTGGACCCCCTAATACTCTTCTAATACTATCATATTCTGCAGGATCGCCGACAGGGGTTCCGGTTCCATGAGCCTCCACTACCGAAATGTTTTGTGGCTTGAGCCTGGCTTGCTTTACAATATCCACAAAGAGCTCTGACAGCGATACAGAGTTGGGGACTGTGATTGCAGTGCAGTTCTGATTCTGATAAACCCGAGTGCTAGCTATTACTCCTAGCAACTGGTCACCGTCAGCAACAGCGGCGGACAGCTTCTTTAAGTATACCATGCCAACAGCATCTCCCCTACAATAACCATCACCATTTACATCGAATGGCTTACACTGCCCTGTAGGGCTTAAGAAAGAAGCGCCAGCTAGATTATGAAACCATTCGGGGCTTGTAAGGACGTTGACGCCGCCTGCGAGCGCAGTTTTGCATTCGCCATGGATAATAGCCCGACATGCCTGATGGATGGCCACGGCCGAAGACGAGCAAGCAGTATCGATAGTCAAGCTCGGACCTGTCCAGCCAAAATAATGGCTAACTTTACCTGCGATAAAACTCCTAAGGTTTCCTGTGGCTGAGTATGCATTTGCATCATAACAGGCAATGTTATTGGCATAGTCGACATTTCCAACACCAACATAGCATCCAATGTGTTTCTCCTTGTCAGGAAATGCAAAGTAACCGGATTGTTCCACCGCTTGATAAGCAAGTTGTAATACTAATCGATGCTGAGGGTCTGTTGACGCCATCTCCCGTGGACTTTTCTTGAAAAACTTATGATCAAAAGTATCATAGTTTTCAATAAAGTTACCATACCACTTGCGGTCCGGATCAAGTTCCCTGAAGGCTGTCCCCATTCCAAAACGCTCGGGTGGGACCTCGCAGTGCTGAGACTCACCACTCTCCAGTATTTTCCAGTATTCTTCGAGATTGTTAGCACCAGGGACCTGACACGACATCCCAATCACTGCAATTCGATCATCTGGTTCATTCTCAAGTATTGTTTCGACAAGAGGAAGGCTGTGGCCCAAGAGCGCCCTGGGCAGTGGAGAAGTAGATATGTTGATGTCTGAGATGGAAACTAGTTGAGGACCAAGCTTGCGGGCTACCGTTGGTGGTACACAGCGCTCTGGCCCAAACAGTAAGACTGAAGCACCGCTTGTGCTCAGCTGCGTAGAATAGAGCAGATGGAATGTCTTCAACCATTCTGATGGCTGAACCAAGATTTCTCGAAGTGCCATTTCATGGAGACTACCATTGAGAGTAGAGAGATACTGCCCCCCATGACCCAATCTACCGGGAAATACCATCTGGTGGGTTTCAAGAAACTGAAATTCCGAGCTATTGTCACATAAACTGATAAGTTTCTCGGTATCCTCCTGGTTCTTTAGCCAATGGAACCGCCCGGACAATGCGACTTCAGAAACATGAGCACCAGCCAGCTCGAGCTGTTTAATGAGAGCAGGGGCTGTTCGTTTAGATGTTGTTACTGTTGACCTTTTTTCGTCAACAAAGACAGAAATGTATGCCTTGACAAGTCGTTAGTAGATATTCATATGAAGTCCAGATGATAAAGCTTTACTTACCTCAGGAAAATTCTCCAAAATTTTAGTGACCACCTCACTGGATTCAGCACCGCTCCATGACATTGAGAATGACTTTGAGCTCCCCTCTGAACTCGAGGACGCTTCCCTGGCATCAACCAGCGCACCGATAATCACCGCCAGTCTCACTGCCACAGAGCCATAATACTGGAGCTTCGCTAAGCTGGAGGAACATCCTACTGCTAGAGAGCTCAAAATACCCGTACAAAGCCCAAGAATCTCTGTGCTCTCTGTGACAGAAACCGGTATTTCATCGGTATCAATAAGACCTGGCAATGCAGCTTTCAAAAATGACGAATATTGTGTTAACTGTGCAATTACAACTAAAGGTGTAAGCAAGATATTGGGCAAGGGAAAAACGGATTCGGAAATTTCTCCGTTTTGTAAACCCTGATTTAAAGCTTGTAACAGTTCTTCACCGTTAAAATGTTGGAGTGCTGGGACGGATTGGACAAGCGGTCCCCAAAGTTTGGGTAAATGAGAAACAAGATTCAAAACCCAGTGATTACTAGGTTCATCGTGTAGTTGGATACGAAGCTTGTTAAAAAATTTGATATCGAAGGCTAGTGCATGAGGACCAAACAAGAGCACCTTCCGGCTGGGGTGTAATGCCATCCTGCGATAATTTCAGCAACGTTGAGGTTGACTTGGACAGCATAAAAGTTCAAAGAAGGACAGGTCTACGCAGAGTGATACAGTGTAGTCACCGGCTGGAGTGAGGTTGTATTTACAAGAGCCAGAATGGGTCATAGTATGGTTGTAGGTAGCAATATTGAAGCGCAGTTGTACAGGGCCGATCACGAACTACGAGCATAAGCTGTGAATTTCGCCGATCAAGTTACCATTTGAATTGATAAAGCCATTCCTGCATCGGCCCCGACCTAAGCTATAGCGTGTCATAATCAATCGAATTCAGCTATAGAAATACCCCGACTGTGATGATTGCGAGAAACGTGCCGATAATATGTGGAATACCTACCGAGAAGATCACTGAAGGCACAGGGAGGTGTGCGTGGGGCTTCCAGTAAGCAGCTGAAAACACCAAAAAATCAACAAATACTTACTGTATTCTTTACAATGCGCCATTACCCCATTACTGTCAACAGGCTTCACATTTAAAACCAAAATGTTCACTCGTACCTATCGGGCAATAACAGCAGGTAGAATTATAGTAACGTCTTGTATCCGTGTTTTTGAATTGATTACTAGTTGCTGCAAGAAATCCCTGCAATCCTTATCGCCAACATGCTGCAGATAATCCAATGTATCCCAAAGTGCGAAGGATGTGCGGCGATGAACGAATATTGGACAGCTGGACTTATAGTCGTATGTTACTTAAAGCGGACATGGTTTATGTAGAGTTGCCAGCTGCTAAAATAACCATTCAAGGTACACTTTAGAATGTCACAGAATCTAAGAAGTCAACATGCTATGCAAAATAGGCTTAGTATATGATTGCATATTAGAAAACCCGTAAATAAAATTCATGAGATTGACGGAAATTTTGGATTCGCTCGACCTTCTTTTCACCTGATTTACATGAGTGAGCGTGATAGCAAGAATTTTGTTTTTTAATTACTGTGAAATATTAGCTAATATACGCTAATCCAGGTCGCTCGCCTTGTTTACCATCTTGGCAATTGCTCGGTTACATTTCTATCTCATGCATACATGTAAAACTCATCCTGCCTCCTTAAACTTCTATCGCTGCCACATCCTGGCCCGTCTGTTGTCGAATTTGTGAATATAAATGTTCATTGCAATTTACTCAGCAAAATGTCTCAACTCACAGGTGCAACAGCAATAGCACGCGCTTTGAAACAAATTGGTGTGGAAGTCATTTTTGGACTCGTTGGAATCCCCGTGGTTCAGATAGCAGAAGAAGCAATTGCCTTAGGGATACAATTCATAGCTTTTCGTAATGAGCAGGCTGCGAGTTACGCAGCTACAGCCTATGGATATATTACTGGAAAGCCTGGCATATGTCTAGTCGTTGGCGGGCCAGGAGTATTGCATGCTATTGCAGGCATTGGCAATTCATCAGCGAATGCATTTCCTCTGATGTTACTTGCGGGCTCTTGTGAATCTAACCAAGTCAATAAAGGAGCTTTCCAGGAGCTTGATGCTGTAGCCCTCCTTAGCCCATTGTGCAAGTCAACAGCAAGAGTGAGTGCAGAAACTCTATCAATAGACATTGCGTCTGCGTATCGCGTAGCATGGTATGGCCGGCCGGGTCCCAGCTTTGTGGATCTTCCTGCAGATGTAATTCAGGGGCAAATGGTAGCGAACGAAAAGGAAATTGATTTATCGTCTCCGCCTCGCTCAGGACCGGATCCAGAAAGAATTAACGCTGTCGCCAAACTACTTCAAGATGCAAAAGCACCTCTACTGGTAATTGGAAAAGGAGCAGCTTTTGCAAGGGCTGAAGCTGTAATTCGCCAATTAGTTGAAGACACCCAAATACCTTTTCTACCCACACCAATGGGTAAAGGTGTGCTTCCAGACTCCCATCCTTTGAACGTTGCATCAGCCAGATCTGCTGCATTGAAAGAGGCCGATGTTGTTCTGATTCTTGGCGCACGTCTGAACTGGATTTTGCATTTTGGTGAGGAACCAAAATGGAAAGCTGGGGTGAAGTTGATCCAGGTAGATATATCAGCAGAAGAGATTGGAAAGAACAATGGGGATGCTTCTACAGGAATTGTGGGTGATCTCAACATTGTGGTGGCTCAGTTGCATGGTGTAATGAGAGCCAGTGGATGGGTATATAATTCGTCATCTCCGTCGTATCAGACTATATCGGCCAGCAGAGAAAAAAACCAGAGAACAGCTAGAGCAATGGCTCATATTAAAACGCAGCCCATGGGTTACTCTCAGGTATTCAATATCGTCAAAGAAGAGCTGAACAAGTTATCTGCACCGGAGACCGGAAGTATCGTTTACATTTCTGAAGGTGCTAATACAATGGATATTTCTCGAAGTATATTCAACGTAGATCATCCTAGGCTGCGTCTCGACGCTGGTACTCACGCAACTATGGGCGTTGGCTTAGGTTACGCCATAGCAGCACATGCGGCTTACAATCCTCCCAACTCGAACACTCCTCGTAAGAAGATTGTGTGTATAGAGGGTGACTCTGCATTTGGGTTCTCGATGCCAGAAGTCGAAACTATGTCAAGATACTCCATGGATGTCCTGATCTTTGTGATCAACAATGGGGGCATTTATCATGGAGATAGTAGTGATTCGGACTCATGGCTGAAGCTACAGCAAACCACCGTCAATGGTGCCAATGGCAAAGGACTTCGTAGCACAAGTTTAGGCTGGGAAGTAAAATATGAGAAGATGGCCCAAATGTGTGGAGGAAAGGGCTATATTGTTTACACTGAGGAGGAATTAAAGAAAGCAACGGTGGAAGGCTTTCATTCCAAAGTTCCAGTAGTCATTAACGTTATTATCGAAGCTGGGCAAACAAGAAAATTGGTAAGTCAAGACCCGACATATTTTTTCAATATCCAATAAATTGCATAACCGTTATAGAGTAAAATGCTGATAGTAGTATAGGAGTTTGCTTGGCAGAAAACTTCGAATCCAGCAAAGAAAACGGTTACTCCTGAGGGAGCAAACTAAGAGCACTAACTACAGAGAATTTCGTAAAGCAAGGAGACTATGAATTGACTATGAATTAGATCGAAGCTTACCGAGAGATTAAGTAGCATCATCTTTGTGTCTGGCTCAATTATAGTTATTTAATATGAAACGATTCTTAAACTTCCAATTTCTTATTATTTGACAAATTTATTAAGTATTTTAAAGTATGCTACGTATCTCAAGGCGCAAGTATGTATGAATAAATGTCTGCTTTGCTATCGCGAACCCTAATTGGAAGATGAATCTTAGTTTACAATGAAAACGAAACTATCACTAAAGGAATGTGAAATTTAGTCTCAATCAGACGCCCTGCGAAAAAGCATTCCCTCCTGTAAGTCTATCAATCTCTGCCTCTTCATCAAGTCCGCAAACCTGAAAAATTGCCTGGGGTGTTACATCCTTCGGTGTCCCCGTAATACCATGGCTCTTGAGGAGCTCAAATGTTTGCTTAAGTGCGACAAATGCTGGTGCCAAAGCCGCAAAGCTGAAAATTACAACCCTAAACCCCATTTCTTGAGCCTCTGAAACTGATATCAAAGGACTCACACCATTCTCTACACTATTCAGGCATAGGGGCCAGGGTGCCAAGTCTCGAACTGCCTGTCTTGCTTGTTCCTTTGATGAAAACCCCTCGAGAATTCCCATATCAGCGCCTTCATCGCGAGCTCTTTGTAATCGCTTTATACATTCAGCATAGCCACGACTTTGGTTAGCGTCAGTACGAGCAATAATCACTATATCGCTTCGTAGACGTGCTCTTGATATCACACATGCTTTGATGCGCTGAATATAGGTGTCGACATCCACAACTTCTTTTCCTCGCAAATGACCACAGCGTTTTTGTGGTATCTGATCTTCGATATGAAACCCGGCAACACCGGCCTGGACATAGGCCTGAACAGCGCGTGAGATGATCAAGGGGCCGCCATAGCCAGTGTCCATGTCGGCGATCAGAGGAGGCCCACTTCCTCCAGGCCGCAAATTCGCAATCATTTCTGCATTGGTGCGCATGTCATGGAGCTGAGCAATCCCCAAGTCTGCAGCACCAAGGCAGGACGCAGTTGTCCCTGCGCCGGTCATGTACAAACCCTCAAAACCAACGGAATGCGCAATTCGCGCGGAGAGTCCATCGTAGACTCCGGGACAGACGAGTATGTTAGGTGAGTTTGCTATGATATTGCGTAGCCTCGTTGAAGCCGGAGTATATGGTTCAGGTGGTATGAAAGCAATGGACGGGGTCTTTGTGATGGGTGCGATATTGGAATTCTCGTCAACATCTGCAGGCTTTGAGACCAAGGGTAGAATTTTGTGTCCATTAGACAGACCATTGGACAGACCGTTGGACAAACCGTTGGAGAGTCCATTGGAAAGGCCATTGGGAAGACTGTTTCCAACCGAGTTATTTTGTGAACAATCTCCATTGGCCTTGTCTTGGCTATGTTCCGAAACACCATTTACTTCTGGTGGGTGGACGTTATTCATCTTCTGCTCCTCGACTAGCTTGGAGTGAACAAGTTCAGACTCCATAGTAGCTCCGCTGTAATTATTTGCCGATCCATTCATCCGTTGCAGTTCGTGCGTTGTTTCGTCGTTATGAAGCTTGGGCTTAATAACGGCTTGTTGTACGGTGAGGCCATGGTCTACTGGGACAGCATTCCCATTCAGTGCATGCAAGGAACCCGTTTCTTCGGTGATTGCTGTTGGTGCCATAACCTCTTGAGTCAGTGGGAGGTAACGATGATCGCTCATGTGTGCTTGAAACATAGGTTTGATGAGCAAAAGTTGTGCCAAGTTTCTTGGAACAATCTAATAGATGTAGTGCTTAAGTTAATGTATAAGTGTAATCTCTCGGTACATTTTTATCACAAGAGGAGAGCGCCGGGGTCTTGATATATGGAATCTTAATTCTATGTTTCACTAAATTGATATTATGGATTACTGCAAATAAGCTTGCGCTCGTCCCGTGTTGCTAATATTGGTCTATCATTTGTGAAAGGTACATCATAATGGGAAATTTTCCATACTACTGGTATCCTACCTGGTGGTAGCTTGAGTCGGGCGATTTCTGTTCTGTTCGGCACCAATAGATGGGCATGCTATAGAAATGAACCGAGTCAACAGGCACCCTTGTGCTCAATATATCATTACTAGCGGCGAGTTTAGTCGCTCCCAAAATGCCCGGTTTTTTTTCCATGAAAATCTAAACTAGACGTAATATAGCATATTATATTACGTAGATAATGAGTTAAATTCAGGGAATAAATAAAGCGCTCAATAAATATCCAACATCAAGCTTCCTGGCACAGCCCAATTTTGACCTCATCGCTACCTCAAACTTTATCAACGACCTTGAGATCTCAACTTTCTCCTAGGCTAGATATTCAGCTGAACACTTATGGCTCCCGTAGCAAAACCCTCGTTCTATGTCCCGCTAGTAGACATCACACCTTTTCTGCAAGATCCTAAAGGGGCGGCTGCTCAGCAAGTGATCGACGATGTGCGTGAGGCGTGTAAATTAACCGGGTTTTTCTTGATCAAGGGTCATGGTGTCTCTCCTAAGCTGCAAAACTCCGTTTTCGAGGCTGCCGCCAAGTTCTTTGCGCTGCCCATCGATGTCAAGCTCAGCCTTGATGCTAGGAAGAATACTGGGTTCCGCGGATATGATGTGATGGAATCGCAATCATACGAGCTCGAGAACGGAACACCTCCTCAGAACGGGGCTGGAGTTTTGCGAGACACTAAAGAAGGCTTCTTCGTATCCACGGATCTACCGCTTGACCACCCTCGAGTTAAGGGGGGCCGCTTCCTTCAAGGTCCCAACGTTTGGCCCAAAGAGGAGCTTCTCTCTCCAAAAGACTTTCGTATTATCGTGGAAGAATACTTGAGAGAGATGAAGCGTCTATCTCACGTGGTTCTGAGTCTTGTTGCCGCTACGCTACCATATGGCCCGGATGTGTTTGATGACCTTGAAGCCGACGACCCTATGTGTCTGCTTCGGCTTCTACACTATCCACCCACCCCTCAGAGCAAAGAAGGCCAGCGATTAGGTGCCGGTGCACACACGGACTTTGGTGCCATCACGCTGCTCTTGCAAGATGAGCATCCTGGGCTTGAAGTTCAGGATAATGAGACGGGCGAGTGGCATGGAGTGCCTCCAGAGAAAGACTCTTATGTCGTAAACATGGCAGACATAATGTCCATAATAACAGGAGGAGGCTACAAAAGTAGCGTACATCGCGTTGTAAACAAAAACACCGAGGACCGGTATAGTGTGGTGTTCTTCTTCGATGGCAAGTTGGATTTCAAATTGAATTTACTGGGTGAGACCGGGCCGGTCAAAAATGGCTTCAAGAAAGCACTTACTCTTGAAGAACATGTCAAGGCACGCATGACAGGCAGCTACAGCGTTCCACAGAATTGATCGATAGTTGGAAGGAGTTCTGAAGAATCAATTTCAGAAGGAAGGTCTTGTAATCCTATATAGGCGGTTCATTTCACTACAATATATCCCCATTCGAATTTAAACTCTTGGTAAAAAGAAGTGTTGATGGCTCGATTATTCTTATTTATATTCGAACGTTTCCCATGTGTAGCTAGCTAATAGAACCTCTTGCAAAATGTAAACAAAATCTAACAAACAGCGCTAATTTCTAAAACGTCTTTCAGAGCCATGAACGCTATAAAGCTTTCGATCCTCTTTGACACATCTATAAGCAATTCTTGCGTGATCTTGAATCTCACATTCCCTCTATCGCCCTTACCAAGCAAGTCATCGAGCTGTTGTACGACTAGCAATTGTCTGTTCAAGTACATGCTAACTAGCCGCCTTGAAAAGGCTACTTTCAAAGCCTCGTCCAGCTGGACATCTCCAATCGTCAGAGGACCAAGACTACTCCGAAAATGGTTGTGTAATCTGCTTGTAAATTGGGAGCTTCCGACGGTTGGTGAGGTAGCCGACGTATTTACCATAGCAGACAAACAGCTTCGTTCAAAAACTGAAAGGAGGTCGCCCAAGATCATAGTGAGGAGCATGAGTGTCTGTACGAGTCGCGGTGTCGCAAGACAAAAAGAACAGGTGAGAATCTTTTCCCGTATTTTACAAACACGGCTGTCGAGATTGAGGAGTACGTCTAGGGCTATGTTGGATCCTTTGACTTGCAGCTCAGTCATTTCTGTAAGCTGGTTGGTCAATTTGGTATGGCATTGAAGTGTACATCGATGGCTGGTGGAAGAAATTGAATAGAGGCTCGATTCGTAGGTACGGGAAGGAGTCAATTTGTTGGAAGATATTGCACCGAGGTCATGTTCAGATTGAAGATCTGTAGAGCATGGCTCTACTATATAACCAGCATTGATTGAATTGCCGGGACGAGTGGAGAAGAGTCCTTTTACAGACTGTGCGGGTGAGGGATAAGGCGAAAATAACAAGTTACCAGACTGGGATTCTCTGCTATCGGAATTTGACGGACTGATCTGCCCAGCGAGGCTATTGTCCGAGTATGTTGGATCACCAGAATAAGAGTGATGGGGCGAAGGAACCTGCGTATAGTTCACCAGCGGTGCGAATGATGTTGGTACATTGAACGTACTCTCCCAAGAAGGCCAGTCAACATTCTCGAATGCGCAATCAAGAGGAGTTAAAAACTCGACGATCGGCTCGGGAGCAGGATTGCTCTCTTCGAGGGAAAGAGAACCCCTATCATTTGCTGAGGAAGTGTCAACATCTACTTCCTCTCCATCTGTTCTAGTTTCAGAGCCTGGATACTGAACCACAAGCGTATTCAAAGAAGGAGTCGTGGTAGTGGTAGTAGAAGTGGTGGTGGTGTGACCTGTGCTAATTGCTTTGCTGGGAATGACCACAGGCTCGATGGTCTGATTCTCATGATGCTGCTGATCCAGGCCATTCCCTTGTGTAGAGTTTGGAAGTTTATGTCGTTGATGAGTCTGCTTCTTGGATTTCCGTCTTGTATCCCCAGCGATGCGTTGCTGCTGATCTGTTGACCAGGACGTCGAACCACCGACAGCTTTCGAGGGCCGTCCAACTTTACGAGATTGGCTGTACACGCACTGACGGCCCTGCTGTGTGCATCTTGTACATGACACTCGTGTTTGGCTGCATTTGACCTTTGTTTTTAAGCAAGCGTCGCATGAAGACCGGATTCTTGGGGCCGGTAGTGGGTCTTTGGGTGACGAGGTGGTGCGAGATAAATTGAAAATCCGCTCTGTCTTTAGCATCGTTCAAAGTTAGTCTATATTGCAGTTTCTCAAAGGAATCACAACTTTACATCTATAAAAATATCTCCGAGCGGCGACGTAACGCGGGACTCGAATTGAAGCATTCTGCAATATTATTCTATAATTTATCACTTTGCTAAAAGACAAAGCTGTTCATGCTATGAGATTTTGTTGATTGGGGTGGTCCCTCGCTAACATTTGGCTGAAAGGTCTATGATACCTATTCATCTGACAGGTGACCCAGAAATCAGGAAAGTTTCCACTGGGTTTCTAGTCGGCGATAGCGATGTTACTGCGCAACGTGGTAGTTGCAGCGGGGCCTTGCGAAGCCGAACAATCCTATCATAAGTTACATAACTTATACTTAAAATATGCTTTTACGCATGCTCTTACGAGGATTACGAGGCGTCTTCCTCAGTAGGATCTACAGTAGAGTTTCTTCAAGCGTCAGATTAGCTCTAGTAGAGGGTCCTATGCGCGTAAAGTTGCATTCAGGTTACATCGTGTGTTAGTTCTATTTAATGAGGGATTACGGCCGCTAGTACGGTAAGGTGAGGTTCACAAAATCACATCTGTGCCGCCTTTGGGTCTTACTTGTGATGCAGGTGGCACATACGGTTCAGGTTACTCGGGTCTTGCAGGTACTCAGGTCTCTGCTATTGGATGCACTCACGCCGCGGGACGTAGCGCCAAAATATATCCTATAAGCGCACATAACAAAACAGACCTCTCTCACTGTAAGAATGTTTCTACTGGGGATTCATAGTATGAAAATCATACCATAGATAGATAAAGAAACCCGATGCCGATCTGATCGGATCTCCCTCGTGTACTTAAAGTCATTCCTGCTTTTCATCTTAATCGGCTGTCTTCAAGTAACATCGGCTAATAATTTCTGGTTTTGCTTTCGTACCAAAAGTCGAATAACGCGGAGGCCATGCCAGATTGTCGCGACCAGTGTTCATGTGTCGAAGAAGCAGCCGGTGCCTGTGAGCGGATTGAGAACATGCTCGAAATCGGTCTCGATGAGATTATCATGGCGAGTGCTCAGACAATCGACTTCTCGCTGCGATCACAGCAATGCCACTCGCACAATCATTCCTCGGCTACGGAAGTCAAAGATTATTTGTTGCGGATCCATAACAGGCTGTTTGAATTCATTCAACGGGCCGTGGATTCCTGCTGTTCTGACGCCATCCCAACCGTCAAGACCCTCGAATCAGCCTTCAAAGACGCCAGTGGACGCCATTCGCTTGCAAGGCTTGATCGTCGGTTTGTGGCAACAGCCACACAGGATGTAAGCCGCCCACCTGATGAAAAAGGACAAACCCCGAAAGTTGTTTTCGTGTATGTACCATCAAAAA
>Ga0247804_10000638_pt1 | contig 16118 bp, 16 predicted proteins | sample UWRJL029104C1_FD_181142 | JGI IMG/M metagenome (GOLD analysis project Ga0247804, IMG submission 181142) | Plant litter microbial communities from Arlington Agricultural Research Station in Wisconsin, United States - UWRJ-L029-104C-1 | ecosystem: Environmental > Terrestrial > Plant litter >...
TGCTTTAGAAGTAAAGTATAATGAAAGGAAGTACATTAGCTATGAATAAGAATAAATTTGTTTATGCCGCGTTTTTAGCTATCGCTTTTGCAGCTACTTTTTCGGCTTGTAAAGATAAACGCAGTACAGGATTGGAGTACGCACGGAATATGTATGATCCGATTGCTTACAATCCTGATCAGCCAAATAAAAACTTTAAGGATGGTAAAACAGCACAATTACCGCCTGCAAATACAAAGCCAGTGGGTTTTGAAGAATATGATGACTATCCAAATACTTTAGAAGGATATAATGAAGCAGGTGCTAAAATGGTAAATCCATTAACGGCAGACAGCATTACTATGGAGCAGGGTAAACACTCATTTGTGGTTTTCTGTGCACCATGTCATGGTGAAAAAGGGGATGGTCAGGGTCACCTGGTTAAAATTGAAAAATTTACAGGCGTCCCTTCTTATTCAACTGGTGCGTCATCAAGAGGTGGTAATATGGCAGATTTAACCCCTGGTAAAATCTACCATACCATTACATATGGTGTAAATAACATGGGCTCGCATGCTTCACAAATTCTACCGGTTGACCGTTGGAAAATTGTGATGTATGTTCAACAATTACAAAAAGGACAATAAGTAAAGCAGAATATAAATGGGAACTCACAATATTAATTTTAGTGAACAATTTGAGTTTACAGGAAAAGTAAAAACTTTAAGTATAGTAGGTATCGTTTTAGGTATCGCTGCTATTGCTTACGGTTTTTTAAGTGGCCATCAAGAGCGCACTTTTGCTAACCTGTTGCTTATGGGATATTACTTTGCATGCGTTTGTATGTCGGGGATGTTTTTCTTAGCTGTTCAGTTTGTTGCTCAGGCAGGTTGGTCTGCTTCAATCTTACGTGTGCCACAAGCCATGGCTAAAACATTGCCAATTGCAGCTGTAATACTTATTGCTATTGTATCTGCAGGTTTGTTTATGGAACATACAATTGTAGAACACGGGCAAAGCGTTAGCGTACCTTATCTTTATAAACATTGGGCAACACATGGTTTGGCTGAAAAAGGTTCAGAGCATTATGATGCAATTATTGCAGGTAAATCTGTATTCCTGAACAAACCTTTCTTTTTAGGTCGCCAATTATTGTTCCTGGGAGTGTATAGTATTTTCGCTATGATGTTTGTTAAGTTTTCGTACAATGAAGATTTAGCAGGTGGATTAAATTCATACAGAAAAAGCTTTAAAAATGCTTGTATCTTCTTAGTAATTTACGGCTTTACTACACCAATTTTTGCTTTCGATACCATTATGTCATTAGAGGCACATTGGTTCTCAACTATGTTTGGTTGGTATAACTTTGCTGCTATGTGGGTTAGTAGTTTGGCAACAATTGCAATTATCCTTATCTTATTAAGAAGGGCTGGTTACATGCAGTGGGTTAACAACAGCCACTTACATAACTTAGGTCAGTTTATTTTTGGTTTCTCCATCTTCTGGACTTACGTATGGTTTGCTCAATTCTTATTAATTTACTATGCTAACATGCCTGAGGAAACTGTGTATTTCTACAAACGCTTTGAATATTACAAGTTTTGGTTTTTCTTGAACTTGGCGATGAACTTCCTTGCGCCAGTATTATTATTGATGGATAGAGATAACAAAAGAACAGATGTTAGATTATTGTTTGTATCTATCGTAGTTCTATTAGGGCACTGGGTAGATTATTACCAAATGATTATGCCTGGAGCAGTAGAAGAAGGAACGAATGGTTTCAGCTTCATCGAAATCGGAATTGCTGTGGGATTTGTAGGTTTATTTACCTTCACGGTTTTAAGCGCATTAAGTAAAAAACCATTGATAGCGAAAAATCACCCTTTATTACAAGAAAGTTTGCATCATCAGCTTTAATTGATGATTTAGAAAAAGCAGATATTTAATTATTATTATAGAAGTACAGCGTACTACTTTTAAGAAAATGAGTTTAAGAAAGTTTATCATGAATAAAACGACCGGAGCTTTAGCAGTATTACTTACTGTTTTTGCAAACACGAGCGTATTTGCACAGGATGCAGCTGCAGGCGCTGCCGCGGCACCGAAAGTCGATATGGGCGATGTTTATAAATCAGTAATATTTTATATTCTGGTATTTCTTGCCATATGTTTATTCATAGCCATTGTGGGTAAAGCCATCAGAGTTTATGAATTGAGCCGCGAAGCACAAGGTAAGCCTGTTGGAATTAACTGGAACAGGGTACATGCAAGTTTATTTGCATTATTCCTTGTTTTAGGTTTGTATGGTGTGTATTGGGAATATACAGTACACGGAGCGATGTTGTTGCCGGATGCCGCATCTGTACATGGAGAACGCATTGATAAAATGTTCAATTTAACATTGATTATTACCACAATCGTGTTCGTTGTTACACATATTTTATTGTTCGGTTTTTCTTACATCTACAAATATTCAGCTAAAAGAAAAGCATATTATTATCCACACAATAATACAATAGAAAAAATCTGGACAATCGTTCCGGCATTGGTTTTAACCGTATTGGTATTGATGGGTTTCTTAACCTGGAGGTCTATATTCTATAAGGTTGATGACCCTAAAAACATGCCGATTCAAATCGAAGTGACTTCAGAGCAATTTAAATGGTCTATCCGTTACCCCGGAACTGATGGTGTTGTTGGACACAAGAATTATAAACTAATTACATCGACTAACACGCTGGGTATTGATTTCAAAGATTTGAAATCGCGTGATGACCAGATGGCTGATGAAATGGTTATCCCTGTTGGAAAACCGGTTAAACTTATTTTGACGAGTAAAGATGTTATCCACAGTTTTTACATGCCTCACTTCAGGGTACAGTTGAATACAGTACCAGGTATGCAAACGATATTTGAATTTACACCGACCATAACAACTGCAGAGATGCAGCAGAAAACAAATGATCCTAACTTCAAATATTTATTTTATTGTGCAAAAATTTGCGGTTCTGGTCACTACAATATGCAAAAGGTTGTTCGCGTAGTTTCAATGGAGGAATACAAGACCTGGTTAGCTGAACAAAAAACATACTTAAACGACGATTTAAGAAAACAATTTAATTTGCCAGTGGCACCTGCTCCGGAAGCATCCGCAACAGATTCAGCAGCTACAGATTCTGTAGCTGTGAAAACAAACCAAATGGCTTTAAATAAATAATATACCGAAGAGCGAAAAGAATATGTCAACAATAGCATTACACGACGAACACAATCACGATCACGCTGATCACGGGCACCATAAGGAGACTTTGATTTCAAAGTACATCTTCAGCATGGATCACAAAATGATTGCGAAACAATTTTTGATAACCGGTATCATTATGGCGGTTATCGCAATGGGTTTATCAATCTTATTCCGTATTCAATTGGCATGGCCTGATAAAAATTTCCCTTTTTTAGAAACATTTTTAGGTAAATGGGCTGAAGGCGGTCGTATTAAATCTGATTTCTACCTTGCATTGGTTACCATTCATGGTACCATAATGGTATTCTTTGTATTGACGGCAGGATTAAGCGGAACATTTAGTAATTTGCTAATTCCATTGCAAATCGGAGCAAGGGATATGGCATCGCCATTCCTTAATATGCTATCCTATTGGTTTTTCTTTACTGCCTGTGTGGTAATGATGGGTTCATTCTTTATCCAGACAGGTCCTGCTTCCGGTGGGTGGACGGTTTATCCTCCATTATCAATTATTGAAACAGCAATTCCGGGCTCTGGTTTAGGGATGACAATGTGGTTAATCAGTATGGTACTTTTCGTAGCTTCATCCTTAATGGGTGGTATAAACTATGTGAGTACGATTTTAAACATGCGTACAAAAGGTATGGACCTTTGGAAAATGCCTTTAACCATCTGGGCCTTTTTCTTAACTGCTATTTTAGGTATATTATCCTTTCCGGTTCTTGTAGCTGGTGTTGTGTTAATGGTATTCGATAGAAGTTTTGGAACAAGTTTTTACCTGTCTGATATCGTAATGGGTACCAATATTTTACCTAATGAAGGTGGTTCGCCGATTTTATGGCAACACTTGTTTTGGTTCTTAGGTCACCCGGAGGTATATATCGTTATCATGCCAGCTTTGGGTATCTCATCAGAAGTTATTTCTGTAAATTCACGTAAACCAATTTTCGGCTACCATGCAATGGTTTATTCATTAATCGGTATTACCGTGCTTTCGTTCATCGTATGGGGTCACCATATGTTTGTAACAGGTATGAATCCATTATTGGGTGGCGTATTTATGATAACTACGTTAATCATTGCGGTTCCATCAGCAGTTAAAACATTCAATTATTTAGCAACATTGTGGAGAGGTAACATTCGCTTCACTCCGGCTATGTTATTTGCTATAGGTTTAGTATCTTTCTTTATCTCTGGTGGTTTAACCGGTATCTTCTTAGGTAACGCGTCACTAGATATTAACTTACACGATACTTACTTTGTAGTTGCCCACTTCCACCTGGTAATGGGTTCTGCGGCTATTTTTGGTATGCTTGCGGGTGTTTATCACTGGTACCCGAAAATGTTCGGACGTATGATGAACGCTAAATTAGGTTACTTGCACTTCTGGTTAACCTTTATCGCAGCTTACCTGGTGTTCTTCCCATTACACTTCTTAGGTTTAGATGGTGTTCCTCGTCGTTACTATGCTTTTACTGAATTTGAATTCATGAAGAAATGGTTAACCGTAAATGTATTCGTAACATGGGCTGCTATTATGGCGGCGTTGGCTCAGGTAGCGTTCTTGTTCAACTTCTTCTATTCTATTTATAAAGGAAAGAAAGCACCTCAAAACCCTTGGGAGTCAAATACATTAGAATGGACTGCGCCGGTAGAACATTTACATGGAAACTGGCCAGGAGAAATTCCAACAGTTTACAGATGGCCATACGATTACAGTAAACCTGGTCATGACGTAGATTTTATTCCTCAGACTGTTCCTTTCTCTCAAACCATGAGTTCAAATTTACCTCACGATTTTGAAGGGAATGAGGAAGCAGAAAAAATTCAACAAGATTGGGAAATCGCCAATCCTGTGACAGAAAATAAGGGCTAGTTAGATAGCTTTAACAAAATTTAAAAGGGGTATCTGATTAAGTTTCTGCTTATCCGGATACCCTTTTCATCTTAATAGAGATATGATCAGCAGATCAGAAGAACGTTTTATCAGAATTAACTTAATAACCATCATAGTTACGCTATTGGTTATACTGGCAGGTGGTATTGTTCGCAGTACCGGCTCTGGAATGGGTTGTCCTGATTGGCCAAAATGTTTCGATAGGTATATACCGCCTACTGATGTGTCCCAACTCCCTGCAAATTATAAGGAAAAGTACGTTGCCGGTAGAATTAAGAAAAACGAAAAATTTGCTATATACCTCGAAAGTATGGGCAAAAAAGAGTTGGCAGATAGCATCAGGAACGATAAAGCCATCACTGTTCCTGAGGAATTTAATGCAGTTAAAACCTGGACAGAATATTTAAACCGGTTGGCTGGTGTTTTAGCTGGTTTGTTTTTGTTGCTTACAGTTGTATGTTCTTTCGCGTACAGGAAGACCGCAAAAAGGATAATTGTACTGAGTATATTGAATATATTCGTTGTCGGATACCAGGCGTGGCTAGGTTCGATAGTTGTGTCTACGAATTTGGCTCAATGGGTTGTCACCGTACACATGCTTTTGGCACTTGTACTCTTAGCGATATCCATTTACACGTACAATTATGCTAAGCAGTTACACAAAGAACCTTCAGTTATTATGTATCGCATTTTGTGGCTTAAAGGATTTTTGTTTTTTACACTTTTGGTTAGCATTGTACAAATTATTTTAGGTACAGAAGTTAGGGAAGCAATTGATGTAATCGCTAAATCGTTATCTTTTGATGGTAGAAATACCTGGATTAGTAAAGTTGGAGAAATATTTAATTACCATAGAGACATGGCAATTTTAGTTATTGTTTGTAACGGTATTATTTATAAAATGGTTGTTGATAGGTTTAGCGGTAAGGCAGCACCATTATTAACAGCAAGATTTATTCTGCTTGCGCTATTAATTCAGCTATTAACCGGATTTGCTTTAGCATACATTTCTTTACCACCTGTTGCACAAGCATTGCATATTCTATTTTCGACAATGCTATTTAGTTTACAGTTTTATTTGTATTTGCTGGTTTACAGAACAAAAACATATAGACAATAATAATAAGAGAATTGAAACAATTTTTTTCAGATTTTTCTAAGCTAATTAAATTCAGACTGTCGTTTACGGTCGTGTTTTCTGCTTCTATATCTTTTTTGATTGGTCAGAAAATGCAGATCGGAAGAGGGCATATTCCGTTTATTGATTGGGGAAACTGGCTGATTTTAATTGCAGGTGGTTTTTTAGTTACAGCCGCTGCCAATTGTTTCAATGAAATTATTGAAGTCGACCTGGATAGGTTAATGAGCAGGACTAAAGATCGTCCAATGCCTGCAGGTAGAATGACTACAGGACAAGGATTGGTGTTAGGTGTTTTTATGGCTTTTTTAGGCACCTGGCTTTTGGGTCAGTTAAATCTTGAAACCGGCTTGCTATCCGTGTTTTCAATATTGTTGTATGCCTTTGTTTATACACCATTGAAGAGAAAGTCGCCAATTGCCGTTTTTGTAGGTGCAATACCGGGTGCATTGCCACCACTTATCGGTTATCTGGCCGCATTTGGTAGTTTGAAATCTGATTTGTTTTTAGATATCGATTATAAGATTGCAGTAATATTGTTTTTAATCCAGTTTGTTTGGCAGTTCCCGCATTTCTGGGCAATTGCATGGGTTTTGGATGATGATTATAAAAAAGCAGGCTTCAGATTACTACCTACAAAGAAAAGAGATAAAACATCTGCATTATATACTTTTGTAAGTACGTTAATTTTAATACCTGTTAGTTTGTTACCAACATTTTATGGTTTCGGAGGTTATTACATCGCCGGCATATCAATAATTGCAGGTATAATATTTAGTTGGCTCGCGTTTAAATTGTTAAAGAACAGAGCGCTTAATGATGCGAAGAAAGTGATGTTCTGTTCGTTTTTTTATATACCCGCTGTACAGCTGGTATTAATGTTTGATTTTATAGCAAAATAATATTTATGGTTTTAACAATGGAAAATACTCAGGATATATTCGACCCCAAGCCTAAAAAATTTATAGTATGGCTTTTCGTTGTATCATCTACCATTATGTTTGGCGGTTTTACCAGTTATTATCTGGTATTTGCAGCGTCGAAAGGGAAGGGACACGGATTGGTGCTCCCGGATGCTTTTATTTACAGTACTTTACTAATTATCGCAAGCAGTGTTACTTTAACACTTGCATCAGTTGCTTTAAGAAAGTTAAATTTTAGTCTGCAACGTAAAATGCTTTGGCTAACTATTGTTTTAGCGTTTGGTTTTGGTTTTATGCAGTTTATGGCCTGGGGAAGCATGGTTAAAACCGGAGCTACCCTGGTGGGCAATAATGCTGCAATATCTTTTATTTATGTGGTACCATTAATGCACTTATTCCATATTATTGCGGGTTTGGGCTTTATTACCAGCAGTTTAGTGGGTAGCTATAAAAATATTACCCTGGCAAAAAATAAATTCCGAATGGAAATAACTTCTATTTTTTGGCATTTTATAGATATATTATGGATATATCTGTATGTTTTTTTACTTTTGAACCGTTAAATTTGTTAACAAACTATTATACTATTTCCAAATGAATTCAGTATCACAATTAGATCAAGTTAAAACCGGACCATGGAATGGTGGTCGTTCTCCCTGGTCGGTAGAATATGGTAAAATCATGATGTGGTTTTTCCTTTTATCAGATGCTTTTACATTCTCCTCATTATTGATCTATTATGGCGCTCAGCGCTTTTCTAAATCGGCATGGCCTGATCCGGATTTGGTTTTTCAATCTATCCCCGGCCTAAAAGATAGTGGTGCTCCTTTGGTTTTCGTGGGTATCATGACTTTCATCCTTATTTTAAGTTCTGTAACCATGGTAATGGCTGTAGAAGCCGGTCACCGTCGTGCAAAAAATGAGGTTATCTGGTGGATGGTCGCTACAATTATCGGTGGTTTTATGTTTTTAGGTTGTCAGGCATTAGAATGGACACACCTTTTTCACGAAGGATTTGGATGGGGTAAAATTCCACCTATAGAAACATTACATCATTTATTTACTGGTGATGTTTCCTTGGTAGCTGCACAACAGTTTTCAAACTTATTCTTCACAATCACAGGTTTTCATGGTTTCCACGTATTTACTGGTGTTTTGATTAATATTATCATTTTAGTGATGACCATCAACGGAACATTCGAGAGAAGAGGTCACTATTTAATGGTAGAAAAAGTTGGTTTATACTGGCACTTCGTAGATTTAGTATGGGTGTTTGTATTTACATTCTTCTATTTGGTTTAATTTTAATATAATACATAAAAATATTCAACATGTCAGAACATTCACATACAGCCGAAGGTCACGAGCACGATGAGCATGCAGGTATGACTAAAAGTAAAATCTGGAAAGTAGCCGGTATTTTATCTTTAATCACCGGTATTGAATTTATCATCGCATTATGGGCGATTCCAGCTGGACATATTCCTCAGCACATAGGAAATTACATTTACATTGCTCTAACCCTGGTTAAGGCATTTTATATCGTTGCTTACTTTATGCACTTAAAATTTGAGAAATTGGGATTACAGTTAGCATTAACAGTATCATTTATTTTTATCATTTACTTTATTGTATTAATGCTAATTGAAGGTGGGTTTTTAAATCTTCATATGGCAACTCATTCATGAGATCATTCTCAATAAAAAAATCATTAATCCTGGTAAGCATATTGGCTATACCGGGATTTTTGTTTTTTTACTTATTGCCACACTTCGCCAAAAACCGTTATAAAAGCCTTCCAATTTTTGGTGAGAAGATTGTTGCGAAAACCTTTCATTCAGTTAAGGGAAAGAAAATTCCGGATACGATATACCATGTTGTACCTGATTTCAGCTTTGTAAATCATAATAACGAAACCCTCAACTGGTCTGTATTGAAGGGCAAGATAGTGGTGCTAAACCTTTTTTATAAATCAAGTCCGCTTACCGATGTAAATGCCAATATCAAGAGAATTTCTGAAGGATATGAAAAAAATCCTTTGATTCGGTTTCTGAGCCTTTCTGTCGATCCGCAGGATTATCCTTACAACTTAAAGTCTTTAGCAGATTCTTTAGGTGCTAAACCGGGAAAATGGGACTTCCTGAGTGGCGATAGTTTGAGCGTTTATCCTTTCATTAGAAAGGGCTTGCTACTTGATATTATTCAACATGAAGAGAAAGGTAAAACTAAATTTATTTACGGGAATCAGGTTATCCTCCTGGATAATCAACATAGAATAAGAGGTTATTATGAGGCAAACAATGCTGATGCGATGGCTAAGCTTGATGATGAAATAAAGGTACTGGTTGCAGAAGATTTACGAAATCTTAAAGATGGAAGGTAAACCTGCAAAGTAATTTTAATCTAATGGAAAATAATTCAATCGAAAAAAAATATAATATCTGGATAATCATTTTATCAATTGTTATCCCGGTGGCTGTTGCTGTACTTTTTATGGTTAAGCTCAAAGATTTAGGGATCAATGTTAGCCCTCTTCCTTTTTTACCGCCAATCTACGCTACCATAAATGGCATTACTGCGATAATCCTGGTACTTGCTGTAAGAGCGATTAAAAATGGAAAAGTTCAATTGCATCAAAACCTAATGAAGGCTGCAATTGGTTGCTCGCTATTATTTTTAGTGATGTACATTGCCTACCACATGACCACACCATCAACCAAATTTGGCGGGGAGGGAGCTATCAAGTATTTTTACTTTTTTATCTTACTCACACATATTCTGTTATCAATAGCTATAATTCCATTGGTTCTTGTAACCTATGTAAGAGCTTTGGCAGAGAAATTTGATAAGCACAGGAAAATCGCCAGAATAACCTTTCCGCTTTGGTTGTATGTGGCCATAACCGGTGTGGTTGTTTATTTGATGATATCTCCATATTACCAATATTAATATAAAATAATCAGAGGTTCAGCTTATAAGTTTGACCTTTTTTATGACACAATTTTTAAGTGCTTCAATCCGTTTATCTGTATATTTGTTGTGATGAAGAAAAAAGCATTTTTAATCTTAGTCCTACTCTCTTTTGCTATTGCATTACCAATGATGGTGAGTGCACAGTGCGCTATGTGTACCATTAACGCAGAGCAAGGTGTGAAAAATGGTAATACCCAGGCTGCCGGTTTGAATACAGGTGTAGTTTATCTTTTGGTAATTCCCTATATTCTTGCTACAGTTGTCGGTGTAATATGGTACAAAAAGTACCGTAAAAAAAGTGTTCATCTAAATATGAAATCAGATCGAATAAATCTGAACTAATATGTCTGAAAAAACTTCCAAACTTTATGCTATAGTTCATGCGAAATGCCCACATTGCCGTAGGGGAGACATTTTCACAGGCAGTATGTACGGGTGGAATATTCAACATACCAAAGAAGTTTGTGGACATTGTGGTCAGCGGGTTGAGATAGAGCCCGGTTACTTTTATGCAGCAATGTATGTTAGCTACGCGATGAATGTTATCGAAATGCTTATAGCGAGTTTTCTTACATTTTGTATTGTTGGTGCTTTGGAAGACAATACGTTCTGGACTTATTTGATTGTTATTTTTGCAGGATGTTTTGTTCTTTATCCACTCAATTACAGGTATTCCAGAATCATTCTATTGCATATTCTATCGCCAAATATTAAATACAAGCCATATTACGATAGAGTGTAGAATGGTTAATTGTTGAAATTGTTAAACTGGTTAATTGTCAACACTGTTTATTTGGTTAATTTTTAAAGTAGTTTTTCTTATTGCAATGGATGTCTACAGTTTTAAAACAATCCAATAATTTAACAATTATGCAAGGTACGACAGCTAATCGCTTATACTAAATTCTATGTTAAAAAGAGAGACACTCGTTTTTATTAAAGATGTTGCTGAAAATAATAACCGGGAATGGTTTGCAGAACACAAACCAAAATATGAAGAAGCAAAAGCTGATGTGCTGGAGTTAGTGGCTGCTATTATTCCGGAGCTTTCTAAGATCGATCCTTTAATTTCTGCTGACCTGGACCCAAAGAAATGCTTAATGCGCATTTACAGAGACGTCCGTTTCAGTAAGAATAAAGACCCGTATAAAAATAATTTCGGCATGTGGTTTTCTTCAAAAAGTAAAGGAGGAAACGAGCCGGGCTATTATTTGCACATTCAACCAGGTAAGAGTTTTATCGCCGGGGGTTACTGGATGCCAGAAGCACCACATGTAAAACTTATCCGCCAGGAGATAGATTATAATATCGGCGATTTTAAAGAAATTATTGAAAACAAAGATTTTAAGAAAAACTTTAAACTTGGAACAGCATCGGCATTGAAGAATGCCCCAAAAGGTTATGACCCGGCTGATCCAAATATTGAATATTTAAAACTGAAAAGCTTTGAAGCAACAATGCCGTTTGATGATGAAGAATTTTTTAAGCCAACACTCGTTAATAAGTTGATAAGTTCTTTTAAAACGGTTAATCCATTAGTTGCATTTTTACGGAATGCTATAAACGCTTAAGGCTGGTCAATTGTATAATTGTTTAAATTGGTTAACTGATTTCTGATAAGTTTATTTAACCGATTACTAAAAAAACTGGTGACAACAGTTAACCAATCTTGATACTTGATACTAAAATCTTGATACTCAACACTAAATCTCGATACTAATATGAAAAATACCTTTCTTGCTTTTGCCCTTTTCCTGTTTGCCACATCGGTTACATCTTGTGTTGTGTTATCTCCGAAGAAATATAAGGCACTTTTAGGAACCAAAGATTCCCTATATACAGCTTTCAATGAGGGGCAAATTAAGATCGAGAACCTGGAGGATGAGGTTAAGAAACTGAAGAAAGATACATCGATGATGGCTGAAGACCTTCGGGATTTGCAAAGCAGATTTAATGATGTAAATGCCGATTTTAATAAACTCAAGAACAATAGTTCAACGGAAATCTCAAAATTATCAGGGGATTTAGCTGCCAGAGAAAAAAGATTAAAAGAAGTTGAAGAAGTTTTACGCAAACGCGATGAAGCGACAAACCAGCTTAAAGAAAAACTACAACAAGCATTGCTGGGTTTCACGAAGAATGGTTTAACAGTTGATATTAGAAACGGAAAGGTTTATGTTTCTCTGATGGATAAACTTTTGTTCCCGTCGGGCAGTATAATTATTGATGAGAATGGGAAAAAAGCACTTGCACAGTTGGCAAAGGTTTTAAAAGAACAGCCGGAAATTAATATTGCTGTAGAAGGCCATACGGATAACCAGAAAGTAAATAATCTGGGTCAGATAAAAGATAACTGGGATTTAAGTGTACTTCGTTCTACTTCTGTTGTACGTTATTTAACAGAAACGGAAAAAGTTGAAAGTGTTCGTATGACGGCCACAGGTAAAGGTGAGTTTCAGCCTCTGGGTGCCAATACCAGTGCTGACGGTAGAAGTAAAAACAGAAGAATTGAAATCGTACTTTCACCAAAATTGGATGAGTTGTATAACCTAATAAAATAATCGTATTATAATATTTCAAGGCCTCGCGATATTTAATTGCGAGGCTTTTTGTTTTTTGACTTTGCTGAAAAATTAATCTTTAATTCTGCGTTTTGAACTAATCTTTGTAATTTCCGCTTATCAATCCCCTTCATGAAAGTAAAAATAGCTAAAGACCTAATATTCAGAACGCCAAGATTTTCTTACAAATCTGAGTTAGCAGATTATTGGGAGGAGCTTAAATCAGCAATTTCAATTTCCTCGGACGCCTTCTATCAAACTATAAAAGATGTAAAAGCTGATGAGATAGAAAAACTACAACCAAAAGTATTATTTACAATCTGGAAATATTTTAACAGGGCCAGATTTCGCTCCACACCCTACGGCACATTCGCTGGATTCAGCATTTTAACCGGGGCCATTAATTCATCAGAATCAAAAATTATTGTTGAAGAAAAACAGGTTGTCCATGAGTTTATAGACTGGCCATACAAAAACAAGCTAAAGTTTTCACTTTCAGATAGCCTGGCAAAGAATTGTTTGTTGTTCGCAAACAGCAGTTATTATTTTACAACGACAAGTATCCGATACATCGCCTGCACTGATGGATTATTTGAACTTGCAGAAATTGATAATGATGAGTTTGTAGTCCAGATATTGAAAGCTTGCGTGCAGCCGGTTCGCGTAAATGATTTAATCAAAGTACTGGAGATTTCGATAGATGGCCAGGCTGATGTATTCGCTTTGCTTGAAGATATGTTATCCTTACAGTTACTTTTAAGCGATAACGATCCCAATGTTATTGGAGAAGATTATTTCAATCGTATCGGCATAAAGCCAGCAATTGAAATTCCAAAATACCTCATTGCAGAACGAAATGTAATTTCCGGAGGTTTGGACGAAAAAATATTTGCGGCCGTTCCTGGATTGATAAATTTAATGCAGCATATTTTACCAGTTGATGGTAAAGATGCGTTAAAGCAATTTGTAATTAAGTTTAATAAAAAGTTTGAGCAAAAAGAAGTTCCCCTATCATTGGCATTAGACCCGGAAATGGGAATTGGTTATGACGAACTGGAACAAGCGGGTCAGGATGACGATTTTATAGCCCAATTTTACGGCAAGCAATCTAAGAAAGCTGAAGATTCCATTGATAAATTAAGGCAGAATTTCAAAAAACTTATTAAGCATGAATCATTTCATACAAACGATGTTATTCAATTGGATAAGTTAGGTATTCAACTTGCCGAAAAAGCAACTGTAATACCAAATTCGTTTAGTATGCTAATGTCAATTTCTGATAATTTGATTTGTGTAGATCAAACAGGAGGGAGCACAGCTAATGCACTAAGTGGCCGATTTACGATGGCAAATGATAAAGTTTATCAGCATTGTAAGCGAATCGCAAACATTGAACAGGAGGCAAACCCCGATATTTTGTTTTTTGATGTTGCCTACATGGTAGAAACCAATGTAGATAACATTAACAGACGAAAGCTGGTATATGATAATCAACTCTCTATTTTAAATTTTGATACTTCGGATAGCCCACTCACTTTAGATGACATTATGCTTTCAGTACAGGGAAGCGAAGTTATTTTAAGATCCAACAAACTAAATAAGCGGATTGTTCCCAGGATGGCATCGGCATATAACTATTCCCGGTCTGATTTGTCTGTTTTCAGGTTACTTTGTGATTTGCAACATCAGGATATACAAACCAATTTAACCCTGTTTTTAGAAAGTCTATACCCTGAGCTGCCATATTATCCGCGTCTTCAATACCAGAACCTTGTTCTATCTCAACAGAAATGGCAGGTTAAAAAATCTGATGTTTTAGCCTTAAATGTAGTCGGATTAAGAGTTTATCTGAATACATTAGGCGTAAGTGATTATTTTAAAGTCGGTTTATCAGATCAAACTTTATGTTTTAATAAAAATATTGACTTTGACTTGCAAGCGTTTCTACAATACATGCTCAAGCAAGATAAAGTTTACCTAGAAGAGGTACTTATTCCTCAGGAAAGTGCAGTAATTGATGAAAAAGGTAAGCCCTATTTAGCTCAGTTTATCCTGAATATTTACCACGATGAAAGTATTTATAATGGCTTTAGTAAGCCGGACATAAAAACCACGCAGGTAAAAGAGTTTTTTCCGCCAGGGAAAGAGTGGCTTTATTTTGAAATTTATTGCCACCAGCAACGTTCTGATATGCTGTTGAGTGGACCGATTGCGCACTTTTTGGATGCTCATGAAGGCCAAATCAAATCGTGGTTTTTTATTCGCTACAATGAAAATGGCTATCATTTACGACTTCGAATCTTATTGAAAGATGAAAGCGAGGGGCAGATTTTGACCGCTTCATTTTCTGATTATTTAGAAGAGTATTTAGCTACTGGTTTGATCTCCGATTTACAGTTGAGAACTTATCGAAGGGAAACGCAGCGTTATGGAAATAGTTTGATTGAAGATGTTGAGCAACACTTTTCGTCGGACAGCCATTTTGTACTATCCCTTTTCGAAACTAATCCTGATGCCATTAGAAAGTATAAATATTGCTCGGATTTGATAGACAAAATACAACAGGCGGCCTTATTTGAGGATAAAGTATTTGCTGAGGTAATAAAAATGATGTCTGATTCATTTAATGAAGAGCATCATCTTGAGGCTACTGATTTTAAAAAGATTAATGCTCAATATCAAATTTATCGTAAATCAGAATATAATGATCTGACTGATGGTCAGTTAATTGCTTTTAATTCTTTTGCAAATTCTTTTATAAATATTCTAAAAATTTGCAACCCGGATAGAAAGATACAGCTGTTCAGCGATCTCCTGCATATGCACGTGAACCGTCTTTTTAATAAAGATCAGCGGACACATGAAATGGTTATATACTATTTTTTATTAAAAGATGTGCAGAGAAGAAATGCAATGAATAATATTAAGTCGCCTTAATTTAAACCAGCCAGTGGATTATCTATATCAACCTTAATTTCTGTAAAATACCTGTTTAACGGGTCTTTGTAGAATTTAAAGGAATATTTGTCTTTATAGAAGTTATTGAGGCGCTTATCAATATTTTCCAATCCGACATGATGGCTTTCCACTTCCCTTTTCTTAACCTCATTAACCATATTAATGGTCGTCAGGGTTAAGCTTTTTCCATCATAGTCGATTTGCACAATAGAAGGTTGCGTAGAGTGCGCTATGTTCCCGTGTTTAAACATATTTTCCACTAATGTTAACATGATAAGAGGAGGAAACCGTAGGCCGAAAAGGTCTCCGTTAATTATTAAATCGAAATTTATCGTGTTGGCTGTACGGAGCTTATGCAGGTTAATTAAGTGTTCAATCTGTTCAACTTCCTCACTTAAAGGTACCAGTTCTGATGCTTCCGGTCTTTTTAAAGCATAACGCATCA
>Ga0247804_10000640_pt1 | contig 16109 bp, 16 predicted proteins | sample UWRJL029104C1_FD_181142 | JGI IMG/M metagenome (GOLD analysis project Ga0247804, IMG submission 181142) | Plant litter microbial communities from Arlington Agricultural Research Station in Wisconsin, United States - UWRJ-L029-104C-1 | ecosystem: Environmental > Terrestrial > Plant litter >...
TGGCTCTGCGTAAGTTGGCATTGGTATCAGGACTTGGTCCACCTTCTTTTACTGCCATGGCTATTTCTCTTCCTGCTCTTGTGAATGCTTTTGCCATTCTGTCCCAACGAGCAAATTTTGCTGCTTTACGATATTCAAACGCGCGACCCATATTTTTAAATTATTGAATTAAAGAATTATTGAATTGCAAAGATAATTCAATTAGCGCATTCAAAAAAAAAATCACAAGAAAAATACGCACATTATATGTCGAGGAATCTATTTCTGACTTCAGGTGAAGGCAGCATACAATTGTCTTTTTTGCCAAACCACTTATAGCGGTTTTTTGCAACAATATCATAGAAAAAATTTCTGACAAAAGCAGGAAAGATCCAAAATATATTCATCAGGTTCCAAATTCCACCAAAGTAGCCTGATATTTTAAGTGCTGCTGAAGATTTGGTGTATGCTTTTTCATTCTCTATAAAAATTACACTATCTATTTCTTTTGGAATACTATATTTAGCTAATAATGCTTGTCCTGTATTTGATTGCAAGCTGGCAAATTGTATCGAATTGGATTTATCGTGCTTAATAATAAACTGCACACTTGAGTTGCAGAAATTACATACGCCGTCAAACAATACGATTTTATCAGGATTTATTTTCGATAAACTCAAACTGACATCTGATCCTGAGTTTTCATCTTCGAGATTAAGTTTATCTAAATCAACATTAATATTACTCACTTTTTATGAATTTAGAGATACCGAACTGCTTTGTTTGCAGATTCGTTATCTTAATAACATAAGTAGCAGCAGGTAGTTCATAGATAGATATAAAATCAGATTGCGATAATTGTATTTGCTTAATTAAGCTGCCGTTTAATGAATATATTTCAATCAGGTTATTATTCTTAATTCCATCAATAAACAATTGGTCTTTCGCCGGATTTGGATAAATTCTAACATCATAATTTGTAGATAAAATTTCTTTTGCTGGCGTCAGGTAATCCGGTAAAGGTTTGCCAACAACAGGATTGATGATCATGGTACCTTCTTCTGTAGATTCAGTCCATTTGCTTACACCATCAACATAAAAATTATATTGTGATCGGTTGTTGTTCCTGTCGAAGCCAATAACTAACGTTTCTTTTCTTTCCACCATCAAACCTATGGCGAATGTATCCTGAACTATTAAAGGGAAAGTTGCGCCATTCTGTAAATATTGCTGTTTGATCGGTGCGTAATAGAAATTATTCAGGGTATCATTTCCAAATTCACGATTCAGATCTGACAGCTTCAATCCTGTTTGTTTATAGACAAGATCATTATCGCTGTAAACTGCTCTGCGTGTAAAATTCTTCCATACACAGACACTAAAGGTTGCAAGGTTATTGTCTGCCGTTACCGGAAAAGACTGAAACTTAATTGCCTGCAATGTATCAGGCGTTTTAACACCATATTTTACAGCCATTTTATAGAAATCCAAATTCCTTACCCAATAACCACGTTCCGGTGTCGCATCATCGTAAGCATAAAAATTACTGAATACCTGGTTATGTGTTACTGCATTATTAGCCAAAACTTTTGGCGGCTGGCTTGCTTCTGCTGATGTATTGAAATGATAATCTACTTTTATAGTAATGGTATCACCTGTAAGATTTGTTGGAATATTAAACTTTGCATACTTCACAATGTTTCTCGACAAAGTATCAAAGTCGATAGATGGACCGCTGTAAGAGGCAATGTTTGCTGATGTATTCACCACTTCTGCATCATAAAAATCCTGGTAATCGACAATATTGTAAAAATTATTTCTAACGGTAACACTTACTGAATCTGCCAGATCTAAAGTATCGAATTGATGGTATGGCATTACGTAATAATTTTTTAAAAGGCTTGGTGGCAAAAACTCATAAGCCATTTCTTTTATATTTTTTTCAGCAGCTGTATCTCTGATTTTATCCAGTTTTACATAATCAATATGCCATGTATCATTTGCACCAGTAACGTTTCCAAACGCACGAAACCTGAATTGAAAATTAGCATTTAAATATTGCGAGTCAACTTTAATAAAAATCTGTCGCATCTTCAAAACGTTATCTGCTGTTTTCTGCCACATGATATTCCAGTTACCCAAAGTGTCTAAAAATTGAACTGTCATAATATCATTTGGTGCGCTTGGTGCTTCGCCATATTCACCTAATAAATAATAAAAACTTAGAAAAACACTGCTATCTGTTGTTAAGCCTGAAAGATCTATCGGATTAGATGTTAACGAATCTGCAGGAAACGATAAATTTGGATTTGCGTTTAAGTTATAAGGTTTGCCGTTTGCGTCGGTTCCGTCAAATGTAGCTACGCCAACAGTAATAGTTTCTTTTGGATAAGTTGTATTGATGAACACCGTATTATCTTGCCATAATGATGGATTTGGATAAATTTCATTTTGATAAAAATCATCAAAAAAAGGCAATGATAATGCTGTAACTCTATGACTTGCTTTTTTTTGTTTAAAAGCATTATTAGAGATTTCATTCATTTTTGGATGAAACTTTAAAGGAACTAATGCTTCTGTTTGTGCAAAAGATGCACCACAACAAAGAGAAAAAAACAGGTATGCAAAGAATTTATTCATCTACTTATATAAGTCTGTAATTATGGATTGTTGGTTGCAGGCTTTTTAAGCTTTTCCAACGGATCATTTGATTCAGGAGTTTCTGCTTTGTTTTGTCTTATGAAAAGCTGCACTGTATTTCCAGGTCCTAATTTTCCGGGTTGTCCGAATTTTGGTTCTTGATCGTACACATAAGCACCTAAGGTATCTGTTATTTGTCCGTCTGCTAATACCAAACCTAAGTTTAAATGCACTGCTTCCAATACTGCTCTTGCTTCCAACACCGTTAAATCATTCAATGGCGGCACTTCTGTTATTTGGTTTCCAAAGCCATCACCTAATACTAAGTCAATAGTTGTTCCTTTTGGAACAACCAAACCAGGTTTTACAATTTTACCATTTATTTGAATATTGAGTACCGCATCTTTCGCCATATCAGGAATATAAATGTACTGACCGATCTTCAAGCCCCAACTATTCAATATTAGTTCAGCTTGTCTGCGAGAATTATCAATGATGCTTGGTATTTTAACTTGTGGTGGCGCAGAAGCATTTAAGGTTAAATATACTTTCCTGTTTTCTTTTACTTTTGCGCCTTTTCTTGGTTGCTGGTCTAATACAGATAAAGGTGGTTTTGATTCATCATAAGTAGAATCTACCACTAAATAATCCAGGTCGAAATTATTCAATTCTTTTTTCGCATCAAACATAGATTTTCCTTTCACATTTGGCACTACTACAAATTCATCGTGGTTGGTATACCAGCTCAAACTATAAAAAGCAAAAAACAGCAAAACGATGGTTGCTGCAAGTATAGACAATATGGTAATCAATGTATTTTTCACTAATCGTTAAAGCTTAAACGTTAAATCAAGATATTTATTTCTCCTTCCAAAAATACGTAAATAAGTTAGATATTTTGCCATCGTTATTTCCAACATCGGTTTATAAACTAAAAGATGAAAAAGCTGTCCGGAATTCTATATTTACAGCATAAATAACGAATGTATATGTCAACACAAAAAATTGGATTGGTTTTTGGCGGAAAATCACCTGAACACGAGGTTTCTATTGTTTCTGCAAGAAATATTTATAATGCTATAGATAAAGCCAAGTTTGACGTTACACTGATTGGTATTTCGCAAAGTGGAAAATGGTTTTTGGAAAATGAAGCTAATCTTCAGGACAAAGCCTGTGTTGTTGGAAAAGATGGCATTCAGCTGGCTGTTGTTTTTGGCAATGAAAAACATAAATTAATTAGATTAGATAATCAGCAATATATAAATGATGTTGAAGCTGTGTTTCCAATTACACACGGACCAAATGGTGAAGATGGAACTTTGCAAGGCATTTTTCTTCAATTAGATATTCCATTTGTTGGACCAAGTGTGCTTGGTTCTGCCGTTGCCATGGACAAAGATTTTACCAAACGTATTTTGCGCAATGCAGGCATCGGACACGCCAAAGGCATCACTTTTTACAAACATGAAATTGATGAAATTTCTTTTGATGAAACTGAAAAAGAACTCGGAAATATTTTGTTTGTAAAACCTTGCAATATGGGTTCATCTGTTGGTGTAAGTCGCGCTACCAATGAAGCTGAATTCTTCAACGCATTAAAAGAAGCTTTTAAATTTGATACTAAGGTTTTGGTAGAACAAGCTGTGATAGGAAGAGAACTGGAATGTGCAGTTTTAGGAAATGAATTTATAGAAACCAGCACAGTTGGTGAAATTGTGATGGAAAAAGGTTTCTATGATTTTGAAAATAAATATCAAACCGACAATGCTAAGATCTATATTCCTGCACCAAATATTTCTGACGAGCAACTAAAAAATATACAGGAAACAGCACGCAAAGCTTATCATGCTTTAGGCTTGGAAGGTTTATCAAGAGTAGATGTTTTCTTAACTGAAAATAATGAAGTGATCATCAACGAGCCGAATACTTTGCCAGGCTTTACTTCTATCTCCATGTATCCAAAATTATGGGAAAGCTCAGGATTAAAGTATGCTGATCTGATTGAAAAACTAATTCAATTGGCTATAGAAAGACATAAAAGAAACAGCCAATTGCAACGTGTTCGGGTTCAATAGTTTCCAATAAAATGCCTCTCGATTTTTTATTATCCAAAACATTTCTTTCATTTTTTACTGAAAGTTTAAAAAATAACGGATTTTTTAAATTAACACGCCTTACACGAAAGCATTTTTAATTTTACGCTGAGTTAATATTTATGCGGAAATTGTTTCTCAATCTTTAAAGTTCACATTCCTTTAACTTCACATTTACACGAAATACATTTTTAAATCAAACTTTCGTAATTGTAAAAAGTTGACAAACATCAATGTTTCAATCTATCTTTGTGGTATCAATTTCGATAAACAATTTAAATCTTTTTAAAAATGGAATTCACACAAAAATTCAAAGAAGCTACAAACAGCTTCACAGCAGAAACAAAAGCAAACGTAACAGAATTACGTTACAACGTAGAAAACACATTGAAAAATGCTGTTAGCGAAGCAAAAGAAGAAGTAGAATTACAAAAAACACACTTCAAAGCAACTTCAGAAAGAATCCAAGCTAAATTAAAAGGTCCTTTTACTTTAGAAAAAGTTCAATCTGATGTTAAAGAAGAAGCTACTATCTTAGTTGCTGACTTAAAAACTACTTTCAACAGAAATGCAGAAAGAGTTAAAGGTCTTTTAAATTCTTCTTCTGCAAAGTTTGAAAAAACTGCTAAAGAAGTGAAAGCTGACGTAAAAAAAGCAACTTCAGAAGTGAAGAAAGCTGCTACAAAAGCTAAATCTAAAGTTGAAGCTGCTATCTAATTTAGTAAGTAATCAACCGTTTTTAAAAAGAGTCGCCAATTAAGAGCGACTCTTTTTTTATAAGTGAAAGTGAGAATGAAAGTGCATTTTTGATAAATCCTTATAACTTTATAAAAAAGAGTTTAAACTTATGAGAATAGTAGGCTATATAGAACATCCGATCTTGAAAATTACGGTGATGGAAATGAATAATCGTTTCGTATTGAAATTAGAAGCCAATATGCTGGAACAAACGTATAAATTTCATGAAGATGATAACTTACGCACGTTGGCTGATATAGAAAAAATGGTGGACGAAACGTTTTTACAGGAAACTATAAAACGCTTTTCTGATATGAATAAAAGCCGTGGTGAAATGTACCAACGAAATATTGTTTAAAGCTAGTGAAAGTTGAGTATAAAAGTGAAGTTTAATTACTTTCTACCAGATCAGGTTTCCTGAAATTTCCTTTTGTAAATTCGCGCGCAATAAGATCAGCTGTTTCGCGACCGGAACGCAATGCAGATTCCATACTGCCAACCGACATACTATCGCCGCAGGCAAAAACATTTTTAGATATTTTTTTAGAAAATTCTACTTCATCTAAAATAGGTTTAAATGGCATTGCATATTTAATGTGGTAAGTTTTTAAGTGCTGCCAATCCATCACTTTTAAACCAAACCATTCGGTCAATTCTGTCATGCATTTTCCAATCAATTCCTCATCATCTAAGTCATGTTCCTTCACCACATTTACAGCAACCAAATGTTGTCCGTTAGGTGCATAACCTGTATGTATTAACGATGGCACAAAAACATGGTTGACTAAAGTAGTTCCATTGTCACCATTTAAAATAACAACGGGTTTGCTTAATGGTGCTTTTTCTGTAGAAAAATATAAAGTAGAAACATGCGAACATTCACATGATAATGCTTTTTCACCAATCATATTATTGGCATCAAAAGCATTGGTGGCAATTACCACAAATTTTGATTCTAAGAAATCACCGTTTATTAGTTCAACGCCGTTTTCTGTAACACGTTTTACTTTTGTTTTAAAGGAAATAGTATTAGGTTCTAATTTTTCTGCAATTGTTGAAGCAATTTTTCCAATACCATCTTTTGGCAAAGCTACATGATCCTGAAAAAGCGATTTAAGATATACTTTTGAAAAGCGTGAAGATGACTGCAAATTATAATCGAAGATATTTGCTGCTACCATCGGTCTGAAAAAAGAATCAATCAACTTTTTGCTAAATCCATTTTTAGATAAATATTCAAAAGTAGATGCTTCCTGCTCTTTTACTAACTTACTGTAAGAAGTTGTTTTCAGTTTTGCGTACAATCCAAATAATCTTATTTTATCTGTAAAAGTTGCATTTTTTGCCAATGCCGTTGAGATGGTATCAACTGTTTGGTATAACGGATTGGTAAAAAGGTTGAATGTTCCCTGGTAGCGAAGCAAATAACCAGGATAGGTATTTTTTAAAGCTAAGTCATTTAAGTTTATGATCTTAGATAATTCAGTTGTTGAATGATGATAGAAATGCAAACCTCTGTCTAATGTGAAGCCTTCCATTTTATCAGAACGCGCACGACCACCAACCTGTGATGAAACTTCCAGTACTTTTACGGATAAACCTTTACGCTGCAAATAATATGCAGCCGATAAGCCTGAATATCCTGCGCCGATAACTATAACATCTGTGGGTTTCATTGATAAACAAAAATAGCGCAAAATTGAGGCTTAAAGCATTTTAAGCAGATTAAGTAAGCATTAAGCCAAGTTTATTATTTCGCCTGATATTATGGCATTTTTACTACAATAGGTTCAGTAGTAATAACATTGCTGATATGGTTTGCTCTATCAGTGATGTATATTTTATAAGTAAATGTATCAATAGATTTTCCTTTTAAAGTAAAATACAAGTCGTAACTATTGAATAATGCTTCTGACATTTTAATTTCAAGAGTACCGCTAATAGCATTTGTAGTTCCTTTTTTAGGAATATTTGGAATGATGTAAATATTATCTACATTAAAAAAGGCGGTATCTCTAAGATTTCTATAAACCACATACGAAGTAGAATCTTGATTATTTAATTTACCTAAATCGCCGTCACCATCTGTAAATGATAAAACAAGATTTCCTGTTTCGCCTAAAGTGAATACATTATTCGGCATATCAAACCTTTCAAATTTAACGGTTGGCTCAATTGGATATTCCGGTGTTTTAAAACATGCTGTAAAAAAAACACTTGTAACTAATAATAGTATAGATATTTTAAACTTCATTCCTTTTCTTTTACCTTTGATGTGTGCAAACTGATGCTGTAAAAATACATCAAAAAATCTTTAGTAAAGATAATTTCAATTTTGAAGAGATTGCACTCGAATTATTTAATTTCCAATATACACACAATTTAGTTTACAGGCAATTTACGGACTATTTAAAGATTAACATTCGCAAGGTGCAATCTGTTCAGCAAATTCCATTTTTACCAATAGAATTATTTAAGACACACAATATTATCGTCAATAACGTTGAAACCAAAAAAATATTTGAAAGCAGCGGCACAACTGGTCAGATAACAAGCAGGCATTTGGTTGCTGATTTAGATTTATATAAACAGAGTTTTGAAGAATGTTTCAATCAGTTTTATGGAAATATTGAAGAGTGGACAATTTTAGCCTTGCTTCCGTCCTATCTTGAACGCAATACTTCTTCATTAGTATATATGGTTGATGAGCTAATCAAAAAATCGAACAATAAATCTTCCGGTTTTTATTTAAATAATTTAGATGAATTGGCAAAAGCACTTGACTCACGACTCATGGCTCATGACTCTAAAAAGACTCTTTTAATTGGTGTAACGTTTGCATTGCTTGATTTTGCGGAACAATTTCCAATGGATCTATCTGATATAATTATAATGGAAACAGGTGGAATGAAAGGTCGCCGTGAAGAAATGACGCGTGAAGAAGTTCATGGAATTTTAACCAAAGCTTTTAATATTTCTGCCATTCATTCTGAATATGGAATGACGGAATTATTATCGCAAGGATATTCAAAAGGAAATGGAATTTTTGAAGTTCCTTATTGGATGAAGATTATGAAGCGTGATATTTATGATCCATTTAATGTATCGGAAAATGCAGGTCGCGGCGGCTTAAATGTAATTGATTTGGCAAACATTTATTCTTGTGCTTTTATTGCTACTCAAGATTTGGTAAACATAAAAAATGAAACTGAGTTTGAAGTTTTAGGAAGATTGGATAATGCAGATATTCGTGGCTGCAACCTGATGGTAAGCATGTAGATCTTTCTTTTTACCAAATGCATATTAGTAAAAAAAAGAGGCTTCGAGAAGCCTCTTCCGAGCAATAAATACTCGTATTCAAGTTTAGTTCATTACAAATATCTTTGGTTACATCGTGTTAACCTATTTTATGTACCATTTTTTAGAAAAAAATGTTTGTGTGGCTTTACATTTTATTTTGGTACTGATAATTTTTCGCCATGAAATTTTATTGTTATTTTTACAAATATGCCTGAAAACTTTAATGTGCAGTTGAAAGCTGCTACCGATAAGCTGCATCAAGAATTGGAAACTGCAGATACTTCAAAAAATATTGTGTCTCCAAATCTATCAGTCGAAAAATACGCTGATTATCTTCAAAAAACTTACATTATACATTATGATGTCGAAAATATTGTTTTTCCGGTATTAAAAAATATTGTATCAGGTATAACGCTTAGATTAAAATGTGAGAAAATAACAAATGATCTTTCTTTTTTACCACAAAAACATTTATCTGAAAAAATGGTTTTATTAGACGAAGACTATCATAACAACATTGGCTTTAATTTAGGACTGATGTATGTTACGGAAGGTTCGGTGCTTGGCGGACAATTCATTTTAAAAAATGTAAAGCGAACATTAGGCGAACAAACTCCTACCACTTTTCTAAATGTATATAACGATAAAACTGGCAGTTTGTGGAAGAGTTTTATTGCATCATTAAACGAATATGCAAACAACAATGATGACCATGAAAGAGAACAAATTATATCAGGTGCTTTATATGGTTTTAAAAGAGTGTATGCAATATTTACCAGTAACTAAGAAAAAATGAACATTAGAAATATTGTAAACCGCAACATTGTAAATTTGGACAACTGCGATCAGGAGCCTATCCATATTCCTGGCAGCATCCAACCTCATGGCTTTTTATTAGGTGTCAGCAAAGATAATTTTGATATTGTTTTTTGCAGCGAAAATGCAGATCAATATATTGGTATTTCTTACAAACAACTTTTAGGAAAAAATATCAAAGAAATATTTGGAACTATTTTAGTAAATGAACTTGAAGAATGCAAAGATTTTAAAGACGACCATTCTAAAACGATTAAGATAAATTACAACGACAAAGTATTAGAATTTGCTGTACATGCTAACGATGATCATCTTGTAATAGAGATGGAAGATCTGCAGCATTACAAAGATGAAGAGAGAAATATGTTCGACCTATCCAAGGAATTTTTAGGTTATATGGAAGATACGCATACCTTGCAGCAATTGTGTGCATTGGTGACTAATGGCGTGAGAAAAATAACAGGCTATGATAGAGTAATGGTTTATCGTTTTGATAAAGATTACAACGGCGAAGTAATAGCAGAAAGCAAGCGTGATGACCTTGAATCTTTTTTAGGATTGCACTATCCGCATACAGATATTCCTGTACAGGCACGTACATTGTATCTAAAAAATCTGTTGCGTATAATTGCAGATGTTAATTACGTTCCTGTTCCAATTTATACTATAGATAATGGCAAACAAACATTACTTGATCTTAGCCATGCAGTGCTGAGAAGTGTATCACCGATACATGTTCAATACCTGCATAATATTGGTGTTGGCGCAACACTTACCATTTCCTTAATTCATAAAAAGAAACTTTGGGGTTTGATAGCCTGTCATCATTATTCACCAAAATATTTAAGTCATGAAATTCGTACTGCTGCAAAATTGCAAGGACATTTTATTACTTCGCAAATAGATGTGAGACAATTAAATGAAGAGTATGAGGCTTCTAAAAAAGTAAATGAATCTGTTAAAGAATTACTGACACACAAATTACAATTGAACAGAGCATCATTAAATATCCTGATAAGAAATGAAAATCTTTTGTCTATCTGCCAGGCATGTGGTGTTTCTATATTAGTAGATAATCAGGTGTTTAAAAATGGTGTAACACCTGATGAACATGATATAAAAGACTTAGCTTCTTTTTTGGCAATGCATACAAATCATACTCATTTCGTTACAAATTCAGTTTTAAAAACATTACCTGATTTTAAACATATCACTGAAAAAACTGCAGGCTTAAATTATTATTCGCTTGATAATATTACTCAGAATTGTATTATTTGGTATAAACCTGAAACTATATCTGAAGTATTTTGGGCAGGCGATCCTAGCAAAGCCATCGAAAAAGATAAGACTGGTTTATCACCAAGAAAATCTTTCGAAAGCTGGAAAGAAACAGTGAAATACCAAAGTAATCCATGGTTGCAAATGGAACTGCAGGCTACTACTAATTTTACAAATGTGCTGCAAAAACACCTGAGTTCTGTATTTCTTGCAGAAGAAGAAGAAAAGCAGCGCGAGCTTGCACAAATATTATCAGAGACAAATGCCGAGCTCGAAAACATCAACTGGATCAGTACTCATGACCTGCAAGAGCCATTGCGAAAGATACAGCTTATATCTTCTTTTATATTGTCAAAAGACGATTCTGAAGTATCAAAAGATATTTCTGATAAGATCATGAGAATGAATAAATCTGCTGAAAGAATGCAGAATCTGGTGAAAGATATTCTAAAATACACACGATTGAATTACAGTAAAGAGTCATTTGTTGAAATAAATTTGAATGAGACTTTATCAGAATTGGAAGCAGAACTGAGTGATTCTTTAACACCACAACAAGCAACATTGATTTATACTAATTTGCCTATAGTTCATGGTGTTCCGTTCTTACTAAAACAGTTATTCTCTAACCTTATTTATAACTCACTTAAGTTTGCAGAACCAAATCGTTTGCCTATGCTTACCATATCATCAGTTGGTAATGTTCCATTAGAAAATCCATCTATAGCAAATGCAGAAGAAGTATTTCATATAATTAAATTTAGCGACAACGGTATAGGTTTTGAAAAAGATTACAATGAATCAGTTTTTAATATTTTTACAAGACTGCATACTATCGATAAATATCAAGGCTCAGGAATTGGATTGGCATTATGCAAAAAAATCATGAATACACACAGAGGTTACATTAAAGCAGATGGAACCTTAGGCAAAGGTGTTGATTTTTATTTATATTTTCCGAAATAGCTTAATTACGGAAAGTTATTTGTGTAGTATTTTCATTTCCTGCAGCACACGTTTGATAGGCAAACCCATTACATTCTGATATTCACCGACAATATAATCAATGCCGATATATTCCTGAATATTGTAAGAACCGGCTTTATCAAAAGGCTGAAATTGCTCGATGTAGTTTCTTATTTCATCATCAGTCAATTCTTTGAAACGCACCTTAGTCTGCTCAGAAAATGAAATTTGTTTTTTGTTCTTTCGCATGCTCACGCCTGTAACCACATCGTGCGGTTTTCCGTTCAAGGCTTTCAATATTTTAAAAGCATGATCTGCATTTTTTGGCTTTCCAACTAATTTCTTATCAAAAAGCACCATTGTATCAGCACAAATAATAATGTTGCTGTCATCACTTAAATAAGAATAAACATCAAAAATCTTTAGCTTGGAAATATATTCGGGAACTTTGTAATAATCCATAGTAAATGGATAACGTTCTTCGATGGTTGGCTTCACAACTTTTATATCAAAACCTGCATCTGCTAATATCTCAAATCTTCGCGGCGATTGTGAACCTAAAATAACATGATTTGATTTCTGCATCATTAAAACAACTTCTTAATAAAGTTGGCATATTGTACAAATGTATATGGACCAACCACACTCCTAAAATACAACATTGTAGCAATACCAAGACACATGAAAACCTTTATTAAATTGCTAACAAAATGATAGTTGGAAACAGTTTTGGCTTTAATAATGAAGAAAATGATGATGAGTAACGGTAAAATAAGTCCAACCAACACAAATATGGACACATTTTTTATATTTAAGCTTGGAAAAAACCATGCAAATGAACCCAAAAGGATCAGTAATAAAATACAAATAATATAACTGGCAAGCTTTGCTCCTTTTTCACCATAAACGATTGGAATTGTTCTTGCGCCATTTAATTCATCGCCTTTTTGGTCTTCTGCATCTTTAATGATTTCGCGAAGAAATGTGGTAAGAAAAGCAAAGATGCTGTAAACGATAGCAGCAATGGCAATACCACTTCGAACATACCATTCGTTGGCTGTTCCTATATTCGATGTACTTTCAAATAGTGCTATTATCAAAATGGTGAAACTCGTGCATAACGCGATCATAAAATTTCCAACGATCAATTGTTTTTTAAAAGTATGTGCATAGAAATTCAAGATCACCATGATAATAATCGGCAGCATAGACAAACGAAAATTGTTCGTTGAAAAACCTAAGATCAAAGTGCAGATAATTCCTGCTACACATAAAACTTTGTAAATATTATACGCTTGTTTTTCACTTATCTTATAACCGATCAGCACTTTCTCGGGTTTGTTTATGGCATCAATATTTACATCAAAAATATCATTAATAACATAACCGCCAGCCGCAATAAATACTGTTGAAAGAACCAATAGCACGAACTGCATATCTGTTAATACATGCGAAATAGAAAATATTTTATAAGGTGAAGCCGCAACGATGCAATAACGAAACAGGTACATCGTTGTTGCAATAATAAATAGGTTAATCGGACGAACAAGCTTTATATAATTCATGTGTTGATTTACGATGTATAGTTTACGATTTTTTGTAAAATTTTATTTAAAGAATTCGATGTTAAACATTAAAAAACAAACCATTTTCCTTGTACTTTCATTACCATTTCTATCACTTCACGCACGCACGCATCGCCGCCTTTTTGCGTACAAATATAATCAGCCAGTTGCTGAATTTCAGGCGTTGCATCATTCGGACAACATTTTAAACCGCAGATACTCATTGCTTCATGATCCGGAATATCATCACCAATGTATAACACATTTTCTGCTAAAATATTTTCCTGCTTTAAAAATTCTTTCAGCACCTTTAATTTATCGCTTACTTTGTAATAGTTATGTTTTACGCCTAACAATTCAAACCTGCGATGAACCGCAGCAGAATTACCACCTGTAATAATGCAAACATGATAGCCTTTTTCGATAGCTGTTTTCAGTGCAAATCCATCTTTTGCATTGAAGGAACGTTGCAAATCGCCATTTTCCGTTGCAATTAACTGATTATTTGTAAACACACCATCTACATCAAACACAAAACAACTAATATCTTTTAGTTTTTTTAGAAAATGCTGATTTTCCATTTCGCAAAGATACATTTACTGAACATACTGAACAATACAATGTTTATTTTTGCTTACACATTATACCGCCAAATGGGTATTTATAATTTTGGTATTCTGGTTAAATTTGGAACTAACTAACTTACTTAAACTTTATCTATGAAAAATCCTATTCTTTATTTACTTCTATTCCTTTTAATATCATCATCATCTATTGCGCAAAAATCTGAGAACAAGGCAACACTTTGTTCCGACTATGATAGAACAACAGGCGAACCAATCGGTATCAGCGATGCTTGGGACATTTCATCTGATGGAAAAGGAAGCAATGTTTACCTTATTTATTCTCAGCCTAAAACTATAAAAGAAGCACTAAGCGTTTATATAGATAAGAAAAATGCTAACGGTTCTTACATTGCTTTTGGCACTTACTATTTTGATAATGATATAAAGGTAAACCCAAAAAAATGGGCAATGTATGATATTAACTTTAAAGAAGAAGGTGATTATAAAATTGCTGTTATCGGAAAAGATGCAAATGCTTTAGCGGTTACTTACACGAATATTAAATTCATGAAAGACGAAGCCAGCAAAAAAAACATGAAAAAGGCGAGCAAAGACGATGCACCTGACACATATTATTATGAAGATTCTTACATAGATTTTGGTGAAAGTATAAAAGATGGTGTTCTGTCAGGTCAGGCAACTGAATTCAGCTTGCGTGGAAGCTCAAAAGAAATTGTCGCTAAGCTAAGCCAAGATGAAGATCTTTTGTTGAAATCAGTTATTGTAAGCGTTTACACAGGCGATGATTACAAGGAAAAAGTTTCTGAATTAACTTATACTGTTGATGACCTGACTTGGAACTGGATCAATGTTCCTGTTAAATTTTACAAAAAAGGAAAATATGTAGTTGATATGTATTCTCAGGATGATGTATTTATCAACACTGCTTATTTTGAAGTAAAATAAAGAATAGCACTTTTATAATAATTCGCAGCTATCTTTATCGTAAATCATAAGTGATGCGATTTATATTCTCTGTTATCTTATTTGCATTTATTTATAGTTCAACAAATGCGCAAGGCAAGCTTATCATTTGTTCGGAATATAAGCAAGACGGCAGCTATACAGGTGTTTACAGTAATTGGTTTATAAATAAGACAGGAAATTTTATGTACTTATTTTATGAATCATCAACAGCTGTTTCTGATACGGTTTTTGTAAAACTTGATAAGCAGTTTAACAGAAGAGACAGCAATTATTACGAACTCGACCATTATTATTTAATTCCATCAGGCAACAAAAAATGGGCAGCTAATAAATACATTTTCACCAAACCCGGAAAATACAGAATAAGTGCTTATAACCGAAATGGCGATCTTTTAACAGCACCATATTATACAACAGTAAGTTTTGCAGAAAATGAATACGACGATCTTTTCCTAAAGGATTCGTGGTATTATGAAAGCTCTGTAATTGAATTTTATGAGAAAGCAATTGGCGATTCTATGGTCGGTAAAAATGATGTATTTAACTACCAGCCAAACAATACGAGTGTTACACTTTATATTTTACAACAAAATAAAAAGCCTTTACAATCACAACATTTATTTGTTTCTGTTTATAGTGATGATAAATTACATGAACACATCAGTTCCTATCCATACTATATAGATGCAAGCTGGCATTGGACTTTTCTGCCTGTTAAAATGGAACGAAAAGGAAAATTTATTGTAGAGATCTACAATGATGACGATGTATTTATAAACAGCGCAAAAATAGAAATTAAATAATTACCAGACTGCGTGATGATCTTCCACTACACCGAAAGCAGTAAACTTTTCCCGCTTTCCATCAATCATCACAGTTCCATCTAAGGTTCCGAAAGGTTGTATAAACTTACTCTTCATCACCAAAGCATTAATGTTTTCAGTACGTGAGCCACGTGGCGACAAATGGCAATTTAAAATTCCGTCTTCGGTTTCAATTAACCAATCTGTTTTATCTAAAGGTTCTGAAAATGAAAATTTTGCATTAGACAACAATACTTTTTTTCCATCAATCCATAAAATATTTTCCATGTTTGAGTTAAACCTGTCAACAAGATTTACGGCAATTGTTTTTTCTGTTTCTGTGATACCGATAAATGATAGCCAATTCCAAATGGTTTC
>Ga0247804_10000641_pt1 | contig 16095 bp, 22 predicted proteins | sample UWRJL029104C1_FD_181142 | JGI IMG/M metagenome (GOLD analysis project Ga0247804, IMG submission 181142) | Plant litter microbial communities from Arlington Agricultural Research Station in Wisconsin, United States - UWRJ-L029-104C-1 | ecosystem: Environmental > Terrestrial > Plant litter >...
TCATAAGTAATAGGTAATAGGTAATATTGAAGGGACACCCCAAATATTACATATTCAATCTAAAATATTAAATACAAAATGGAAGCAGTAGCAAAATTGAATAACTATCCCACTTCACCCCGCAAAATGCGTTTGCTGGTTGACTTGATCCGTGGCATGCAGGTTGAAAAAGCATTGGCGGTGCTGGAACACAATCCAAAGCACCCGGCCGTTCCCCTGCGCAAACTGGTAGTATCTGCCATCAGCAACTGGAAACAAAAGAACGAAGGTGGTGATGAAAGCACGCTGGTGGTGAAAACCATCATGGTTGACGGTGCAAGGGTGATCAAACGTATGCGTCCTGCACCCCAGGGCCGCGGTTACCGGGTCCGTAAACGCAGCAACCACGTTACGGTAGTTGTAGATGCAACCCCGGTATCGGAAAAAGCGGTAAAGGTTTCAAAGAAGGAAACAGTGAAAAAAGAAGTCGCAGCAAAATAATTACCTCAATAGCCAATCAGTCGATTGGAAGTTGAACCAACAAAAAAGACGAAAATTTTTATATAAACTGTGGAATTGGCTTACCGGCAAATTATCACATTATCAAATTAAAAAAATGGGTCAAAAAACAAATCCGATAGGTGCCAGGTTAGGAATCATCCGTGGATGGGACAGTAACTGGTTTGCAAGCAAAACGGAGTATCCAAAAAAACTGATCGAAGACGACCGAATCAGGAATTACCTGAATGCACGTATCAACAAAGGCGGTATTGCCAAGATCGTTATCGAGCGCACGCTCAACAAACTGATCGTAACCATCCACACTTCAAAACCAGGTATCATCATTGGTAAAGGTGGCGGCGAAGTGGACAGGATCAAGGAAGAGTTGAAGAAACTGTGTGGTAAAGATGACGTACAGATCAACATCCTGGAGATCCGTCGCCCTGAATTAGATGCAAACATTGTTGCGGATACCATTGCCCGTCAATTGGAAAACCGTATCAACTATAAGAGAGCCATTAAAATGGCGATCGCTTCAGCGCTCCGCATGGGTGCAGAAGGTATCAAGGTAAAAGTAGGTGGCCGCCTCGGTGGTGCTGAAATTGCCCGTAGCGAAGAGATCAAACAAGGCCGTACCCCATTGCATACCCTGCGTATGGACATCGATTATGCCAATGTATTCGCTTTAACCGTTTACGGTAAGATCGGTATCAAGGTATGGATCTGTAAAGGTGAAGTATTGGGCAAACGCGACCTGAACCCGAATGTTGTTGCAAGTGGCGGAAAGGAAATGGGCGAAAGGCAGCAGGGTGGATTCGACAGGCGTGATGACCGTGGCGGCGACCGCAGGGGCGGCGGCGACAGGGGTGGACGTGGCGGCAACAGCGGCGGCGGTGGAAACCGTGGCGGCGGAGGAAGAAGGTAATTTGAAAATTACGCAATGTGACAATTTGAAAATGTCATATCTGAATACAGAATTTATAAAATAAGGAAGGTACTATTTGAGCGCAATCTTAAATCTTAAATCTTCAATCTTAAATAAAAGAAGATGTTATCACCGAAAAGATCGAAACACAGGAAGACGCAAAAAGGCAGGATGAAGGGCGACACCAAACGTGGAGCTACCCTGGCCTTTGGTACATTTGGCTTGAAAGCACTCGACAGCGTATGGTTGACCAACCGCCAGATCGAAAGTGCGCGCCAGGCAATGACGCGTCACATGAAACGTGAAGGTAACGTTTGGATCAGGATCTTCCCTGACAAACCAATCACCGCCAAGCCTGCTGAGGTGAGGATGGGTAAAGGTAAGGGTAACCCTGAAGGTTGGGCGGCGATCGTACAACCGGGCCGTATCCTGTTTGAAGCCGATGGCGTTCCCGAACAGGTAGCAAAAGAAGCGTTTGCTTTGGCTGCACAAAAACTGCCGATCCTTACGAAGTTCGTGATCCGTCACGACTACGAAGCGTAATACAAATGCGAAAATTCGAAAATGGCTCAATTCGAAAATTATTTTGGACCAGCTCATTTTCGCATTTTCAAATTTTTAAATTTTCAAATTAATACAAATGTCTAAGAAAGTTGATTTCGTAAAAAGCCTCAACGGTTTGAATGAGGATGATCTGAAAGCGAAGATCCAGGAAGATGAGCTGCGCATGAAAAAGCTTTCGTTTGCCCACGCCATTTCTCCATTGGAGAACCCGCAAAGCATTCGTTCTTTAAGAAGGGATATTGCACGTTTGAAAACTGCATTAACAAAAAAGCAATTAGGGTTTTAATTAACCATAAAAAGAAGCAACAATGGCTGAAAGAAATTTAAGAAAAACAAAATTGGGTGTGGTGTCCAGTAACAAAATGGACAAAACCATCACTGTTAACGTTGAACGTAAGGTGAAGCATCCGCTGTATGGTAAGTTCGTAAAAAAATCTACCAAGTTCCATGCGCACGATGAAAAGAACGAGTGCAGCATCGGTGATACAGTAAAGATCATGGAAAGCCGCCCTTTGAGCAAAACAAAACGCTGGAGGCTGGTGGAAGTGGTTGAGAAAGTTAAGTAATCAATTATTTATGCTGTATGCGGGTTATTCAATAACGGCTGCAGCCTCTGGTAAACATAAGTTTTAATTGCTAAAGGCCATGGGCCGATAGCCAAAAGCTAAAATAAAATGATTCAGCAAGAGAGTAGATTAAATGTTGCGGACAACAGCGGAGCCAAAGAAGTTTTGTGTATCCGTGTACTGGGAAACAGCGGGCAGGATTATGCCAGGATCGGTGACAAGATCGTAGTTACCGTAAAAGATGCCATGCCGGCCGGTGGTATCAAAAAAGGTACGGTGAGCAAAGCCGTGATCGTTCGCACCAAGAACAAGCTGCGCCGCAAAGACGGATCTTACATCCGCTTCGACGACAACGCCGTGGTGTTGCTGAACAATTCCGACGAACCAAGGGGTACGCGTATCTTCGGACCAGTGGCCCGTGAGTTGAGGGATAAGGGGTATATGAAGATCATTTCCCTGGCGCCGGAAGTATTGTAAATAAATTTAAAAATGAGAAAATAGCTCGATGTGAAAATGAAGCTCACATGTAGCTAAAGAAATTTTCAAATTTTCAGATTGAGTAATTTTCAAATTAAATAGAATGAGTACAAGATTTAAACCCAAGTTTAGCATTAAGAAAGGCGACACGGTAGTTGTTATTACCGGTGAGGATAAGGATTTGAAGAAACCACGCAAGGTTTTGGAGATTATTTTGGAAAAAGGCCGCGTACTGGTAGAAGGTGTTAACATCGTTACCAAGCACACCAAGCCTACTTCTCAAAATACCAAAGGTGGTATCGTAAAAGTAGAAGCGCCGATCGCCATCAGCAACGTAATGTTGTGGGATGCTAAAGCCGGTGCGCCGACTAAGGTAAAACGCACCAGGGAAAACGGTAAACTAGTTCGTGTAGCTAAAAAATCAGGGGAGGTAATCAAATAATGAGCACAACAACAAATACTCCAAGGTTAGCAGACAAGTACAAATCAGAAGTTGTACCTGCTTTAATGAAAAAATTCAGTTACAAAACTGTAATGCAGGCGCCCAGGCTGACCAAGATCTGTTTGAATCGTGGTGTGAACGGGGCCGTAACAGATAAAAAACTGATCGACATCGCGGTAGATGAACTAAGCAACATCACCGGCCAGAAAGCGGTAGCGACCATGTCGAAGAAAGATATCTCCAACTTCAAGCTGCGTAAGAACATGCCGATTGGTGCAAGGGTTACGTTGCGTGGAGTGAAGATGTACGAATTCCTCGACAGGCTGGTATCTGTGTCTTTGCCACGTGTACGTGATTTCAAAGGCATCAATGATAAATCATTCGATGGCCGCGGCAACTACACACTGGGTGTTACCGAGCAGATCATCTTCCCCGAGATCGACATCGATAAGGTGAACAAGATCACCGGTCTCGATATCACTTTTGTGACCACGGCGCAAACGAACGAAGAAGCGTTTGAACTGTTGAAAGAACTGGGTATGCCTTTTAAAAACATTAAGAAATAAATAGAACATGGCAAAAAAATCAATTGAAGCCAGGCAAAGGAAACGTGAAAAGTTATCCGCCAAGTTTGCTGAAAAAAGGGCGACCCTGAAAGCCGCCGGAGATTATGCAGCTTTGGATTTGCTTCCAAAGAACTCATCACCGGTACGCTTGAAGAACCGTTGCCAGTTAACCGGCCGCCCGCGTGGATACATGAGGCATTTCGGTTTGTCGAGGAATATGTTCCGCGACATGGCGCTGCAGGGTAAGATCCCGGGTGTAACGAAAGCAAGCTGGTAGAACTGGATAGCGGATAGCAGATACTGGATAAGCAAATTCAAATCAATGCATTTTATCCAGCATCAAGTATCCAGTATCTAGAATCAAGTATCCAAATGGATATCGCATTGTAAAAAAAGTTTTAAAACATTAATTGAATAACAATGGTAACTGATCCGATAGCAGATTATTTAACACGCATCCGTAACGCTCAAATGGCGAACCACAGGATCGTTGAAATTCCTGCGAGCAATTTGAAGAAACGCATCACTGAGATTTTGTACGATAAAGGTTATATCCTGAAATACAAATTTGAAGACGACAGCAAACAAGGCCTGATCAAGATCGCGTTGAAATATGATCCATCTACCAAATTACCGGTGATCCAGAGTTTGGAAAGGATCAGCCGCCCGGGTTTGCGTACGTATGCAAAACCAGGTGACATCAAACGCGTGAAGAATGGTTTGGGCGTTGCGATCATCTCTACTTCCAAAGGTGTAATGACCGACAAGGAAGCGAAGGCGCAGAACGTAGGTGGTGAAGTATTGTGCAATATTTACTAGTAGTTGGTAAAAAGTAGCAGGTAGCAAGAAAATGCATTATCCTGGTACTTGATACTTACCTCTTAATACTAACCGGTTTGATAATTAAGCCTCTTAGTCGTGGCTGAACACGGACCGATCTTTTAAAAAATAAAATAAAAACCGACTATGTCTCGTATAGGTAAAAAGCCGATTGAATTTCCCGCAGGCGTAACGATCAGCGTAGGTGCTGACAACGTAGTAACTGTGAAAGGACCAAAAGGCACATTGAAAGAAACTGTTGACAGGGATATCAAAGTAGAAGTGAAAGAAGGCATCGTGGATGTATTGCGTCCTACCGAACAGATCCGTCACCGCGCCATGCACGGCCTGTACCGTTCTTTGATCGGCAACATGGTGAAAGGCGTAACTGAAGGTTACAAAAAACAACTTGAACTGGTGGGTGTAGGTTACAAAGCTTCCAGCCAGGGCAACCTGCTCGACCTGTCTTTGGGTTATTCTCACAACATCGTTTTCGAGATACCAAAAGAATTGTCTGTAGCCACTTCACAGGAAAAAGGACAAAACCCGATGATCACTTTCGAGAGCATCGATAAGCAACTGATCGGCCAGGTATGTGCGAAGATCAGGAGCCTGCGCAAACCTGAACCATATAAAGGTAAGGGTGTGAAATTTGCAGGTGAAGTACTGAGGAGGAAAGCCGGTAAATCTGCAGGTAAATAATAATTAGCTAATATGCTAATGAGCTAATGTGATAATTGTTTAGATCATCACATTATCAAATCATCGAATTATCAAATTACGCTCCCGGCAGCATCGGGGGAAATAAAATAAAGATCATGAATTCAAAAAGCAGCGCAAGGGAAAAAATCAAGTACCGCATCCGCAAAAAGATAAGTGGTGTTGCCGCAAAACCAAGGTTGAGCGTTTTCAGGAGCAATACCGATATCTACGCACAACTGATCGACGATAACAATGGCGTTACCCTGGCATCGGCCTCCTCAAAGCAAAAGGACATTGCAGCCCAAAAAGCACCAAAGACCGAAAAGAGTAAAATGGTAGGTGCCGCTATCGCTCAAAAAGCAGGCGAACTGGGTATCAAGACCGTTGTATTTGATCGCGGTGGTTACATTTACCACGGCCGTGTGAAAGCAGTAGCGGAAGGCGCAAGGGAAGGCGGCCTGGAATTCTAATTATAAAATTTCTAATCAGAAAATAATGGCAAGTACAATTTTAAACAAAGTAAAAGCCGGTGACCTTGAGTTGAAAGACAAAGTTGTTGCCATCAACCGCGTGGTTAAAACAACCAAAGGTGGACGCGCATTCAGTTTCTCTGCCCTGGTGGTAGTAGGTAACGAAGCCGGTGTTGTTGGACACGGTTTGGGTAAGGCCAAGGAAGTTCAGGAAGCGATTACAAAAGGTATCGAAGATGCCAAAAAGAACCTGATCAAAGTTCCTTTGAGCCATGGTACCATCCCGCACGATCAACTGTCTAAAGAAGGTGCCGCCAAGGTGTACATCAAACCTGCAGCGCATGGTACCGGTGTGATCGCCGGGGGCAGCATGAGGGCCGTACTGGAAGCAGCAGGCATTACCGACGTATTGGCCAAGAACCTTGGTTCTGCCAACCCGCACAACGTGGTAAAAGCTACTTTCAAAGCTTTGGCTACTTTACGCGAACCCATCGCAGTTGCAAAAACACGCAACGTTTCTTTGAAGAAAGTATTTAACGGATAAGAAGCAGGTAGTAAGTAGCAAGTCGCAAGAAAAGAATCTGTTCTGTCTTGATACTTGATACCGGGTACCTGATTCCAAAAATAGCAGTAATGAAAAAGATAAAAGTAACACAAGTAAAAAGCGTGATCGACAGGTCGGAGCGCCAGAAAAGGACCATGGTGGCTTTGGGTTTGAAGAAAATGAATGCTTCGGTTGAAGTGGAAGCAACGCCACAGATCCTGGGTATGGTGGAGAAAGTGAACCATTTGATTAAAGTAGAAGAACTTTAATTTGAAAATGGCTCAATAGCTCAATGGCTCAATGAGCCGCTCATTTTCACATTGCGCAATTTTCAAATTTTCACATTTAACAACGCGAGCTCCGAATGCTTTCGGGGCGTAAGTCTAAAATAAAAGCAACATGAAATTACATACGCTCAAGCCAGCGAAAGGCGCAACACACAAAGAAAAAAGGATTGGCCGCGGTGAGGCAAGCGGTAAAGGTGGTACCTCTACAAAGGGTAACAAAGGTGGACAAAGCCGTGCCGGTTACAAAAGTAAAAAAGCCCACGAAGGCGGACAGATGCCGATCCAGCGTCGTATCCCTAAACGTGGTTTCAAAAATATCAACCGCGTGGAATACAAGGTGCTTAACCTTGGACAGATCGACCAGATCGCGGAAAAATACAGCATCACTGAATTCAGTCTTCAAAATCTTTACGTCAATGGGCTCATCAGCCAGTTCGACAATGTAAAAGTTTTGGGCAATGGCGAGATCACCGGCAAGTACGCTTTCAAAGTAAATGCCATCAGTGAAAAGGCCAAAGCGGCTATCGAAGCTGCAGGGGGAACTGTAGAGATAGTTAAATAATTTCCCGATATTTGTTGCCCCGCAGGCTTTGCGGGGTCTTTTTTAATTTCGCGCAAAACATTTAAATCGTTTTAATTCAGTGAAGAAGTTTATTCAAACACTTAAAAATATCTGGAGCATTGATGAGCTGCGCAACAAGATCGTGTTCACCTTAATATTGGTGTTCATCTATCGCATCGGCTCTTTCATTGTTCTGCCCGGTATCGATCCTAACAAACTGGCCAACCTTACCCAAAGCAGCCAGTCGGGCATGCTCGGCTTGTTGGATTCTTTCGTAGGCGGCGCCTTTTCCAAAGCATCTATTTTTGCATTGGGCATCATGCCTTATATCTCCGCTTCCATCTTCATGCAACTGATGACCATCCTGGTTCCTCAAATGGCGAAGATCCAGAAGGAAGGAGAAAGCGGCCGTAAGAAGATCAACCAGTGGACCCGTTACCTCACCGTTATCGTTACCGCCTTCCAGGCAGCCGCTTACATCGGTTACTTAAAAAGCCCGGGCAACGTAGAAGCGCTGATCCCTGCTTTCAGTGGTTACTTCTGGATGTCGACTGTTGTTATCTTAACCGTTGGTACCCTGTTCGTAATGTGGCTGGGCGAAAAGATCACCGATAAAGGTTTAGGCAATGGTACTTCCATCATCATCATGGTTGGTATCCTCGCCCGTCTTCCACAATCGTTCATGCAGGAATGGGCTGCCCGCTCAACCGGTGGCGCCCGTGGTATCCTCATCATGCTTGTAGAAGTAAGTTTCCTCATCGCGGTGATCATGGGTGTTATCCTGCTGGTACAGGGAACGCGCAAAGTACCGGTGAACTACGCAAAACAAATCGTTGGCAACCGCCAGCTGAGTGGCGCACGTAACTTCCTTCCTTTAAAAGTGAACGCTTCCGGTGTAATGCCGATCATATTTGCACAAGCTATTTTGTTCCTGCCTACCGTATTCTCCGGTTTCCAGAGCGAAGGCTGGGCTAGGCATTTTACCGATCATACCGATGGCATTTACATGCTGGTGTATTCGGTTTGTGTTATCGCCTTTACGTTCCTTTACACGGCTTTGATCTTTAATCCAAAGCAGATGGCCGATGAACTGAAACGCAACAATGGTTTCATTCCCGGTGTTAAACCCGGACAACCAACAGCGGATTACATTGGTACCATTATGGACAGGATCACGTTGCCCGGCGCGGTATTGCTGGCGTTCGTGGGTATCCTGCCCGGTATCTTCCAGATCGCTTTCGGTATGCAGCAAGGTTTCTCTGCCTTCTTCGGCGGTACTTCACTGCTGATCATGGTAGCGGTAATCCTGGATACATTGCAACAGATCGAAACACAATTGCTGATGCGCCAGTACGATGGACTGATGAGCAGCGGCAGGATCCAGGGAAGGCAAACGATCTCCTCCGGAATATAAATAAGTTTTACCCCTGCGTGGGGACTTAAATAAAGTATTAAGCCCCGACAGCAATTGTCGGGGTTTGTTTTAAAAGCAAGACCATGATCCATTATAAAAGTGAAGCACAGATAGAACTCATGCGGCACAGCAGCCTGCTGGTGGAAGGTGCACTGGCGTTGGTGGCCAGTCACATCAAACCCGGCGTTACCACGTTGCAGTTGGACAAGATCGCCGCCGAATTCATCAAAGACAACCAGGGTATTCCTTCTTTTAAAGGTTACAATGGTTTTCCTTTTAATGCCTGCATTTCGGTGAACGACGCGGTGGTGCACGGCTTTCCCAACAACAAGGAATTGAAAGACGGCGATGTCATTTCTGTTGACATCGGCGTTTACAAAAATGGTTTTCATGGCGACAGCGCCTACACGTTCGCGATAGGTGAAGTAACCGACGACATTTTGAAACTGCTGCGGGTTACCAAAGAATCTTTGTACAAAGGCATTGAAAAAGCCGTACACGGCAACCGCGTAGGCGATATTGCTTACGCGATACAGGAGCATACGGAAAAACTGAATGGATATGGTGTGGTGCGCGACCTGGTGGGACATGGACTCGGTAAGAACCTGCATGAAGAGCCGCAGGTACCCAACTATGGCAAGCGCGGTACCGGCGCCAAATTAAAAGAAGGCATGGTCATCGCCATTGAGCCGATGATCAACATGGGCACCAAAGATGTAACCCACCACGAAGACGGCTGGACCATTTTAACGGCCGACGGCAAACCTTCCGCGCATTTTGAACACGACGTGTGCATCCGGAAAGGAAAGGCCGATGTACTTTCTTCCTTCGTAAAAATTGAAGCGGCAGAAAAAGCGAACAGCAACCTCAGCTCTTAATACAGCATACATTTCCCGGATGAACAAAAAACGCTTGATCGTTATTGGCGGCGGCGCAGCAGGTTTTTTCTGCGCGGTGAACGCGGCGCGGCTCAACCCGTTGCTGGAAGTCACCATCGTTGAAAAAAGCAGTAAACTGTTGAGCAAAGTAAGGATCAGCGGTGGTGGGCGTTGCAATGTAACCCACGCCTGTTACAGCATTGCAGAGATGGTAAAAAAGTACCCGCGCGGGGCCGCCTTCTTAAAAAAGTCTTTCCATCATTTCTTCACGACCGATACCATACAGTGGTTCAAAGAACGTGGCGTGGAATTAAAAACGGAAGCCGACGGCAGGATGTTCCCCGTTTCCAACACTTCTGAAACGATCATCGAATGCCTGCTCCGCGAAGCCAATAAATACAATGTACAGGTAATGATGAACGCCGGCGTGAAAAGCTTACAGCGAAAGAACGACCAGTTTGAACTGCATTTGGCAGATGAGCGTTTGTTGGTTAGCGATCATGTTTGCATTGCCTGTGGCGGCTACCCGCAATCCACGCAATACGAATGGCTGTTGCAACTGGGACACAGCATAGAAAAGCCGGTGCCTTCCTTGTTTACCTTCAACATGCCCGGTAATAATATTACTTCGTTGATGGGCGTGGTGGCTGAGCACGTACAGGTAAAGATCGGCGGTACGAAACTTGTTTCCGACGGACCGTTGCTCATCACGCACTGGGGCATGAGCGGACCGGCCGTATTGAAACTGTCGGCCTGGGGCGCCAGGGAACTGGAACAAAGATCGTATAGCTTTACCGCCATCGTCAACTGGGTGCCACATTACCATGAACAAAGCCTGCGCGACGCCCTGCAAAAGATCCGCTTCGACCTGGCCACGCAAAAGATCATCAACCGCAATCCTTTTGAACTGCCCAACCGGCTGTGGGAATATTTACTGGAACTTTCCGGCATCGATAAAGAACTGCGCTGGGCGCACCTCGACGCCACCGCGCAAAACAAGCTCATCAAAAACTTATGCGTGCACGAATTTTCCGTAAAAGGCAAAACCACTTTTAAGGAAGAATTTGTGACCGCCGGCGGCATACAATTATCGGAAGTGGATCATCATACCATGCAAAGCAAACTGCAGCCCGGCCTTTATTTCGCCGGCGAGATCCTCAACGTGGACGGCGTTACCGGCGGCTTCAATTTTCAAAATGCCTGGACGACGGGGTGGATTGCGGCCAACGCAATTGCAAAAGCAAACGCGATGTAATATTGAATAGGGAAGATTTAATATTTCTCCCGGTTGATAGGACTTCCTTTTTTCGCCGGCTTTGTTCTACACCTCACCCTCAACCTCCCGAAATGCTTCGGGACAGGCTCTCTCCCGAAGAGAGGGGAGCTAGCAATATTACGTTCCAGCTAAACTCTCTAAACTCATCTAAACTATCACAATTCTCCTTCAACTATTTTCAACTCTTTAATAAGCCGTTGGTCAGGAGACCAAACGGCGGAGAAGTCTCCTTCAACCACTTTCAACTACCTTCAACGATCTTCAACGATCTCAACTTCTAAACCCGCTAAACTCCTAAACCTCTACCCTAAACTTCTTCCCCCAATTTTACCAAATCCTTTGCCTTTCCAAACCCCAATCAACCGGAATTCAGCTACTTTTGCGGAGCCTTGCATCGCCCGGTTCGTGCCTCACGAACCGACGCCAGGCCATTCATTATGTTTAAAAAAATAGACCGCTACATATTATTCAAGTACCTCTCTACTTTTTTCTTTTGCCTGATCCTGTTCACGGCCATCGTAGTTGTAGTGGACATCAGTGAAAAAACGGATGATTTCGTAAAATCAAAACTGCCCGCTTCAAGGATCGTTACGGAATATTATTTTGGGTTCATCCCGCGCATCGATGCAATGCTGTTCCCGCTGTTTGTTTTTATATCCGTGATCTTTTTTACTTCCAAGATGGCCACGCGTTCCGAAGTGATCGCCATCCTCAGCAGCGGCGTAAGTTATCGCCGGTTCCTGCAGCCGTTCATGATCGGCGGACTTATTTTATCGGTACTGCTTTGGTTCGGGTACCAGTACGTTGTACCCAAAGCGAACCGGGTATGGGCCGAATTCGATATTAAATACATCCACGCGCCCAATGCGGCGGATCCCAATTCTAACAGCACGTATAAACAACGGCTTTATTTCAAGATCGATCCCAATACCTGGGCCAGTATCCGCGGCTATGATACCGTTAGCAAACTGGGCAATGGCTTTTCCATTCAAAAGTTTAAAAGTGGTAAAATGGTTTCCAGCATGCGGGCTGAAAGTTTTAGCTGGGATACGTCGAAATTAAAATGGCGCCTGTCGAATGTAACGGAAAGAAAATTGGATAGTTTATCAGAAAGGATAACCCGTTCCAAAGAATTGCTGGTGCAATATAATTTTAAGCCGCGCGACCTGCGCAAAGATGAATATTTAAAAGACCAGTTGCCTACACCGGAGCTCAATGAGTTCATCGAACTGGAAAGACTGCGTGGATCCGAAATGCTGAACACCTTGCTGGTGGAGCGGTACAACCGCGATGCCATACCCGCATCGGTACTCATCCTCACGCTCATCGGTACCGTGTTGGCTTCGCGTAAGATCCGTGGTGGCAGCGGCATACACCTGGCCGCCGGCGTACTCATCAGCGTTACTTATATTTTGTGCAGCCGCTTCACGATCGTATTTGCCACGAAGGGAAACCTGACGCCTTTCCTGGCCGCCTGGACACCCAATTTTCTCTTCGCCATACTGGCCGTTTATTTATACCGCAAGGCGCCCAAATAAAGGCTGCTGTCTTTAAATTTCTGCCAACTTTCTTCTAAAAGTTTTGTTTAACAAAACGATGCGTTGTAAATTTAGGCGTCGAAATTAAAAATTTCAACTTTTTCAAATAACATTGAAAATTCATAGATCACCTTTCATAAAAAACCAGGGATATGGGTATCGTAAAAGAAAGATTTAAAGCCAAGGCAGACGTTACAGCAGCCGAGATAAAAGACCTGCTGAAAGAACACGGTAATAAAAAGATAGGGGAGGTTACATTGAGCCAGGTGTACCAGGGCATGCGCGGTATGACCGGGCTGGTAACCGAAACTTCGCTGCTGGATGCGCAGGAAGGCATTCGTTTTCGCGGTTATACCATTCCTGAATTACAGGAAAAACTGGCGAAGGCGCCCAATGGTTCCGAACCTTTACCCGAAGGACTTTTTTATTTGATGCTGGTAGGCGATCTTCCCAATGAAGAAGACGTGCAACATTTAACCAGCGTATGGCAGCGCCGCAGCCATGTACCCAACCATGTGTTTGCCACCATTGAAGCATTGCCTGTAGCCACGCACCCCATGACGCAGTTCGTGGTGGCCGTAATGGCTTTGCAAACGGAAAGCCAGTTTGCCAAACGCTACGCAAAAGGCATGAACAAAAAAGATTACTGGGATGCGGTGTTCGACGACAGCATGGACCTGATCGCGCGCCTGCCCCGGATCGCAGCATATATCTATCGCCGTAAGTACAAGAATGGCGAACACATACAACCCAATGGCTTGCTCGACTGGGCCGGCAACTTTGCACACATGATGGGCTACGAGGATGAAGGATTTATGGAACTGATGCGTTTGTACATGACGATACATGCCGACCATGAAGGTGGTAACGTATCGGCACATACCACCCATTTGGTGGGCTCAGCTTTGAGCGATCCTTATTTGAGTTTTGCCGCCGGCATGAACGGCCTCGCGGGTCCGCTGCACGGGCTGGCTAACCAGGAAGTGATCAAATGGATATTTGAATTACGCGAACAGATCGGCAGCGACACCCCTACATTGGAACAGATCAGCGAATACGTAAAGAAAACACTGAGTGAAGGGAAAGTAGTGCCGGGATATGGCCATGCCGTGTTGCGCAAAACTGATCCCCGCTTCACCGCGCAAATGGAATTTGGCAAGAAGCACATGCCCGATGATCCGCTGGTACAAACAATTTGGAATGTTTACGAAGCCGTGCCGCCGATCCTGCAATCCATTGCCAAGATCAAGAACCCATGGCCGAACGTGGATGCGCACAGCGGCGCCTTGCTGGTGCATTACGGCATGGTGGAATATGAATTTTATACCGTGTTGTTCGCGGTTTCAAGATCGCTGGGTGTGTTGTCGAGCCTTTGCTGGGACAGGGCGCTGGGCTTCCCGCTGGAAAGGCCGAAGTCTGTTACCACGCAACTGGTGAAAGACTGGCTTGAAGGCAAGGACGAGATATGGGAAGGATAACCTTCTTTATTATAAAATCAACCCGGGCGCAATTTCCCGGGTTTTTTTATTAATTTGGCTACTCAAAATATGATGATGAAAAAAATAGTTTTCCTGCCCGTTGCCCTTTTGATCGCGTGTAGTGTATCGGCGCAAAAGCCGGCGCCGGTCGCAACAAAACAGAACCCACACCTTAAGGTTTTTTATACGGCTGCAGAAAGCGGCGATGTCAATTCCGGTATACTGGCGTTGAATTATTACATCACCGAACAGGGCGCCAACAATCCTTACGCGGATACGCTGGCGATGTTGTACATGCAACAAGGTTCCTTTGCTCAATGTTATTACTGGGCGGATAAAAGGTTGAAGGCAACCCCGGCGAACAATGTGTTGCTGGAGATGAAAGGGATTTGCCTGGATAAAATGCAGCAACCAAAAGAAGCCATCGAAGCTTTTGAAAAATTATACAGCAGGACGCAAAGTCCTTACCATGCTTACAAACTTATGGAATTGCAATACGGCATCAAGCGCCTCGCGGAATGCCTGGTGACGGCCAACAGCGCGGAAAGGCTGCAATACAAACCCGAGTACACCATGACCTACAATGTAGGTGAACAGGTGGGCCGTACGTACCTGCAGGCGGGCATCTTCAACATCCACGCGCTGGCGCTGTACGACCTGGATAAGAAAGCGGAAGCCAAAGTCTATTTCGAAAAAGCGGTGGCGCTGGACAGTAATTTTGTGCTGGCCCGCCAGAACCTGGAAGCGATCAAATCGATTGAAAGCGGTGGCAATAAAGTAAACCCGGCCAATGGGCAGCCGGGCTCGCCGGGGAATAAGCAGAATTAATTCACGCACTGTTTAGAGAAACGGGATTACCTTTTACGGTAGTTCCGTTTTTTTATTCGGGTTAAATGCGCGTCGCTAATTTTATTATGTTTTTTTTAAAGTTCGTGGTGCGATGCCATTAATTTATGATCCCGGTGTTGAATGAAAAATTAAAAATTTAGTTGATATTTGGTCTCTAAACAACATATTATGAACCCGAACAAAGCATTATGGGAAAAGGGCGACTTTACGCGGATAGCTCAAAACATGCGCGGGAGTGGTGCGGAACTGGTGGCGAAACTAGGCATCACAAAAAATATGGAAGTACTTGACCTGGGCTGTGGTGACGGTACAACGGCAATTCCAGCTGCAAAACTTGGAGCTAATGTAACAGGCGTTGATATAGCTGCAAATCTTGTGGAAGCCGGTAATGCAAGGGCAAAGGAAGAAGGACTTGCCAATTGTTCTTTCCAGGAAGGTGATGCAACTGATCTCGGTGCATTAAAAGACCATCGTTTCGACCTGGTAGTGAGCATCTTTGGAGCCATGTTCGCACCTAAACCTTTTGAAGTGGCAAAAGAGATGGTTAGGGTTACCCGCCCTGGTGGAAGCATCGTTATGGGAAACTGGATACCCGGTGACCCAACCCTCGTGGCCCAGATCTTAAAGATAAGTTCTGCTTATACGCCGCCGCCGCCGGAAGGTTTTATCAGCCCGATGTTATGGGGAGTAGAAAGCCATGTTACCGAACGCTTTACGAATGCCTGGATCGCGCCGGAAAACATATCCTTTATTAAGGACAGTTTTACATTTAATGCGCCCTATCCGCCTGCAGAACTTGTAAACAATTTCAGGTTGTATTATGGCCCTACGATGAATGCTTTTGAAGCAGCGGAGAAAAACGGTAAGGCCGCAGAACTACAAAAGGAATTAGAGGTTTTATTCAATGAACAGAATAAAAGTGCTGATGATCATTCAACTTCCATTACTGCGAACTTTTTGAGGGTAAAGGTTCAATGTTGATTATGGCTATATTTTGACAATACAATTGGTAGACAGTAACGAAATAAATGATTTTGCGTTAACGATGGAGGCTATTATATTTGCAATCCGTTTGGGTTAGCTCAGTTGGCTGGATGGTTGCATGTCCCGTTAGCCAACGGGAAAGAGGTCGCTTAAATAGATTGTGTTTGATAGATAGCGAGGTTGATTTTAAATATGGGGGGTTAGCTCAGTTGGCTGGATGGTTGCATGTCCCGTTATCCAACGGGAAAGAGGTCGGTTAAATAGATTGTGTTTG
>Ga0247804_10000642_pt1 | contig 16093 bp, 14 predicted proteins | sample UWRJL029104C1_FD_181142 | JGI IMG/M metagenome (GOLD analysis project Ga0247804, IMG submission 181142) | Plant litter microbial communities from Arlington Agricultural Research Station in Wisconsin, United States - UWRJ-L029-104C-1 | ecosystem: Environmental > Terrestrial > Plant litter >...
GGCAGAGTATAAAAGGGACCAGAAGAAACGTCGAGAGGAAGCTCGGCGAAAGCGAAAGACAGAAATCTTTTTAACTGAAGATGTGGGTACAGCTACAAAGGTTGCTGGTTCAGCAACCTTGGCTTCCTATGGTAGCCAGCCAGACAATGCTCATCATGCTACCAGCTCACAAGTTGTCAACGAAATCTCAATGACTCAGCCTAGTAGGGGAGTATTCGGGAGCAGATCTACGAAAGATGCGAAACGGAAGCAGAGGCGTAGGAATGCGGGATTCTAAATATATAGTGAATCATGTGGTAGATATATTTTTGTCAATAGTAACCTCAGTAGGACAATTAATATAACTTGGATATTCAGTTCTTTAAAATATTTTGGTTAATTACACTTGCATTTGCGACACTTTGTATTCTATAGAAAATGACACTAGGATTGGTTTTTTATTATAAGTACCTCATGCTGAAGTTATGATATGATGTTCCTTAAATTAGATTTGTAAAGTTATCGCCTTAGAAAAATAATCCCGATTTACACCCCGCGCCGATTTCACGTCGCCAAACCAACCATCCCCCACTTCACCCCTCATTACCAAAAAAAATGTCGGGCCATTGCCATGACGAGCATGATCATTCTGGTCACTCTCATGGAGAAGCCCATGACCACTCAGATGATATTACGCCAGCCTTGCAATACTCTCTCTATCAACATATTAGCTTCGATGATGTGACCACCCTCAATGAGTCGGAGGTGGATGCAGGAAAGGCAATCCTGCAAAAGACATGGGCAGATCGTCTTGATGACGAGCCTATACTGGAGAGCGATGCTGACGAGCAGTTGCTGATGCATGTTCCGTGAGTTTTCGTTAAATCTGCAGCATTCATTGCAGGATGTTGACTATATAATATAGCTTCACCGGCCAGATAAAGCTACACTCGATCCTTATTCGTAGTTCCAATTCTTCAGCCGCGCCAAAAACCCTCAAAATATTTATAAACCGTGATGATGTAGACTTTGCCATGGCAAGCGACCTCACACCAGTTCAAGAGTTCGAGTTGTCTCAGACTTCAGAAATACAAGATATTGGAGTCAAGCGAGCTGTATTTGGGAAGGTCCAGAACCTTACTCTTTTCTTTGAGGACAATTACGGGGAAGAAGTTACGGCAATAAGTTACTTGGGGTTCAAGGGCGATTGGATGCAGCTGGGAAGAGCGCCCACCAATATCTTATATGAGGCAGCTGCAAATCCAGCGGATCATGCTGTGAAAGGAACATCAACGAATCAGATGGGCAGCAATATAGGCGGGAATTGAAGGCTTTGCCCAAATCCAAGGAAGTGGAAAGCAGATCTACGAAAATGAAATGAAATGAAAGATGCACATGTAAAGAAAGTTGCAATTTGTAAGTATTCCCATTGATCTAGGATTTGGACCCTTTTGCTGAAAGTACAGACAGTTGATATCCCGAAAGCCTGTCAATAGACAAAGTTTATCAAAGTGTAATTTATTTAGGGTGGTGAGTGGATTGAAGCAGATATAAGGAACACGGGAATTGATACTGTAGACCTTGAAGATTGTAGTTCCGTAGATAATTCATTACACCGCGTATCACTGACTTCTAGGTATAATAGGCCAAGGCCTTACTCAACTACGGACCAATGAGATTTTCAAATGGAATACGAAACTTTTCCCAGTGTATATTTTGTTGTCAGAGTTTCTATACTTTGTAGCCAGCAGCTTTATTCCTTTTCCTGTAACAAATATCATGCCATGAACTTTCAAAATACATCAGTACCTAATCAACAATGCTTGAAATATACACCCTGCTATGAATATATAAATAACAGTCGAATGTTCTGTACGGCATATGGTATGTATATAAGCCCTGGGTCAAAGGCAATGGGGGGAAGAAACTCTTCTTGATATTTTTATAAAGAGTAACGCCTTAAACGCTTAAAGGTAGACCATGGCTACATGAAGTCATCCTCTAGATCACTTCCCCGGTTTTGATTGTTTGCTTCTTCTGGATCAACGTCATCGAATAGCTCGTCGTACGCATGCTCTTTCTGCCACTTTTTCTCCTTCCTTTCCTGGGCAATTCTTGCTTCTTCTTTCTTCTAGACATACATTAGGCTTTGTACACTTCAGCGATGAAAAAATCAATGCTTACGCGGTCCAATTTGGCAGCTTGGTCCTTCTTCCTCAGAACTTTCAGCTTCTCCTCTTTCTCCATTTGCAAATCAGGAAACTTCTCAACTTTCGTCTTATTAAGACGGTTGACTATAGGATTTTCTCTTTGTGGAACAAGGACTTTCTTGACCTACAGTTTTCATGGTCAGATTGGGTCTCGGCGATTATTGGAACATTGACAAACCTTTCTTGGATCTTTGAATGAAACCTGACCAACTGCCATGCTCCCATCCTTCTTCAGATTGGACCATGGTGTGTAGATAACAGTGACGTTATCTTTCTTGTTCCCTAAATAAAAATCAGTATCACGTGCTCACGTTCACCAACAGAATTCCTGCCTTCGATAGAGTTTGCCTTGGTGAGCTGAGCACAGTCTGTGAGCAGATCTTCAGGAATCGAATCCCAGACTTCACCCTCATTCATCCGAAGGTAAATATGTGCACTGGAAAGCTTGTCGGCGTGAAACCAGACATCCTCCTCGAGGCCATATTTTATCAACTCTTCATCTGTAATTCAGTTAGAATATAAAATTTTGGGCGGAGAAGTGTCTTTACTTTCGACTTTATCCTTTCCAACATAGATGAAAGCAGCCGGTGTTACCGTGTTCGAATTGAAATAGTAAACCATGTTTCTCCCACTTGTTTAAGGCGGGTAAGTTTTTGTCAAGGCTGGACAACTTTATATTGACGACCATGCTGGTCGCTAAGGTCAACCGTACAAAATCAACCATCCACAGGTTTTCGACCACGGCTTGACCATCGGAGCAACACATCAATCACCTACCACAATGGCGCCAAAGCTGCCAACAAGCTGTAGGGCGCAATTGCCCTCCAGTTTTCTTCTCCCGGATGCATTTCTCCCATTGACCGCGAAGCGTGGTGTTAAATACGGCTGGACCACAGCACCAGCTCGTGGAAAGCCTAATCGCTTCAATCAACAAACTGCTGGCCTCCCTACGCTCTCCATGTCCCCTGCCGCGGCACTCAAACGAAAAGACTTCACACTTCCGCTAAGAACTGGAGCTCTGGCTGTCAAAAAAGGGATGACTGCTTTGTACGATCCAGAAACAGGAAAACGAACACCGTGCACGGTATTACAACTCGATCGAGTTCAGGTGTTAGCAAACAAGACGAGAAAGAACCATGGATATTTTGCTGTGCAGATAGGAGCTGGTTGGAAGCATCCGAGTGTTCTCACAAGGCCGCTATTAGGGCAATTTTCTCATTCAGGTGTCGCGCCGAAGAGATTTGTGTCAGAGTTTAGAGTCAAGAACGCGGAAGGATTACTAGAAGTTGGACAGTCAATTGGGCCAGAGTGGTTCATTGAGGGTCAATTTGTGGACGCAAGAGCAAATTGCTTAGGAAAGGGATTTGCAGGTGGTATGAAGCGGTGGAATTTCAAAGGTCAACCAGCATCCCATGGTAACTCGAGGAATCACAGAACGATGGGTTCATCTGGTGCGTCCCAAGGAAGTGGTTCGAGAGTCTTACCTGGTAAGAAGATGCCAGGAAATATGGGTGGACAACAGGTTACTACCCAAAATGTTAAGGTGTTGAAGGTGGACACTGAAAAGGGAATCGTGGTGCTTAACGGCTGTATAGCTGGACCGGATGGATGCATCGTGAAGCTCCAAGATGCGATCAAAAAGCCCTGGCCAGTGATTCCACAGTCAGGTGAGGCAGCGAAGGAGGCAGCAGTATCTGTGTAGAAAATAGGTGTACTTTATAATTGTACAATACAAATGGCATATAGAGGTGTTCTAGAGCAGTAAACCCCCATTTACTCCGTTCCTATGCTTTCCATCCCTATCATTACATAATTATCCCATAATATTTTCAATTTGTCAGACTGGGGGAGTAAGAGCCTCGTCCGACCCTCTTGACTTCTTCAGCATCTAATTCTATACCCTCGAAAGGATCACCCGCATCCAATAAATCGATCTTCTCCCCATCCTTTGTTTGCAAACTCCACTCTGTTGTAACGAACATACCCCTCCTTGTAGGTCGATGACTTGTAAATCTCATTGTCGCCTGATTTTTACTTCCTTTGACTTCGAACTGAATATCAATCAGTCCGTGTAGCTGGTTCATCTTTCCCCAGATCCACGGCATCTGGTGAGCGAAGTAAATATCATCTCCCAAGTACTCCCGCGCGGTAGGTGATGTCCGTAGCGCATACAAATTCGATGCAACAACGGAGCTTGAGGATTTTTGATAATTGAAAATGCCGAGTGTGCATGAGACGAGGACGGCGAGAAAGATCGGGATTGTGCGCATCCATCGCATTCCAGGATTATCGATCTCTGCTTTTGGTTAAACCAAAATCTGGAGGATTTATGGATGGCAACGAACCTGGGAGCTCTCGGTCAGATCTTCTCTCCAAGAGAACTTGTCCGACCTTCGGCGGGGCAATCAGAGTCCGCCTCTGCACCAAATTCATCCTGCTGACATTTCTCAATCCGAGCAATGCTCTAGTTCTCAGCAATCGGTGTAGCATGTTGGCGCACTTTGGAATTGATTCTTCGCAAATTTCGAAGTTGAACTTATCCTTGAATTATCAGGCGGCTTGGCGACACAAGGCTGGCAGAAATGTCCAGTCAACCTACTGACAACATCCGATTCAAACAAGAAATATTTCACAAGATTTCGTAAATCAGTTCATCAGACTTGAACAAATAATATTGGCTATATACCTACAATTAATATCGGCTCTTATAGGTGGGAAAGCTAGAAGCATGTATCGTATAATAGCACAGCAACCACTATATTATAGAAGCAAAATGACTACCGGTTGGTTTACTTTGAGACTACAAGATATTGGAGTCACATAAAATCTCAACATCAGCCACTCGAGCATTTGGTGGCTTCAGCTTCAAGCCGAAATTCCTTCTTGCAGTTATTTCATAACTGACAGAATTCTGGTCAAGCTTCGTGAATTTAGAGCCCATCATATACTTATGTATTCCGGCACTTTTCGACACTGGCCCCAGCTGGGTAGGTTATAGGACAAACTGTAGTTTTGTGATAATGAAGCTCCTGCACTTTCTTGTCCCTTTAAACCTGAACCAACTTAAGCAAGCATCGACATTATTTCTCTATGTTACTTAAACATCGGTTGTCTGTCTGTCTTGAGTTGACAATGTTCGTTTTATCACTGGCATGAATTCAGAATAAGGCTGTTGACCCCCCAGCGCCTTGCAAATGCAAGGCTGACAACTCTCGAGCCAGGTTTACGTCGACTTTTCGATCACAAGCTCCCTCATTAAAATAAAACAACACCACAGCCAAAATGGAGCGAACTTCAGCGAAATTACGCAAAACCTTCCGGTATCCCACCGACGATGATTCCCAAGACTCCATACCTGAAGCCATGGACGAACAGGGTTCGTTCACCTCCTTCCAACGCAATTCAAGCTTCAGCCTTCCCCAGTTTCTTGCTTCCCCAGACTACCAAACTAACAACCTCTCTTCAGAACAAGAAAACCTAATACGAACCATGCAGGAGCAGACAATCACGCAGAACAAAATCTACAGTAAAGTGTTTTTTGTACTGCCGCTCGTATGCGTGCTACCTTATCTCACGACTCTCCTTCAACCACGAACATCATTATTGTCTCTCTTGAGCATAACATCCCTGCTGTCAACCGCTTTTCTCGTTTATATCCTGCCCCCCGGAATAACTTCTATCGCATTTATCGACGCCCTCAATGCCCCTTCCTCTTCCTCTTCGAACTCCCGTAACATACCAGGCCCTATACACCAACCTCACGGTCCGATTGAAACCTACCTCCCGTACCTGAATATTGTGTTGAGCATGATGTTAGGATTGCTGGGGATGGTAACAAGAGGGAGGGAAGAGTTATGGGTAGGTTTTGCATGGTTGCCAGGAGCGATTTATACCATTGCTATTGGCGGCAAATGGGTGATGGGCAGTGTGAATCCGGAGGTAGAGTTAGGGGCTTTGAGGTATGGATTTAAAGGTGCTTGATTGTTACAGTAGACTTGGATAATGTCTCTCTGGCTTAAGAGAGCCATGACTGCTGGTAGTTACGATCAATTTTATTTATACCCATATAACTGAGTCTGGAATCTGGATGCTTTGTTTTTCCTCATTGGGTTTTGAGGTTTGGTGATATTACTTATTTTGAAGAACTTTTTAAGTAGAAGTATAACAAGTGGCCTCAGTTTCTACAGATTTTAAAACGAGGACAATATCCAAACAGTGATGTATATTTTTGTGGTCGATGTATAGCCAACACTCTCATATCAAGATCATGCGCTCCAAACATGACCAATCCAATTGATTAGCGACTCTCAACCGTGATCAAAAGACTTCAACTCTTCAACTCTTCATGTCACTGATGTTTAGAGGCACTGAATTTGTTTCTCTAGTATATTATATATATATACCATGACGACAAATGGCGCTGGAACCTCCAGGCAAGACTCTGAGTTGAAGTCATCTTTCAGAGCTCTCACTTCCCTAGCAGTTTCCATGGAGCAAAGTGGTAGATATAGAGGTTGAAGCAAGGCTAAAACACTGCTTCGGATACGGATGAAGAGTACTATACTAATGGGTTTCAGCAATCTCCAAGACCATTGGGCTATCAGTAACATTGGCGCAGATGAGTCATCCAGTACCAATTCAAAAGAGAAGCAGTAATCACGTTTCCTGCAAAATGTTGGATAAGAGTCATTTCAATGGTATCTCGGCCAGGTCTGATAATCAATATAGGCATACTACATATCAATGCTCTCATTGAATTTCAAAACACCATCGGCTTTCAGGACCCCGTCAATTCCGTCTGGAAGTCTAGGGAATGGATCGGTGAACTTGTCTACTCCAGTTGGCGCCTCTGCAGATTTATCTGTCACGAGAACGAGACCTTGAGCCTTGATAGCCTCAACTAGGGCAGGAATCATGTCCTTTTGAGAGATTAGCATTAGTCTGGAGATTGGAGCGTTCATCAGAGAATCTTACTAGGAGCCTGGAGCAACAAATTAAGCCCATGAAGTTGTTGTTCTGCGAGATTCTGACCGCTTCCTTGATAGAAGTAGTTCTTCTCCCACTATTCTGAGTCGCAGAGGCTTCCGCAAGCTCACCTTCCCGACCAAGATCATTGCAGAGGAAGACCGGATAATTTGGTTGTTTCCAATTTAGTGACGTACAAACAATAGGATTATAGGAACTGAATACGATGGATCTCATCTCATTTGGGAACTGCTCTCTGAGTGTTCTTGCATGCTCGAACACTACGCCTAAGATCGCGTCGCCGAAAGTGTTGATATTGACAATTGGACCTAGACGCAGGGCTTGTTCTTCATCCGATGATGGATAGAGGACTTGTAGGTTGACATGCATTCCCTTGGGTATAAGAGTAAGTGCATCTTGGAGTGAGACTGCTGAGTTGGAAAGAATTCGATGCACATCTGCAATGTTCTCGAGGGCTAGACTAGGTAGAAGTGAGAGGTCGCTGGTTTTGCTGGCATCCCTGGATCCTGCGCTTATAAATTGAGCATAGGTAAGACGGCTTACAGGAAACTCGATGTCCATGTAATCTATTGTCCATCGTGGCCAAAGCACCGGAATTCCGTCACATGTATGCTGTACAAATAGCTGTACGTAGTCTCCCGACAGACTTGACCCAGTGATGAAAGCACTTGGTCGGTGATCAAACTGGCTGGTTGCTTTCCAGTATGTTTCAAAATCGGTTATTTCAAGTGGTTTTCCTTGGAAAGGCTTGATAACTTGGAAATTAAAAGTTATTTGGCCGATGGCTCGGAGTCTTGGGTCAAATAGAGGTAAACAGCAGCGGCCAGAACTGCTGTACGTTGCTCTAAAATTACAAGGCAAGGCAACTGTCTTTGCAATTACTTTTGCGCCGTATGTCGGAAACACATCGAAATCTATGGCAAAGGACTCGAGATTATCAATCTGAAAGGAAACAAGTCGGGTATCTTCTTGGAATGGTAATAAAATGTTTTTGGGTATCAGGTCGGACAACTTAGAGGAGATGGTAAGACGTGCGGCTGGATATTTGCTGTCATGAAAAAAAACCATAGGCTGCTCCCCATTTTCTTCAAAGCTTATTTGAACAAATGTTTTCGTATCAAGGAAGTTATGGCCATATCGGCGAAGTGGAATAATCGGTGGTGGCAACTCTAGCTCTGGAATGCCATCTGTGTCTATGCCACTCGGAATTGTAGTATTACTACTAGTTGCTAGGGCAAGTTGGACATTGATGGTGGTTTGTTGACTTCCGGTACTGGATGGAATTGCTGAGAGGAGTCGCATACACTCCAAGTGGCCCTCCCAAGCAGCGTAATACATCGCAGAAAGATCCTTTTCATCTAAAATACTGTGTTGAACACCAAAACTCAAGAGAGTCTGTAGGCAAGGAACATTTCCTTCACTTGCGGCATGGAAAAGTGGTGTCCAGGAGTAGAGCTTGTCGATTTGGTCGAGATCTGCTCCATATTTGTTCAGGAGCAAGAGAAGCTCAGGTGTCTGTCCAGATCTAGCAACAAGATGCTGAGGATAGAGACCTTCAGCATCTGGTAGGATTTGGGCACCATGCTGCAAGAGTAACTCGACAATCGCTACCGAACCATGTTCACAGGCTAGGTTGAGAGGTACATGGTCGGTATCGGAGGTAGGATCTATGCGGGCTGAACGCTGAAGTAATCGATTTGCACATTCCAAATGACCATGTATTATGGCATGTATCAAAGGAGTGAAGTTGTCGTGGTCAATCAAGTTTATCGTCGAGTGATCCGCTGGCTTGTATTAGCTTAAAATTGCCTTGGGCGAGTCTATACATACCATTGAGAAGGGCCTCCATCATATCAAGCCTGCCATGCATACACGCGTAATGCAATGGTACTCGGCCGTACACATCTGTTCTATTCACAGCGACTCCTTTAGAAAGGCCGACGCGCAGTACGAGCGAGTTACCATAGATTGTAGCCTGATGAAGGCAATTCCGCTCATTGATATCATCTTCTGATTGGACATCAACAAGTCCAGTGTCTATCAGAAGTTGCAACGAATGTTCGGGTCCTTCATTAATTGCTGCTAAGCACGTCCGCGTGATTCGCTCTAGCAAAGCTACGTCTCTTGTGCCGTCCGGATCAGCTGCGGTCTTCAATCTCAATAGGAGATCTTTCAAAGACTCCAAGTTCCCCGATATGACGGCTTCTAGAAGCAGAGTATCGGCATCGCCTTCATCTGTACCCAGTAGATGTTGACTACTAACGATGTGTTCCGTATTTCGTTCGAAACTGACATGATCCCCCTCAGACCAAGCGCCAAGTTCCTGCAAGCTGGTTGTGGCCTGATCAGATAATTCGCTAATGACGGTAGCATTGAAAAATGGCTGTACTTCAACAGCTCTAGAAAGGTACAGTTCTTTGGTCTTAGATTTGGAGGTTTTGTCCCACTTTTTGAGGATCTTGGAAAATGCAGTGCCATTAATTTCGACAAACTGCTGAAGTTTGTTCAGATCATTTCCAAACTGTTGGAATCCCTCTTCTAGCGTAGTGAATTTTGCAGACCGCGTAGAGGTATTTTGATTGCGAGACTGAAGAACTCTCTTTTTGTCCAGTAAGGTCTTTAAGCGTATTTTGAGCTGCGGAGTTTAGCTAAGAGTTGGGATATTCAATCAGTATTCCTCACCTCTGCTTCCTTCTGGAGATAGAATGCATTGACCTTCTCTAGCTCTCGTTCCTGGTTATTGCTTAGCATGGCGTCCCTGACATCTCGTTCAGTATTTCAATAATCACCAGTTGGAAGAAGAAGGTAGCTTTGTTTGCTTGTAATGCTGATTGAGAACTTGCAACCCCTAACGTACGTCGAGGGTCATTCTGTGCAAGAAAGGTTGGGGTGGCTGATAATTTTTTAATAAGCTGCCAGATATCAGTACATGTGTCGTTTCCTTTGGTTGATATGACCTGAAGCCCACGTTGCTTTTTTTGTGGGAAAGGCATGTGCACCAACCTTTTTCAAGGCCTTGTAATTCACAAAGCTTGCTGCATACTCCGGAACCTCGAGCTGGCGCTTCTGGATCTGTTTGCCAAACTTCCTAATCAAACACTCTTGGTTAGTAGAGCTTGTTGACCAAGTGGTGTATCTGATATCAAGTAATGTGGATGTAAGAGAAGGGGAAGGAACAGGTACTCACATAGTGCCGTTCCGGTAGCCGAAGAACGAGTGGCTGGATATTCAAAGAAGATGCAGCTCCCTGTCACATGCAGAGATTCATGACTACTGAAGCACAGTGATGGCTAACTTGGCAAGAGGGATACTGGAACCAGAGGTTAAGACGCCGACAGTTGACACGGATGGGCCAGCGCTGCTTGTCGGTCTGTAGCTATTGGGCGGCACGTATGACGTCGCAACCAGAGGAGGAGAGAGGTTTGCAGTGTAGAATGGAGAGGTTGATTATGGGAGAAAAGCTCGAGGTAGCTTTTACTTTTACCCTACAAAAGGGGGGTTGAGGAGCCAGTTGGCTAGTGACAATATAGTGGGATGGTGGGGTAGTTGGATAGCTATGACCAGGGTAGAAGTAGAAGGTAGAAGCAACAGGCCTTCAGGTTTGTAGATACTTGTAGTAGATGCAGGTCTACTTGCAGTTGCAAAGGTTGTTTCTGTGCAGTACTCTCCCAGAAGGGACTAGTTCCGGAGGCTTATTGCATGAGGGTGTCCTGTCATGTTTTGCAGAAGTATGGCTCTATATATCATCACGCTTTCTGCCCACACTGCAGCATTATTCTGGTCCATCCCTCGCTCTCAAATTTTGTGGATATCGAGATCTAAAAGAGATGCTCCTTTGCTCTCATTCCATGCCAGGGCCTCCCATACTTAGGTTCACTTGTCCAATCACGGACCTACAATGAACCACGTGCCCCTGACGAGGCTGATAGCGGGGTCAATGGGGGGAGCGGGTTGTGCGCAAGGCTATGTTTTATTCCTTGCGCTCGTCTTGCACCCACCACAGCCTCTTAGAAGGGTAAGCATTATATAGAATGCATCAGATTCATAGGCATATCATGAGACTTAGTTTCTATCTCCCTATGGAAATTTAAACAACAGCTTAACAAATTGGATATCTTGAAAATCAGTTTCCAGCCTCCACTCTTGTTCTACTTCCCGCTCAACTTTTCCTCTGCAATCTTGTCCTTCGTTCCACCTACGAATCGCCGCAGTTAGCGAATGCTCAAAGGTTAGCAGAGAGGACATTGCGCTCTGCGCTCTGCCTTCTAGTGTTGCTTGGAAGTCACTTACTTGTTTCAGCTGGCTCCGGTTTGCGTGCAGGTTCAACAATGTTATCAGCCATTGCCTCAGCTGCTGCTTTCTTGAGTCGCTCTGCGTCATCCATCCTAATCTCTTTACCACCAACTCGATCTTCGATTCCTTCTCATCCTCGCTATCCCCAAGACTAAATGGGTCATTCTCAGCCTCACCAATTGGGCTTGGGTCAACAGTTGAAAGTGGTTGCCATTTGCTTTGCTTTCCTGAGGTAGGGGCATTGTCTTTTGCAGTAGCTTTGGGCGAAGTATGATACAGTTCCGTGTCATCTGATGAAGAGGCAGCCTGGAATGAAACCTTTCGACCATCGGCAGATTTGGGAGTGGCAGGATGTGGTTTAAAAAGATCTGGGTTGGCAAGGGGCCGAGTTGAACGACGCGCTGCAGCTAGCTTCCATTAGCATTGTTCGAGTATCGTGGGAGCGTACTTACAACCGTCGTTGTTGAGTTGCATACCAGCAAAATCGTCACTGAGGACTTGAGGGTCTGCATCATAGCGATTGTAGTCTCCACTTTGTCTTCCATCGTTACTTCTACGAGGCCTATATTGACCTGAAGCCGATCCATGTTGCTGGGCCTCGTCCTCATCTTCTCCATCGATTTTCTTCTTTAATGTTGTAATCCAACCATTGACCTTTGTTTGCGTCTCCAAAAAGCCTTTACGGAGATTCTCCTTGATAATTGGTAGATCATCGTCAAGAAAGCTGTAATTGTCCTCGGACTGCTCGTTAGGCTTGCGGCCGCCGGGTTGTTGTTGGGCACGACTCGAAGTACGAGGTGCATATGATCCCCCACCATCATAATGTTCCGCTAATTGTCTAGCATATTGTTCATCGGCTTCAAGTTGTGATATCGGAGCGGATCCAGCACGAGGCGCAGATGGACGGGGGGGTTGAGCAGGCGGTGTAGGTTCGATAACAGCATCTGGGTCAGACATACCTAGTATCAAAATGTGAGCTAGATCTTTGGTGGTTGAGCGAAAGACTTACCCAATAAGGCATTGAACGCAGGCTCGACTCTGCCTCCACTTGCAATCAACACTGCTTTTACAACCGCAGCATCTATACTTGGGAATGCTTCCTTGAGTGTATTCTCGGCCTGTTGTTGAGGACTCAGAGGACGGGGCGGCTTTGGAGGGGCCTCATCTTCTACAGTCGCAGGTTTTGGCACTGTTTTGTTGGTTGCTGCATCCGTACCAGCAGCTCCTGGCTCCTGAATATCATCGTCGTCCATCTCTAATGGTCGAGCAGTAGTAGGGGATTCCGGCTTGTAAAAATGTTAGTGTGGCAAGCTCGAGCAAATTGCATGAACTGCTAGTTCCAACAATGTATCAGCTTACAGGATTATCCGTGGATCTCGTAGGTGCTGACATAGTAGCTAGTTGGACAATAATAATAAAAATGTGACTCTGCTGAGAGGTGGAAAGTGGTGAAAATGCTCAGTAGTAGCAAAATCAGGTTTGTGTAAATTGCTTGATGCCTTTTGAGAGCTTACGACGGTTTGGGGATTGTGACGATGTAGGATGATGCCCGCATCCCTGTTTAGCCGAAGCTCGCTCAGCCTTCCTGTGCTTTATCCTTACGCCACACGTAAAATCTACTTCCTCGTAAATGAATTGCGAATTCTATAGACGTAGAGTTACAATAACTAAATGCGTATTTCTCAACTATTATAGATAGTTGATTCAATTATTACATTCGAGGAATAACTATCTAAAGACGGGTCAGGTCATTGTATCTTGTTACAGTATTTCTGATGATGTATTCCGATCCATACCAGGGTTCCGGGTGGCTGCCCCTACGGAGTGCTGTTCATTACTGTACTGTACCATCTTGAGTCGAGTTCCAAATCAAGCTTGCTCCTAGGAGCATTTCGAAGCTGATGTAGGTTTGTCAAGATTGAGTTAGGGAGCGGTCAAAGAAGTACATCAGATCCGCTTGAGGTCATAAAAACAACCGACCAAGACCGTCTAGATAGGTTAGTTGGCCCTTGACACAACATATATATGTTGTTGGTGGCAGACACAACTCGTGCTCCAGAAGGAATAAGGGGCGCTTGATCGTAATCACCTCCCTACCTTCCCACCAACAGATCCAACGCCCTGAGTGGAGCACACAACCAAAGAAACCATAAAGGGTACCCAATCCTCTGTACTCGACATGAATAGAACATGACTAGAACATGAATAATTTCCTCTTGACTGAGCTTGATGATTGGGAAATAAGGTAATTCCAGAACACTATCAACCCTGACTAAGCAATCCTGCTTCTGGTGATTGGCTGAAAATTCGTGACATTGGTGAGAACTGAGGGCGCGGCTGCGGATGCAATCGACAAGAAGACACACAATATTAAATCAGGCCGCCCCAGCGCAAAGGCCGAACTTAGAATGACAATGCTAGACCACGCGCCTCATCACAACTTCCATCCATTCCTTTCACCGTAACCTCACCCTATCCATCGACGTACCCACCATCGCCATCCAAAAACTCAGTAATTATCGAAACACTCGCGAACTTCAAACAATACTGTCTATGCAAGTTCTTGGGTACAATTTTCAGTAGCATCCAGACCTTCACCTCTGAAATTTTGCGACCGCCACTGCCAACCCCTTCTCTATCCTCAACTCTTCCAACTTAATGGCTTCAGCCCCGAAGACCACGACTGCTCCTGCAGCACGACGGAAATCAAATCTCAAACAAGAAATCAAACCAAGTCAAATCATCACCTTGAAGTTATCGCCCGAGAATCTTCGCAAGTTTGCTTCGCTGGACGTCAAGAAGGAAATCAAGGAAGAGTCCACTACCAATGAGTCCACATCAGCCATCGAAACCGCTGGTTCTGTTCCTGCTGCTGATGGCCCCAAGAGTTCGGATTCGACGAGCACGCTTCCTGCCGCTGGCAATCCACTCCCCCCTTCGTCAATGCCGCCGCCCACAGAAGGAGTCAAGAAGAAGGGAATAAAGAGAGGTTCCGCGGCATTGACGGCAGATGGCGTCCCCAAAGTTAGGGGCAAGCCAGGTCCAAAAAAGAGGCCTAGACTGTAAGTGCCCATCATCAATATTATTCGTTATCTACAGCTGCTTTGAGCTCTTACGGGTGCTGTCTTTTTAAATGCGGCTGGCTAACTTCTTTACAGCGAAGATGGTAGCATCGATCATTCCAATACCACTCCGAGAGCCGCCCCAGGAACTGCTGCCCATAAACTTGGTCCAAAGGCGAATCAAGGAGCTATCAACGCAGGGTTACGAGCTCTTGACCGCTCTGGTAAGCCATGCCGCAAATGGCAAAAGGCATCTTTCAAAATCAAGAGTTTTACTGGCACATCTTGGGAGCTTCCCCGATGGAAGGCACCATTGAAGGCCACAATCACCCTGGGAGCAAGCTCTCAAGGCTCCGCATCTGGTGAAAGCAGCAAGGAGAATAAAGACAACAACAACAGCAGCCAAGTGCAGAGCGAGAAAAGCAATAATGAGGCCGAAATCGAGAAGGCCAGCGTCACTAGCCAAAACACATCCTCACCCGCCCCCTCTATTCCAACCGTCACCCCATCCGCCGATCCATCTGCAGCTCCGACCCCTACTGCTACACCTTCGATCGCTATCGCTGCCACATCTTGATCCTGTTGAGCAAAGAAGACGGCTTGAAGGTAGATTTAAGAGACTCCTGCTCTTTTAACTCCTATTTCGATGTTTCGACCTCACTGGGTTGAATGTATTAGTACTTTGTGTCATACACTACCTAACTAGAATTCTTATTTGCGTATAGTCATGGGGAAGAATCAACTTCATATGGGCTGCCATCTTGCTCGCTGATGATGCAAGTTGTCCTATTTTACCTCGTCATTGCTGAATTGGAGTTTGTATTAAGTCATGGAATTGGGCGACTAGGATTAAAACCATACGGCATGGGCTGTACTTGGATGGGAAGTTTGTTTTAGGCGTTTGGGATTGGGATTTGAATGTATCATACCATGAGCGTCTATCAAAGGCTCGTGGACTGAAGAATATCTCATCTGTTATTAATGAAACTGAGTGGTATTCTCCTGATATAGACTTAAAAACAACCTGTCTTTTTGTACGACCTCCTCTAGCTACTGTGGAGCGAAACTATCCAAAATCACTGTCTTGAGATAATAACCTTCCACAATACCGGGCTTCTCTTTTTCCTCTTCTTGTCTTGGTCCTCCTCGTGGAGCTCTATATAACCCTACGTAACAGACAGATCAATACCCTTTTGTGGAGTACATCTCCAACATTTCATTTCCAGTACAAGAGTTTCACCTTGTTTAAATTCTAGCTTTCTTGATTTCTAACACCGGATATCTTGCCTCTTATTTGTCACACAGGACTTGAAATGTATTGTAGTAGATTGCTCCTCCCAAATTGCAAGTTTGCTTAACTGTTGGTTAAAATAGAACAACTCACTCACATCATCAGATGATTAACAAAGGAGATAACCAAATTATATGACACCTTGCTGTAACATGGTGCTCATGTTGAGACTTATGGTCCAATACATGGTGGTGGTATCTCGTGACAACCAAGGTATCTATGCCAAGGCTACCTAAGAAGGACACCACTCCAGCTTGATTGTGAACGACCAT
>Ga0247804_10000645_pt1 | contig 16051 bp, 14 predicted proteins | sample UWRJL029104C1_FD_181142 | JGI IMG/M metagenome (GOLD analysis project Ga0247804, IMG submission 181142) | Plant litter microbial communities from Arlington Agricultural Research Station in Wisconsin, United States - UWRJ-L029-104C-1 | ecosystem: Environmental > Terrestrial > Plant litter >...
ATCAGCCACGAGGTGCAGAACACCGTTGTAAGCCGCTACGCCCAGTTCCTCGATGGTTTTGGCAGCCGCCAGCACGCCCGCTCGCGTGGTGAGGTTGAGGGTTGAAAAATTGAACGTGAGGGAAGGAAGGGCAATGCTGCCGAGAATGAAAAGCAGCGTTTCGCGGTGAATCAGCTCGTGGTCGCGCAGGTCGCGCAGGTAAGCGAGGTCGCTGGCTTGCAGGTCAGTAGGTGGCACATCCAGCACCTGCTGGTAGAAGCTGGCTTCCAGTTGCTCCAGCAGGTAGAGGTAGTTGAGCAGGCCGGTGTCAGCCGCTTGCAAGGTTAGTAGATAAGGGTCGGCGGGGGTAGTGGTGGTGTCGTCGCTGCAACCGGCCAGCGTCAGCGCCGCCGCACCAGCCACCATGCTGGCCGCCTGGAGAAAAGCCCGGCGCTGCACCAGTGTTTTGGTGGAAGTGCCGGATAGAGAAGGAGATGACATTGTCGAAAATAAAAAGCCAGATGCCGGGCTAGCTGCCCAGGCTGGCTATTGAAATAACTCTAGCGAGACACCCAGCGATGACCGGAAATTCAGCGCGATATCCTTTACCACTCCATCATTCAGCGCCTCATCGAAGGCTTCGGAGGCCGAGGCTGCGTCGAGGGGTAGCTCACTGCTGGGGGCCATGGGAGTAGTTTGCACGTTGATACCGACCTGGGTAACGTTGCTTTCGGCCGGGTAAAAAAGCTGGGCGGATACGCCCACGGCCGGGCTGCCCGCGCCGTAGACAGGCGCCGTGAAGGGCGCCGCCGGGCCATCGGCGTCGGTACCCGAAATCCAGCTTTTAGGCTTAGTGGCCAGAGCAGTAAGGTTGGCGACTACCTGGGCCGCTGCCGCGCCGCTGACGCCTGCACTCAGGCCCCGCCGCAACGTGCGAATATGCGATGCGTGCCGTGCCTCGACGGAATGAATATTGAGTGCCGTTTCCAGCAGCGGCTTGTTGGAGAGCAGCTTGGGAGCCGCACCTTTGTAGGCCCGCACGCCCAGGTCCTCAAATGATTGGGCAACGGCAAAAAATACGGCGGCATCGCTGAACACGTTCGGGAAGCGGGTTCCGGCGCTGTAGTCGAAAGCGGCAGCCGTCGGGGCGTTTTGCGGCTTCGCATTGTTGCCGAGGGCCGCGCGCAGCACTTTGATGTGTCCCGATTCGTCGTTGCGAATGGCGGTTACAGCGGCTTCATCGGCGGCGTTCAGCAGCAGCGATGGGGTGGCCAGCGCCGTATCATAGAAATAATACTCCAGATACTCCAGCTGTAGTGCCAGATTAAGGATATCGACGATGCCCTGGGGCAAAACGGTGCTGCTGCCTTGCCCGTAAGCCTTGTTAAACAGCATGCTTACCAAGCCGGGCAGGGCGGCCGCGCTCAGTTTTTTGCCGAGGCCCGAAACGTGCTTGAATACCCGGCGGCGGGTATCGAACCGCTCATAGACTTCGGGGTCAATTTTCTCAATCTCGGTAATGATTTTAATAAAGTCCATGCCCGCAGGGGTAGTGGTTAAAAATTGGGCAGTGAACGGCTTAGATGCCGCTGCTGGTTGCTGAGGTTGCGTTAGACCAGGTTTTTGGCTTCCAGCTTGGAGCCTTCCTTAAGGAAAGGATTGACCAGTTCTATCACCTGGGCTGGTGTTTTGGAGAGCTCCAGGCCGTTGCCGTCGCCGTCGCCGGGCAGGCCCGAAGCGGCAGGAACAAACCGATTGACCACATCGCTGCCAGCGAATGAGTTGTAGTTTAGTAAGTCCCGAATCAGGGCAGCGTGGCGGGCTTCCACCGAGACGATTTTGCCCAGTGTGAGCACTGTCAGCGGATTGGTGAGGTAGCGGGCGGCGCCATTGTAGGCAGCCACGCCGAGGTCCTCAAACGTCATGGCGGCCGTGAGCACGGTCTGCCGCGTGTCGAAGTTGATGGTGCTGAAATCAATCTCCAGCGTCTTGATAAGCGCCGCGCTGGGGATGATGGATTTCAGGAAGTCAACGTGAGTTTTCTCGTGTTTGGCCAAATCGTCCAGAATTTGCTTTTCGGCGGCGCTGGCGATAGTAGTGTAGTAAACGCCGGTGCGCAGGCGGAGGTAGAACGCGGCTTCGAACTGCTCGAGGGCATAAGCGTAGTTCAGCACACCGTTGTCAGCGGCACCTACTTCGACCTTATTGGTAGCGGGCGTGGTGCTGGGGTCGTCGTCGTCGTTGCAGCCGGCCAGCACCAGCGCGGCCGTGCTGGCGGTGGCACCAGCATATTTAAGGAACGAGCGCCGCTGGATAAACGAAGAGGACTGCGCGAGAAAGGACGATTTATCAGACATTCAAGTGGAATTAGGCTACTGGCCCGGCCAGGCGGGCAGGCCAATACAGCTACAAAGGTACTGGCTACCCCCGCAATGGTTGCAAAGACTGGCCTTGCCGCTACGGGCGCACCAGCCCTGTAGTGGTACTGCCGGAGGCGTTAGCCAGGAAATTCCCTCGCAAATGCCTCAATTAGGCAACGTTAGTATTATGCGCAAAAAGCCGGTTCCGCAGCTGCGGAACCGGCTTTTTGCGTGGTAAATATCTCACTTGGGAAGTGAGAATCAGACACCAACTAGCCTACCAGCGCACCAGCGCGCGTGGGGGCGAGCACTTCGGCGGGGGTCAGGATTTCGTCGAACGAAGCTGCGGCATCGGATGCCGAGTAGGTTTTGCCGGTGGTCACCGTCAGCAGGTCGATACCAGCCTGAGTGGTGGTGCTTTCGGGGATGGCACCCTTGTAATGCTCCTGACCATCAAGGTCGCCGTTGCCGCTAATCCACGGCGTCTGGCTGCGCATGTAGCGGATGTGGGCGGCGTGGCGGGCCTCTACCGAGTGGATTTGCAGGGCCGCTTGCAGCGGGTTCACGGTGCCGACGCCCGTAACGTTGGCATCGGTGGCGCCGCCGGCGGCGAGGATGTCACCCGCCCGGCCTTTATAGGCCCGCACGCCGGTGTCTTCCAGCAACTGGGCTACTTGCAGCTGCTCGGCCCAGCCAGCCGGGAAAGCGGCAGCCTTGAAAGTAACCCCCGTAACCGGCGTGGCACCCAGGCCGGTCAGCACGGCGCGCAGCAATGCTACGTGGGCATCTTCGTGCTGCTTGATTTTGCGGATGGCCGCCTGTGCGGCAGAGGTTTGAGCGCCGAATACCGATGAGCCCACCATTTTGGCGTAGAAGTCGGCCTCGAGCAGCTCCAGGGTCAGCGCATAGTTGAAAATCTCGGCGATGGTGCCCACTTTGGTGCCGGAAGTGCCAGCGTAGGCTTTCTGGAAGAAGGCGCCCAGCAGAGCCGGGGCCGAGGCCAGGGCCCCGCGCTTGGCGGCGGTGCCCAGCGAGCTAAATACGGCCCGGCGCGAGTCGAGGCGGCCGAGGACGTCCGAGTCGACCTCGGCGAGTTGCTTGATTATTTCGAAGAAGTTCATAACGAAGGAAGGTTACAAGGTGAGTGGAAGGAAAGCTTAGCGGACACCCACTTTGCTACCATCAATCTTTTCGGTGATAAAGTCCTGAGCTATGGTCAGCACCTGGGTAGGCGTCATGGCTTTATCGAGGCCGGTGGCCGGGTCCACCTGGTCGTCGGCGGCAAAGGAGCCGGGCGTAATCAGGTCGCGGATATAGGCGGCGTGCCGGGCCTCTACCGACACAATCTGACCGGCAATCAGGAGATAGGCCGGGGTTTGGATGAGCTTGCCGGCACCGTTGTAGGCGGCTACACCGAGGTCTTCGAAGGCTTTGGCGGTAGCCAGAATGTTATCGCGACTGGTAAAGGTATTGGCGGGGTACTTCGGCGTCAGGCCGCGTAGCACCTGGGCACTGGCCGCGCCGGTGATGGCTTTCTTAAAGAAGTCGCGGTGAATGGCTTCGTGCGCGGCTACCTGCTGGAAATAGCTCAGTTCGGTGCCCGACAGGATGCCGGTAGTAGCGGCTACTTTGGCGTAGAAGTCGGCTTCGAGCTGCTCCAGTGCATAGGCGTAGTTGAGCACGCCCACATCGCCCGAGCCGAGGCTGATAGAACCATCGGCATTCGTGCTGTTGCCGGCCGGCAGGCTGGGGGTGGTAGTATCGTCGTCATCATCGCAGCTGCTCAGCAACAGAGCCGTAGCTCCGGCGGTAGCACCAGCATACATGAAGAAGGAGCGCCGCTTGATGGGCACGTAGAGCGGCTGGGCGAGCTGGGTGCCGTCGGGGCCGCCGGGCTGGAGGTTCTCAGACATGGGAGTGAGATAGTTGGTGAAAGTGGAAAATGAAGGCAATACAAGTCCGCCCGGCTCAAAATGGCTGGTTGGCAGTTGAAGAAAACCAAGACGTGGTTGGGTATCTGTGGGCAAATACGGTGTAGGCCCGTTCCAGGGATTCAAAACGGGCAGAAAAAAACAAAAAGTTGATGCTGACCGGTGACGCATGGGAAGCCCGGCGAGGACAAAAAAGCTTGATTCTGGACTTGTTTAGCAGCTTTCGGCGTATTTTTATGCGGATTAAAAAAAACTGGCTGGTGAGAAAAAAAGGTGTGGTATGGTTGCTAATCGTGTTGCTACAGCAATGCTTGGCTAGTCCATTAGCCCAGGCGCAGCCAGCGGCCGGAGCCGGCAAAACGGCCAGCAATCCAGCCGTGGTCGAGCTGGTGCTGGGCCCGGCCCAGCTGCCGCTCACCAGCTACTACACCATTGCATTCCGGCTGCGCGGTGCCGCGCTGGATACTTATTCGGACTTTCCGGAGCTTGAGGGCTTCAAGAAAAGTGGCCGAACCAGCACTACCACCACGCGTATCGTGCAGGGTAAGAGCTTCAGCGAACTGACTATCACGCAGCGCTATGCGCCCTATGGTGAAGGGAAGCAGGTAGTCAAGCCGTTTCAGCTGACTGTGAATGGGCAGACGGTGCATAGTGCGGGGGCTACGGTGCAGGTGGAGGCAGCGGCGGTTGCGCCCGCTCTGCCCCCGCCATCCAACCCACAGGCAGAACTGCAAGCCACGGGCGACCTCAACAAGATGTTTGGCAAGCCTAAGGCCTCGCTTTACCAGGATGTGCCCGACCATGCGTCGCTGGTCGTAGTGGCCGAGCGGTCGCGGGTATTTGTGGGCGAAGGCGTGAAGGTGGGCTTGTATTTCATTCTGCAGCCTGCCGACCAGGAACTGCTGGCATTCCACGATTTTAATGACCAGCTGCCAACCTTGCTACAGCAGCTGCACCAGACCACCGCCTGGGAGGTGCCCGCCGCGCCCGCCAGTGAGAAGCCCGACACCCTGCGCCGCAATGGGCAGCTCTACCTGCGGTTTCGGCTGGCTGAGGCATTCTACTATCCCCTCACTGCCGAGCCGCTCCGCTTTCCCGCTTTGAGTTTGACAATGATTAAGTTCAAAAAAATCAAGAAGCCAGAGCCGGGCCAGGACAATCTTCTACCTACCTACAAAACGTTTTCGGCCCCGGCCGTGCAGGTACAGGTGCAGCCGCTGCCGCCGCACCCGTTGCGCGACCAGGTGCCGGTGGGTGATTACCAATTGCGGGAGGCCATTAGCCGCACCAGCTTCCGGGTGGGGCAGACATTTGCGTACTCGGTGGGCGTGGAAGGGCGGGGCAACCTGGCCAGCGTGCTGATGCCCACCTTGGGGGCTCGTCCCGACGTGGAGGTGTACGGGCCGGAGCTGCGGGAAAAACTGGCAGTGGGCGGCGGCACCAAGCTGTTTCGCTACCGGCTGGTAGCCCACAAACCCGGGTTGCTGCGGCTCGATAGCTTGTTGCAATTCATCGTGTTCAATCCGCGCACGGCCCGCTACGATACGTTGCGTCCCGAGCTGCAACTGCAGGTGCGCGGTGCCGCCACCGCCGCCCCCAATCGTCAGATGAAGCCCGAAGACGACCCTTTTTACGGCCCCGCGATAGCCTCGGCCGAGGCGGAGCTGCAGTCGCTGGACGTGTACCGGCAGGTGCAGCAGTATGCTGCCTGGCTGCTGGGCGGGCTGGCGCTGCTGGCCCTGGGCGGCATGGCAAATTCCTGGCGCAATAAAACCGTAGACTAAATGAGCAATTCCTTCGGCACTATCTTCCGCATCACCACTTTTGGCGAATCACACGGCGTGGGCATCGGGGTGATTATCGATGGCTGCCCGGCGGGCGTGGCCCTGGAAACTGGCCATATCCAGGCGGCGCTGGACCGGCGCCGGCCGGGCCAGTCGGACCTGACGACGCCGCGCCAGGAGGCCGATACGGTGCAGGTGCAATCGGGCGTTTTTGAGGGGCTGACGACCGGCACGCCCATCAGCCTGTTCATTCCCAATGCCGATGCGCGGAGCGACGACTACTCGCACATCGCCCACGCCTACCGTCCCAGCCACGCCGATTATACCTACGACGCCAAGTATGGCCGGCGCGACTACCGGGGCGGCGGCCGCAGCTCGGCCCGCGAAACGGCGGCGCGGGTGGCGGCCGGGGCCGTGGCGGCGCGGCTGCTGGCGCATTTCGGCGTGACGGTGCAGGCTTACGTGTCGGCAGTGGGCGAAATAGAGGTGCCGGTGAGCTACGAAGAGCTGGATTTAAATCTGATTGACAGCAATCTCGTGCGCTGCCCACATCCTGAGACGGCCGCCGCGATGGAAGCCCGCATCCGGGCGGCGCGCGACGCGCACGACACCGTGGGTGGCGTGATTACGGGCGTAGCGCTGGGGGTGCCGCCCGGTCTGGGCGAGCCGGTGTTTGATAAGCTGCCCGCGGTGCTGGGGCAGGCGCTGCTCAGCATCAATGCGGTGAAGGGCTTTGAGTTCGGCTCCGGCTTTGCCGGGACGAGGCTGCCGGGCTCGCTGCACAACGATGCCTTTTATACCGACGAGGCGGGCCGGGTGCGCACCCGCACCAACCACAGCGGCGGCAGCCAGGGCGGCATCAGCAACGGGCAGGATGTTTACTTTCGGGTGGCATTCAAGCCGGTGGCCACGCTGCTGCGGCCCCAGCAAACCATTAACGACCAGGGCGAAGCCATTACCCTGGCCGGACGCGGGCGGCACGACCCCTGCGTGCTGCCGCGGGCGGTGCCCATCGTGGAGGCCATGACGCAGCTGGTGCTGGCCGATTTGCTGCTGCGGGCCCGCGGTAACAGGCTGTAGTGCGAACCTTTGGTTCGCGCTACAAGCTATTCCGGCGCATCCGTCAGCCACACGGCTGGAGCCAGAGTCGGTTTATAATCCAGCAAATTCACATCGGGCGCGATAAACGGGCCGGCCGGGCGGCCGTTGAGCGACACCTGCGAATCGACATACACGGCCGAAAGCGGGCGACCCTGGGCGCGGTAATCCTGGGCCAGCCAGTGGGCTACGCGCAGCAGATTGTCGGGGAAGTCGGTGAATTTGCGCTGGCGGGGGCTGAGCATCTGCGTGAGGTCGGCTACTTCTTCGTGGCCATCGGCGGCGAAGCGGATGCGGAATTGGGCGCTGCTGTCTTTGTTGCGTAGCATCATGTGCCAGGCGAAGTTGTGGCCTTGTTCGGTCCAGTGGACCTCGCCGGGGTAGAGGAAATGGCGGAGCGGCACGGCAATCTGGAGGGCCGCGTACACCGTGAGGCCCAGCACCACGGCGCGGAACAGGAGTGGCGAGGCGAGTGCAATGGTTTCATCGGCAGGAGGCTGTGGCACTCGTTGCCGAAACCAGCGCCCGACTGCGCCGGGCAAATGGCGCGGAAAATCCGGGTCGAAAAACATCGCCGTCATCAGCAGCGAAAACCAGGGGAAGGTGCCCAGGCCGAAGATGGCGACGTTGCTGAGGTGGAAAAACGCCGCCGCCCCGTAGGCCCAGGGCCGGGAGCGCCGCCACAGCAGCAAGGGCGTGACGAACAGGTCGAGCAGCAGCCCGGCGTAGCTCATCAGCCAGGGCAGCAAGGGCTGCGTGAGCAGCGGGCCGATGAGCCACCAGTTGGCTTTGTGGCCCAGCCAGATGGTGAGCGGGCGGGCGGCCAGCCAGTCGGGGTTGAGCTTGGCCAGGCCGGCGAAAAAGTACACGATGCCCACCTGGCTCAGCAGCAGGTAGCGCGTCCAGGCCGGGGCGGTGGGGGAGGGGAGCACGCGGCCGGCGCGCACGTCGAGCGAGGCGGCGCGGTGCGCGGGCAGCACCAGCAGCAGGCCGGCGACGAGGCAAAAGAGGTAGTGGTGGTTGATGTAGCCGGTGGAGTCGAGCAGGAAAATCCACCAGGTGCCGACGAACAGGACGGCCGCCGCCCGCCGGTAGTGCCAGCCCGCCGCCACGGCCAGCCCGGCCCCGATGGTGGCGGCGTACAAGGCATACAGCACGGGGGCCGACAAATCGGGCAGCGGCGCCAGCAGGTAGGTGAAGTGGTGCCGCGCCGCCAGGTACTGCTGCGGGTGGCCCAGTACCACCGCGCCCAGGTGCTCGGTGGCGATGAGTAGGCCCGCGCCGATGCGAAACAGCACCAGCCACGCCACATCTACGGGCCGAAACAGCGCGTTGCGCAAACGGGTAGTCAGGTTCGGGGAAGGCACGGGCGCAAGTTATAATCCTGCGCGTAATCTGTCGAAATTCTGGGGCTGGGCCGCCGGTGTTCAGGGCCGCCATCGCCGGCAGCTTCCAAAGAGCCGTGTGTAGAAGGCCCGGCGGCGCTCGGGGCCGTCGCGGCGTTGCCCGGAAGCGTCGGGAAGCTGCCCGGGGGCGTCGTGGCGGGCTCGGGCACGTCGCGGAACCGCTCGGGAGCGTCGCGGAAGGGCCCGGGTATGTCGCGGAGCTGGTCGGGAGCGTCGCGGAACCGCTCGGGAGCGTCGCGGAAGAGCCCGGGAGCGTCGCGGAGCTGGTCGGGACCGTCGGGAAGACCCAAAACAGGCGAAAAACCGGAGGAAGTATAAATAATTTGCAAGACATCGGAAAAACAAATAACTTGCCTGCTCTTCTCACCATCACCTAAACCCCCTCACCATCATGGACCAGGATGACCGTAACACCATTGCCCGCTTCGACAAGCTGAAGCAGTTTTTTGCCGACCAGTCGGCCATTGTCGTCACCGTGGAGGTGCTGGCCCTGACGGTGGCCTCTTTCCTGGGGCTGCTGGCGCTGCTGCCCAAGGGCACCACCGAGGGCGCCGAGGGCGAGGCCCAGCCCGGCGCCAGCACCGGCGGCGTGACGAGTGGCGGCCTGGAAGCCATCACCGAGGATAAAACCAAGCTGCGCACGGCCCTCAGCAAGCTGCTGGTGCCCCTGATGGCGGCCCTCAAACTATACTTCAAGGCCCAGGGCAACGCCGAGCGGGCGGGCGAAATGGACCTCAGGCGCCCCGGCGACCTGCCCACCCTGGGCCTCTCGAAATACACCACGCTGGTGGCCCTGGTGCGCCAGTACGCCGACGAGCTGGCCCCCGATACCCTCAAAGGCTACAACCAGCCGAAGGAAAAAGTGGAGGCATTCGGCAAAGCTGCCGATGCCTTCGGCATCAAGAAAAACGCCCCTACCAACTATATCGACCAGCGCAAAAACGCCGGCGAGCGCCTCGACGACCAGCTGGACGACGTGCGCGAGTTCATCAACGACGACCTCAAAACGGCCGTCAACCTGCTGGCCGAGTCGCACCCCGAGTTTGTGAAGGGCTTCCGGCAGGCCAACAAAACCGACGACCGCAAAGGCAAGCGGCAGGAGAAAAAGAAAAACAAGACCGGCAACACCCCGCCGGCCCCCGAGGCCCCGGCCGGCAGCTAGCCGCCGCGCCCGCCACGCAAACGGCCCCGCCTGGTAGTTCCAGGCGGGGCCGTTGTGGTTAACATGGCAGACTATGCCTCGGCCGTCATCAGCCCGGCCATGTCGGGCGCGTGGGCCAGCTGGGCGGCCGCGGTCCAGTCGTAGAGCCAGTTGTATTCCCAGTGGAAGGTCAGGCTGCTAAAGGCCACCTGGCCGCCGTTGTGGGTGCCCGAGATGCCCGTGAGCTTCACGCCCGGCAGGCCATCGTCGATGCCCGCCACGAAGGGGAAGCTGTAGCGCCCCCCCTGGTCGGGAAAGCACTGCAGGCGGCGCCCCTTGTTGGTTTCGAAGGTGATGCCGTGGATGTAGTCGCCCTCGTGGCCATACACGTTGTTGATGAACTCGTCGGCGGCCAGCAGCAGCTCCTCGCCCTGGTGGGTGGTGTGGCCCAGGTGCATGGAGGTGCCGTCGGTGTAGTATAAAATCATCCCGGTCATCAACGGCTGGCCGTCGTCGGCCCGGTACACGGCCACCTTGTAGAGCTGGCCGTAGTGGGCGCCGAAGGCGTTGCGGCCCAAGCCGCTGGTGCCGCCGAAGGGGCCGATGTCGCGCGTTACCCGCTCGCTGCCGGGCCGCTCGGTCACGGCCGGGTTCAGGAAGCGCCAGGCGCGGGCCGGGGCCAGCAGCGCATCCAGCTCCGAGTTGAAGCGCTCCGTCACCTGCGCCACGCGGGCCAGGTACATAGTGTGGGCGTGCTCCTCGGCCTGGGGGTCGTGGTACGAGCCGGCCCGGTTCTGCGAGTACGTGCGCTCCACCTCCCAGCCGTCGAACTTATCCGTTACCGTGTAAAAGGTATTGGTGTTGTAGTTCACCGTCTGGCTCCAGCGGCCCTTCTGCACCAGGCTCAGCCGGTCGGCCAGCGCCTGCTTGCGCGCCTCCTTCAGGGCATCCTCAAACAAGGCCAGCTCCTCCTGCAAAATCCCGATTTGCACCTGCCGGTCGGCGTCCCCCTGTCGTGGAAACAGCTGGGCGTGGTGGCGCACGCGTTCGGCCTGCGCGCACAGCAGCAGCGTGCCGTAGGCCACCAGGTACGGCAGCACCTTGATGGATATCCAGGTCTGGTCCCGGTCCTGCTTGCGCAGGTACTTGCCCTGTTTGCCGATGAGGTCGGTCAGGATGGAAGTCAGCTTCATCGCCTTTTCTTCCATGTCGGTCACCCGGTTGAAGTAGTTGATGTTCGTGCGGGCTCCGTCCAGGGTCAGCTTCATGTCGTCGAGTAGCAGCTTTTCCACGGCCGTGCGAATGCGCTCGTCCACGTAAGCCGTCATCTGGTTCCAGAAATCCTGGTCGTGACCATCCGGCCACAGCACGCCCAGCACCGCCTTGATGCCCCCGCCCACTTTCGGAATCAGGCCGGTGGCGCCCAGCGTGGCCTCGCGCAGCAGGTCGCTGTACTTTTTGAAGTTGATGGGGCTGGGCAGGTTGCCTTCCACCACCGGCTCGATGCGAAACAGCTGGTGGCCGGCCCCCGGCTGCAACGTGTTCTGCTGAAACTGCGCCGGGCCCGCCGTGGCCCCCGGAATTTCCAGCGCTAGGCCGCTGTGTACCGAGATGAAGTGATAATAGCCATCGGCCCAGTGTAGGGGCCGCCATTTCTGGTGCGCGCCCCCGTCGTTCGACCACTGAATGATGGGCGCGTGGGCCTCCTTCATGCCGTTGTGTACCGTCACGGGCAGGTTCGACACGCGCACCAGCAGGTAGTACTCGTTGAGCCCGGCCGGCTGAAACTTCACCTGCTGCCCCTCCCGCGTCATGCCCAGGGGCTGGTGCTCGATGGAGGCCCCCAGGCGGGCGTTGTTGCCGTTCACGGCCAGGGCCGTGCCACTGTGTTTGGCGATGAGGTAGTAGCCCCGTTCGCGCTGATAATTAAAACTCATGAGAAAAGAAGGTAAGCGGGTGAAGTAAGCCTGAAATGTGCCGCAAGGTAGGCCGCTGTTTTCACCCGATTTGTCGCATTTTTATGCGACAAAACCCACACTATTCGGGCATTTGGGAGTGGCCCGGCGGTGGCAGGCCGCCCGCCGCCCGCCCGCCGCATGCGGCGCTGCCTGCTACCTTTGCAACCTCCGAGGCCCCAGCGCTGTTGTAGGGCCGACTTCCCGGTGTGGGCAACCCGCCCGCCGCCCGTCATTCATTCTCCGAAACCAGAAAATCAACGATATGTCCGCTGTTTCCATCTACGCCGAAGCGTCGCCCAACCCCGAGAGCATGAAGTTCGTGCTCAACCAGCAGCTCCTCGCCGACGGCGTGAGTGTGGATTACCCCACCCTGGAAGCCGCCGCCAACTCGCCGCTGGCCCAGGAGCTGTTCAATTTCGACTACGTGGGCCGCGTGTTCATCGCGCAGAACTTCGTGACCGTCACCAAAACCCAGGCCGACATGGGCTGGACGCAAATCATCCCCGAGCTGCGCCAGTTCCTGAAAAGCTACGTGGAGGCCGGTGGCCCCCTCTTCACCGTGGACCCCGCCGCCGAGCAGAAGGCCGCCCAGGCCGCCTCGGCCGGCGACCCCAGCGCCCAGGACAGCCAGACGTCCCAGAAAATCATCGACCTGCTCGACAACTACGTGCGCCCCGCCGTGGAGCAGGACGGGGGCAACATCACCTTCAAAAGCTACCACGACGGCATCGTGACCGTGAACCTGCAAGGCTCCTGCTCGGGCTGCCCCTCGGCCACCGTCACGCTCAAGTCGGGTATCGAAAACCTGCTCAAGCGTATGGTGCCGGAAGTGCAGAGCGTAGTGGCCGAAGGTATTCTGGTATAAGAACAGACAAACCAGCACGTCATCCTGAGCGCAGCGAAAGGACCTCGCCCGCTTCTCGGTGGTAGTAATTCTTTTTCGTCTAAACGATTAAGATTACCACCACCGAGAAGCGGGCGAGGTCCTTTCGCTGCGCTCAGGATGACGTTCCTTTTTATCCCCTACTTCAAATTCGATTTCACCGTAAAATTCCGCGCCACGGTGAAGCCGAAGTAAATATCCCCGTCCCAGATGTTGCCCGAAGTCTGGGGCACGAACTGCGACTCGATGAGGCCCTGCGAGTTGGTGAAGTGCAGCTGGAAGACGTGGCCGCCCGTCTCGATATCGACGCCGAGGCCGGCGGCGTTGCGGTAGGTGTCGGCGGTGTGGCCGGGCAGCACGTAGAAATAGTCGGCCGTGAGGGCGATGCGCTTGCTCACCTTCTGCCGGATGGCGCCGCCGAGGGCGTACACGTCGTTTTGCTCCGCGTCGGTATCCACATAGTTGCGGTGGATAAGTGTCGGCATGAACTGAATCGACAGGCTGGGGCTGAACTTGCGGGCCAGCAGCGCCTGGTAGGTGTAGGCCATGCGCGAGGCCGCATCACGCCCCTCGATGCCCGGCCCGGTGGCAAACTTGGTGGTGACGATGGCCGCCGACGCCAGCAGCGACAGCGACACGGGCATGGCGCCCGCCCCGGTGCTTTGCTGCAAAGCCCGGTATTTCACGAAGCCGTCGAAGGTTTTGCCGAGCTTGGTGCGGCCCACGCCCAGCGCCAGCCGGTTGGTGAGGCCGTACTCGAAGCTCAGGCGCAGCTCGGCCTGGTCGAGGCCGAAAAACTCGTAAGCGCCGCTGTTCAGCGTGCCGAAGCGGTGCTGGATGAGGAAGGCCAGCGTGCCCTTGCCGGGCGTTTCGATGGATTGGGAATTGACGATGTGCGTGCCTTTGAAGGTGGCCTGCACTACCTCGCGCTTCAGTGGGTCGGTGGTTTCTTTTTCGAGCTCGTTCAGCAGGTCGTCCTGGGCCAGGGCGGGGGCGGCGGCGCCGAGCAGCAGGCCGCCGGCAAGCAATAGTGCGTAAAGTGTCTTATTCATACTATCGGGGTGGGAAGTTGGGAGTTAGTGGACCGTGGCGCTGGGGGTGTTGGCCACCGGGTCGCAGGCCAGGGTTACGCGCACGCTCACGATTTTGGCAATGTTGTCGCGCACGAGCAGGGGAATTTCGATTTTGTAGTCGGCCGGGGCTACCGAGAACGTGGCGGCGGCCTGCAGCTGGTTGTTTTTGAGCTCCAGCAGCCCGGGCACCGTAACGTGGTGCGTCACGCCGTGAATGGTCAGGTCGCCTTCCACGGTCACTTTTTGCTGGCCCTGGCTGAGCGTGGCGGCATTGACGCCGTGTACCTTGCCGCTGAAGGTCGCCTTCGGAAATTTGTCCGATTCCAGGTAATTCTCATTGAAGTGCTCCTGCATGAGGGTGCGCTTGAAGGTGAAGCTACGGATGGGAATCGAGATGGCCACCTGGCCGGAGCCGAGGTCAATCATGGCGCCCGCCTGCTGATTGTGGGCCTCGATGTCTTCAATCGGGCTGGCCGAGAAAAACGTGACGCGGCCCGTTTTGGTGAGGTAGCGGCCCTGGGCCATAGCCGGCCCGGCCGACGCCAGCAGCGTGGGAATGAGTAGGAACAGGAAGCGTTTCATAGCGGGAAGCGAGGGGAAGCGGCGGGGTGCAGGGCTAGTTGTTGAGGGCGCCGGCATTCACCCAGGCCTGGATGCGGGCAATGTCGCACTCCGACAGCTTAGGACGTTCCTTCGGCATGGCGCTGACGCCGGGTTCGTGGCGGATGCAGCGCATGAGCAGGCCGCTCTGCGCGTGGCCCTGCAACACGTTGAATTCTTCAAAATTCTGGAAGCCACCCTTCACCTGGTAGTCGGTGGCGTTGTGGCAGGCATCGCGGCAGTTGGCTTTGATGATGGGCGACACCACGCCCGAGTAGGTGATGTTCAGCGTGTCGGCGGTGCAGGGCAGCGGCTCGCCGTGCGAGTAGGTGCAGCTGGGCGTGGTGAGAGACAGGCCAACCAGCGTGGCAACCAACGCGCCGGCTATCCAACGAGTAGAAAAAAAGCTCATAGATGAGAAAGAGAAAACACTAAAAAAGAGACTGCGCCAGCGGCGCCAGGTTTACAGCCCGTATTTCACCCCGAAAAATACGCCGCCGCTCATCAACCGCACTTTGCCGGCGCCCACGCCGCCCAGCGGCAGCTTCACGTAGGGCTCGGCTTGCAACCGCCAGTGGCGGCCAAGGTTGCGCTCGTAGCCCGCCGACAGGTTGAGCACGCTGAACCAGTGTTGGTTTTCGTTGGTAAAGCTGCGCTCCCAGCGGTACAACCGGCCGTAGTATTCGTAGTCGTAGGCGTAGGTTTCGTGCTGCATGAATAAGCTCGACACGCCGGCCGAGCCGAACACCTGGTAGCGCGGCCGGGCCAGCACATCGTAGCGCAGGTTCACGGGCACATCGAGGATGGTACAGCGGCCATCTACCCATTTGAAGTTACCGTTGAGGGCAATGGGATAATAGGACCAGTCGTAGTCCTGCTTGCGGGCGCGGTACTGCTTGGTGCTGCGCAGCAGGCCGGTGTTCACCCGCAGGCGGCTGGTCAGGCGGTATTCCAGCAGCAGGCCCAGGTTGGGCGTAGGGGCCTGATAATCGGCCATTTTCACGGTGCTCACGTCGGGCGCGGCCAGCAAACCCAGGTAGAGCCGGGGCTGCGGGAAGGGCTCGGGCAGCGGCGTGGTGGCCAGCGGCAGCGTGGCTAGCGGCGTGGGCAGGGCGGTGGCCGGGTTCGTTTGTAAGCCTACGGGCCGCGGCTGCATATTCGCGATGCTGCCGGGCGCTGCCGGGGAGGCGGCGGCGGTGGCCGTTGTAGATTCGGGCGACGAGTTGCTCGTCGGTGCTGTCGGAGTATCGGCCGTCGCGTCGGCTTGGCTGATGACTGTTGGTCCGTGTCCACCGGAGTTGGCTTTCACATCGGGAGCGAAAGCAGCTGAAACAACGCGCTTGCCCGGGCGGGCACTGACGGGCCGGCGAGCGTTGTTTATGCTGGTCGTCGGATAATTTGCTGCCACCGATAAGCGGTTGGTTTCCGCCGGGCGACTGGCCGATAGTTGCCTGGCAGCAGCCACCGGTTCAGCTGCGGTGCGCTGCCGTAGTGCTTTCGGGTTTCGCCGCTGCACCGCTGCCAGCATGGCGGCTGACAAGTGACCAGTGCTTTTGGAAGCGGCTGAATGATGCGCCACGGCAGCAGCGGCGAGGAGGTGGCCGGAATGGACAGCGGTGCTATCGACTCCTACGCGACCTGCGCCAGGTAGTGGCCGAACGGCTGAGCCATTGGCTGCCGTCGGGCCGCTACTGGCCGAAGCCGGGACCGCTGCCACCGTTGCCGCCCCTGGCGCTGCCGCAGAATCAGGTACGGCAGCCAGGGTATGGGAAGTTTCAATAAGCGGCTGGCTTGCGAACTCGCTTTGCTGACTACGGCCAGCTGCCGGAGCTTCGGTG
>Ga0247804_10000646_pt1 | contig 16004 bp, 8 predicted proteins | sample UWRJL029104C1_FD_181142 | JGI IMG/M metagenome (GOLD analysis project Ga0247804, IMG submission 181142) | Plant litter microbial communities from Arlington Agricultural Research Station in Wisconsin, United States - UWRJ-L029-104C-1 | ecosystem: Environmental > Terrestrial > Plant litter >...
CTGCTGGAAAACCTTATCAGATAAAATTGGAAGCAGACAGAAATACCATTGAAGCCAATGGCGAGGATTTATCTTTTGTTACTGTTTCTGTAGTTGATAAAGATGGAAATCTATGTCCGACAGCAACCCAGCAATTAAAGTTTAATGTTACAGGTAAAGGAACATACCGTGCAGCCTGCAACGGAGACGCCACTTCGCTGGAGCAATTTCATTTGCCCACCATGAAATTATTCAGTGGCAAACTAGTGGTCTTGGTACAATCGACCCAAGAAGCCGGTAAAATAGATTTATCAGTAACAGGAGAAGGTTTAAAAGAAAGTGTTATTGTTTTGAACTCTAAATAAAATTAGCTGCACTTGAACATTCTCAGATAACAGATTCAGTATTTATCATAACATTTACCGTAATATTATTTTGAACTCTGCTTGTAACAGAGAAACATATAACTATATTAAATTAAAAAATAATGAAATTTCAGTATCTTCTAAAAGCATCCTTATTAATAGCATTAGTAGGCATTCTGGTCTTAAATGCATCTTTTATGTTTAAGGAAGCCAGCCTGAGCGATGATAAAACGGCTGATGACTTCGAAAAAGCCAATGGACCTGCGCCTTATATTTTATGGCAGTGGATGAATGGATGTGTAACAAAAGAAGGCATTACTTCAGATTTGGAAGCATTCAAAAAAGTGGGTATTGGCGGCGTGCAGCAATTTCTGGTGGGCGGATCCGAGGCCGATATTAATGATCCGGATGTTACCATTTTGGGTGATAAATGGAATGACTTAATGAAGTTTTCTTTAAACGAATGTGAGCGCTTAGGACTTAATTTTGGAACTCATAACTGTCCTGGCTGGTCCTCAAGCGGTGCGCCGGGGTTAAAAGCAGAAGACTCTATGCAGAAACTCATCTGGGCAGGATCAGCAGTAAGCGGTAAAGTGTCCAAAGGAACCATAATCAACAGGGGCACGGTTGAAACACAGTGGAATTATTATAAAGATATATGCCTGATAGCCGTTCCGAAAGATGGAAAAAAACTAAAGAGAAATAATATTATAGTGATTCTTGATGGGCTGGACGATCAAGGGCGTTTAAAAAAATCACTGCCTGAAGGGCAATGGCAGGTGCTTCGTTTCGGTCATACTACCATAGGGAAGATAAATCTGACAGCTCCTCTATCAGGCCAGGGCTTGGAAGTTGATAAAATGAGCCGCGGTGCACTTGATAAATTTTGGGCCCTATATCCTCAAAAAGTAATTGAGATAGCGGGAAAACAGGCAGGAAAAACATTCAAAAGATTTGAAATCGACAGTTATGAAGCGGGATCACAGGACTGGACGCCAAAAATGGCAGAAGAATTTAAAAACAGAAGAGGCTATGACCTGCTGCCATGGCTGGTAGTAAATGCCGGTTATGTGGTAGAGTCAGAAAGTATTACGGCAAGGTTTAAATATGACATGCAAAGTACCATCAATGAGCTTTTCGCGGATAACTACTATGGATACCTTCAGGAACTTATCAATAAAACTCCCGGTATGGAATTTTTGTGTCAGCCTTACGGAACGGGACATAAAAATTTTGATGATACAGCCATTCGCGGTATTGGTGATATGGTCATGTGTGAATTTTGGCACAAATCTACATGGGGCTGGGACAGCTTTTTGCCAGTTACCAGTAATGCTCATGTAAATGGGAAAAAAATTGTTGCAGCTGAGGCCTTTACAGGACAGCCGCAGTATGCTTTTCAATCTGATCCGGCAGATTTGAAGTCCACAGGAGACAAGGCTTTCTGTGAAGGAGCAAATCTTTTCGTACTTCATGCCAGTGCACATCAGCCTTGGCCGCAGCTTAAGCCGGGAATGACCATGGGATGGTGGGGTACGCAATTCGGACCTTCACAAACATGGTGGGATCATGGTGCAAAGGAATGGATAGACTATTTAAAACGATGCCAGCTGCTGCTTCAAAAAGGCCTGGCTGTAAAAGACCTGTGTTACCTGAAGCTTTATGGACAAAAGAATATATCAATTGAAGAGGGGTACAAAGGAGATATCTGCAGCCCAAAAGAGCTTATGACCCGTTTTTCAGTTAAGGACAATAAGCTTGTGCTGCCTGATAATATGAATTATAAAATGCTGGTGCTGCCAAATAACTGCAGGATGGAAGTGGAGCTGGCAAAAAAGATACAAAATTTAGTTGATCAGGGCGCAATTGTAGTTGGAAACGGATTTACAGAGGTACCGGGATTACATAATTTTGAAAATGATAATACCGAACTGCAGAAGATCAGTGAGGCCCTGTTTGGCTCATCTGCTACAGCACAAACTAAAGAAAAAAAAGTACTCAACATTGGAAAGGGGAAAGTTTACAAAGGTTTTTCTGCTGCCGAAGCTTTAGCATTAGAAAATATTTCAAAAGATCTGCAGACATCAGATAGTCCAAAGGATCTGGCATGGATCCACCGAAGTGATGAAGCAGAAGATTATTATTTCATTTCAAATCAGGCTTCAGAAAGTAAATCATACCTCATAAATTTCCGAATCAAAGATATGCTTCCTGAAATCTGGGACCCGGTTTCCGGAAAAATAGCAGAGGCGCCAATATGGAATAAAACTGGGGATAAAACAACGATAACCCTTGATTTGAAAGGTAGTGGTTCCTGTTTTGTAGTATTCCGTAAAAAAGCCGTGCAAGAGTCCGCTTCGATTAAGGATATAACATTAAATGGGAATGATCTAAAAACTGATTACTGCCTGGCAGGGAATAAACTGCTGCTGTATAAAAAGGGAGTTTATAATATAAGATTTCAAAACAATGATGTAGTGGAAAAGAAACAAAAAACGGATGCAGAAACTATATCCTTAAACGACAACTGGAATGTTGCATTTCAGGAAAACAGGGGAGCTCCTTCCAATGCCCATTTCGAGAAACTTATTTCGTGGCCTTTGTCAGCAGATTCCGGGATTCGTTTTTTTTCAGGAACAGCTCATTACAGTAAATTATTTAAGCTTACTTCAAAACAGGTTAAATCGGGAAAACGTATCGTACTGGATTTAGGAGAGGTAAAAAATATTGCGACAATTACTGTAAATAAAAAAACGATGAAGATACTTTGGAATCCTCCTTTCTCAGCGGATATAACAGATTACTGCAAGGAAGGAGAAAATCTGCTGGAGGTGAAGGTTACCAATCTCTGGCCTAACCGCATAATTGGCGATAAAAGTTTTCCTGATGACTGTGTTTGGGGTCCCGTTCGCACATTTGGTTATACCAACCCTGCCAATGTTATTGGTCGAAATTTACTGGAAGTGCCACAGTGGGTGGAAAATAATACTCAGCGTCCAAGCAAAAACCGCATTACTTTCTGTACTATGGACTTCTTTGAAAAAGACACGCCGTTGCTTGCTTCAGGGTTAATTGGACCTGCACAGGTAAATATAGTAGATGTTTTGGATTTGAAACATGTTGAAGTTTCCGGTTTACCAAAGTAATATTCACAATAGAGATAACCTATATTTTTAGGGATCTGCAAAAGATGGATAATCAGTAGGAGTCCAAACAGGAGGGGTTAACCAATAAGCACATTAATATTTAAATGCTATTGATAATGAAATTTTATACAATAATAGTATCGTTCATTTTTGTTTTTACAAGCACTGCACAGAATAATTTTTTTGCCAAGGATGCTTTAACTACTGTCGGAGCTTACTATTATCCTGAACATTGGGATGAGTCGCAATGGGACAGAGATTTTAAGAAAATGGCGGAAATGGGTTTTGAATTTACTCACTTTGCTGAATTTGCATGGGCTCAGTTAGAGCCAAAGGAAGGGGTTTATGACTTTGCATGGCTCGATCGGGCTGTGGCCCTGGCCGCAAAATATGATTTAAAGGTTATTATGTGTACCTCCACTGCAACTCCCCCGGTCTGGCTGGTTAGAAAATATCCGGAAGTATTAAAAACCAATTATGAAGGAACTAAGGAAGATCATGGATCGCGCCAGCACCCCTCTTTTTCTAATGAATTTTACAGAGCCTACTCTCTAAAGATGATCGGCGAGCTGGCTAAGCATTATGGACAGGACAAACGAATTATAGGCTGGCAGCTCGATAATGAACCGCGCTCAAATGTTGATTACGGGAAGGATGCCGAAAAACGGTTCAGGCAGTGGCTAAAATATAAGTACATCAATATCAAAGACCTCAATAAGGCGTGGGGTACAGATTTTTGGAGCGGTACTTACACAGATTTTCAGCAAATAAATCTGCCCAATCATTCCCAATGGGGCATGAATTTATATCAGAGGCTGGATCACACAAGATTCTGTGATAACGAAACAGCCACATTTCTTGATGATCAGGCAAAAACAATACGTAAATCGAGCAAAAATCAATGGATTACTTCCAATTACATCCCCATGTATGATGTCCGGTACATAGGAAAAAGCAAGGAATTAGATTTTGTTTCCTATACGAGATACATGGTTTATGGGGAAGACAAAGGTATTGGAGCAAAGGGGTATCGGCTTGGTAATTATTTAAGAATAGCCATGGCTAATGATTATTTTCGCCCGATGTCTGAAAATTATGGCGTGATGGAGCTGCAGCCAGGGCAGGTAAATTGGGGCAAGATCAACTCACAGCCATTACCGGGCGCAGTAAGGCTATGGCTGTGGAATGTCTTTGCAGGAGGAAGTAATTTTGAATGCGCCTATAGATTCAGGGCTCCCATTTACGGCTATGAGCAGTACCATTACGGTATTCTGAGCTATGACGGGGTAACCCCAACACCGGGAGGGTTAGAATACCAGCAGTTTGCCGGGGATATTAAAAAATTAAGAAAGTTGTATAAGGGCCCTGCTGTTCCCGGCCAATATAAAAACCGTAAAACAGCTATTTTATACGATCCTGATAATGCTGCGGCAATTAATCAAAACAAGCAGACTACTGAATGGGATACGGAAGCCCATGTGCTTAAATATTACGGTGCTTTAAAATCCTTTGGAGCACCGGTGGATTTTATTAGAGAGGAAGTGGATTTTTCACAATATCCGGTACTTGTTGTTCCGGCTTATCAGCAGATAAATGAGGCTCTGATTAAAAAACTGCAAGCCTATGCGCAAAATGGGGGAAATTTAATTATGTCCTGCCGCACAGGCCATCAGGATAAACAAGGTCATTTATGGCAAGCGCAATTTGCACAGCCGATTTATGATTTGATTGGAAGCAGGATAAGATTTTACGATTTACTGCCTCCCCATGCACCCGACACAGTTAGAATTGGAAATGAATCTTTCAGCTGGACAAGCTGGGGAGAGATACTTTCTCCAGATAAAGAGACAGAGGTATGGGGCAGCTACAAAGGAGATTTTTATCAGGAGAGTCCTGCGGTAGTACACAGGACTGCTGGTAAAGGAATGGTTACCTACGTAGGGGTGGATTCTCAAAATGGCGAACTTGAGAAAAGGGTACTGCAAAAAGCTTTCGATAAGACCGGGATTAGTATTGAATCTTATCCTCCCGGGATTTTGGTAGAATATAGGGATGGTTTTGGAATTGCGATGAACTATTCTGATCATCCTTATACAATCAAACTGCCCTCTGATGTTAAAATTGTAATTGGCAGCACGGAAATCGCAACAGCGGGTGTATTAATCTGGCAAACGGCAGCTGATTAAACGGCGGGACAATTAAATAAAAAACTTTTCTATATTAGGGTTGGTTTAGTTTACTTGTTCCTTTCTTGATCTTTTCTGCTAAAACTTTAATAATTATCAAAGCCTAGCCATCTTTGTTTGTGGTTTTTATCAATATAAAAAATATGTTCTTCTTTGCCAGTGCTATAATTTTTTAACCATAGAAGGCTATTTTTAGGTGCATTGTAATAGAGTACAGTATCTTTTGCTGTCTGCCTGCCAAGCGTTTTCCAGCCTTTCTGCCAGTAAAATAATTCGTATTTCTCTCCAATATTAATGTGATTATTGTCATTTCTTACCTGAAAATCAATGCTTCCTACTAACTGCGGCCTTGAAAAATATAATCCCAGCGAGAAGTCTTTACCGCCGGAAAACGATAGAGGATCATTATCAAAAGCTCCGTTTTCCCATTTAAATTTCCTGTTATTTATTTTTACAACTTCTCCCTCTAAATGTTCTCCCTCTGCATTGTAGAAGGCGAGCAGGCTAAGGTATGTTTCTTTTTTATTAGAATAAAAGCGAACATATTTAAATTTTTTGAGCGATGTTACTTTTACCCTCTGAATATGCGTACTGTTAAAATTTGATATAGGAGAAAGCGTAACTGCGTTTTGAAAATCTTTTGTATCGGATCCTTGAAAAACTCCTTGATTGAGGTTTTTTATCCAATCAATTACTCTCCTGTTTTTTGGTGAGCTTAATCCGCATTTTCGCAATAAGATACCAGAATTATATGTTAATTTATCGGGCTTAAAAAAATGAATTTTTTTTGAGCTGTCTATAAAAAAAGGATAGTTAATTGGAATTACAGTATTGTTTTCAATACTGGCGGCCATATATAGAACATTGATGCCCACATCACTAAAAGTAAAGTTATTGTCATGGTTTTGGCCAAATGAAATCGCCTTCCATTGATCATTAACATCAAAAACACATAAAACGGGCTTTGCCGATGATGTCGAAAAAAGGTTGTCAATATTAATTTCCGTGGTTGGTACATAGGTAGAGGTAACATCCTGTAGGTTGGGAGCATAGATATAGTTCTGCTGTAAACTATATGTTTTTCTCATAACTTTAGGCAAACTTTCACCTATATATTCTTTCTTTAGGTCAATGTTGCCTACAACATCTGTAGAGTATTCTTCATTGCCATACTTCACATACAGCCAGGAATGTCCTAAAGCTGGATGATTACCCCAGTGAGGTGTCATATCACGTGCACTGAGAATGCCTAAGGACCTGAATACATTTACAAAATAATTCACACCATCGTCACATAAACCAAATCTTGACTTTTCAACTTCGTTTATACTTAGAGTTTGAGGATAAAATGTCCTGATTTCTATAATAATTTGAAAATCAAATTCACGTGTTATGGAATCCACTACATATCGAAGCGATTTTCCTTCATTGAGAAGCTTGGGAACCCATGAATATTTTAAAGCGAGATCTTTTCTTGAATTTACACTAATTGGCTCATCGCTGTTTTTGTAAGGAAGTATAAAGTTACAGAAATCATCAAAAGAAGCTCTTTTTTGTTTTGGAATTTTATACCACGCATTAAAAGCTAAATCGATATTATCTATCAAATATTTGGAGTTTATAGTATTTATGTCAGGGAGTAATTCCGCTTTATTTATGTCTGTTTCTTTCGCGACTGAATCTAATATTTTCCTAAAAACTGCTTTGCGGTAATCATTCATTGGATAATTGCTTATGCTGTCAAAAGCATGATCAAATCCTTTGAGTCTTTTTTCTGAATTGTGCCCGGGCATATTTTCAATGAGAAACTTTGCAGCTTTATATTTCAGGCTGTCAGAAGGATTTTTGCTATACAAATCTAAAACATTTTGTAGTTCCTGTCTGTTATCACCTGCCATTTGTAAAGCCTGTGATAAGGGACTTGAACTCTTTGAACAACACAGAAGCGTTAAAGTTAAAAAAAATAAATAAATTCCTTTTTTCATTTTAAATTTTTATAGATGTTTAAAAATGGTTAAATTTTTTAATAAGGCCTGGACAAACATAATTTCATTGAAGCAATAGGTTATTTAAGTTTTTACAGGGTGTAACTATTTTGTAATACAGTGTTTGTGCAGTTTTTGTTTTATGAAAAATGGCCCTGACCTAAAAATTATCAAATCCTAGCCATTGTTGATGCTTGTATTTATCAATTGTAAAAACATGCTCTTCTTTACCCTCGGTGTGATTTCTTAACCACAATAGCGAATTTTGAGGAGTGTAGTAATGCAAAATTGTGTCTTTAGCTGTTTTTCTTCCTAGTGATATCCATTTTTTGTCCCAATAGAAAAGCTCATATTGATTTCCAATATTTATGTGGTTGTTATCGTTTCGTACCTGAAATTCAATAGAATGTATTTCTGTCGGTTTATTGAATTTAAATCCAAGAGAGACTTCTTTTCCTCCCGAAAAAGACAAGGGATTGTCATCAAATGCCCCTCTAATCCACTTAACCACTGAATTGTTTTTTTCAATAACAGTTCCTTGTAAATACTCGTCTTGACTATTGTAAAACGATAATTTTGCTAAATAAGATTCTTTATCATTGGAGTAAAATCGAACATATTTGAACTTTCTTTTTTTTATTATTTTGACTTTATTTATCTGGGTACTTTTAAAATTAGATATGGTATGCAGGGTTACCGCATCACTAAAATCACTCTTGTTGGCCCCTTGAAAAACACAACCATTAAGATTCTGAATCCAGTCAATGTTACGGGTGCTTTTTGGGCTGCTGATTCCGTATTTTCTCAGTAATTGTGAATTGACAATGGGTCGGAAAGGTTTGAAGGAATGAATTTCTTTTTTTTTGTCTAGATAAAAAGGATAATTAACCGGAGTAATAATATTGTTGTTTGGTATACCAATTAGGTAAAGAACATTAATTCCGACAGCATCGAAGGTGTAATATTGATTATTGTACCTGCCGGATGAAACTGCTTTCCAGGTATTGTCTGCATCGAAAACATATAAGAATGGCTTTGAATTTTGTTCTTCAAAAACATTGGAAATATTGAGATTTACAGTGGGAGTGTATTGAGTTGTCACATCTTGGGAAAATGGAGAAAAAGCATATTGATCCTGCCGGCTGTATCTTTCCCTGAAAACTTTTGGAATGCTCTCACCAATGTATTGCATTTTTAAATCTACGCCGCCCTGTACATCTGTAGAATACTCCTCTGAACCATATTTTACGTAAATCCACGAATGCCCCAGCGAATAATGATTGCCCCAATGAGGGATCATTTCCTTTGCACAGATAATTCCCAAAGATCTAAATACATTCACTATATAATTCACCCCATCGTCACATGTGCCTACTCTGGTATCTTCAACCTGGGTTATACTCAGTGGCTGAGGATAGTAATTTTCCATGTTTGTGATACTGGAATGACCAAATTCAGCTGTTATAGAATCCACAATTTTTTTTAGTGAAATGTTCCTTTCAAGCTTTTTATAAACCCAGGAGTATTTTTTGATCAGTTTTTCCCGTGTATTTTTTTCAAGTGGTTCACTTCCGCTTTTGTATGGTAAGATATATTCACAAAATTCTTCAAAAGAACCTCTTTTGTCTTTGGGCAGTCTATTCCATGACTCAAAAGATAGTTCGATATTGTTTATGAGGTAATTAGATGTCAGAAACTCGATATCTTCAATCAATTCAATGTTTTTCAAAGTAACTTTTTGTGAAACGGAATCAAATATTTTTCTGAATATCTCTTTTCGCGTATCACTTATGGGATATTTACGCATGCTTTCAAAAGCATTTTCAAACCCGGCTAAAGATTTATAAGACTTACGATTTGGCATATTTTCTATTAAAAAGACCGCAGCTCTGTACTTAAGACTATCAGAGGGTTTGTTCTTGTAAAACTCCAACACTTTTTCCATTTCATTTCGATTATCCCCAGCTTCACTTATTGCTTTTGCTAAACTGTCCGAGTGATTTTTGCAGGATGCCATAATTAAAATTAAAATCAGTTGGTATAAAAATTTATTCATTTCAATTAAGTCAGGTTGTTATACAATGGGAGTAACTGTCGATTAAAATAATTAATTAAAATAATTATAATATGGACGTAATGATAATTTAACAAGTAGCAATGTTGGATGCATTTGGTCATTCTTTATCAATTTGATTAAATATTCTTAGAACTGTTCAATGTTAAAGCAACATTAAAATAACATTGGAATTTAATTAGAGACATCTCAATATATTTAATTATTTAATAATAATAATTAGATTAACACAGTATTTTTTGCATAACTATAAAATTAATTTAAATTAATTTTCAAATATATAATTTATTTGCAAATATATTTATATTTTTACAATCGATTACATTTTTTAATTTTTGATGATAAGTAAAATTAAAGCTATTAAATATTATGAATTTAATATTTATGAATAATGTAATTAGATAGCTTACCACTTAAGCTCTTGACAAGAGAAATTGCCTTTTTTGTAAGATTTATAAAATATGGCACAAATTAAAATAACAAGGTTTTACATAAAAAAAAAGAAGATTTGGATTAGAGAAAATTAAAATAACATAATTAGCCTGATAATGATTTTAAAAAATAAAGTTTTATTTCTTTCAAAGTTTTTGAGCATCACTGCGGTAATTATTCTTATATTAATTCTTCCTCAAATTAATATGCAGGATTATGCGCAGCCAACAATAACAAGTAAGTTTGTTATTTTTCAGTATATTGTCATCTTGCTTACTATTTTAAGTTTTGTTGAAATCCTCTCCAGTAAAAAAAGAATCTTTCTGCTTTCTAAAATTGATTTTCTTTTAGTAATACTTGCTGTTTACATTATCATTAATCGTTATTTTATTCAATCCCATTACGGATTTTCAATTCGATTTATGGAATTGTTTGGACTTAGTGTTTTTTATTTCTGTCTAAGACTTCATTCTTTCAAACATTTTTTCTGGTTGCTTCTTTGTATTGTAATTTCGGGTATTATACAAGCGTTACATGGCTGTTTTCAATTATTGGGTTTTCTATCTTCAAATCATTCGGGATTCAAAATCACGGGAAGTTTTTTTAATCCTGGACCTTATGCCGGTTTTTTAGTAGCAGTTTGGATAATTGCTTTGGGGATGTACTTGTTTCATGAAAAAATAGTAAGTCAGTTACAAACACAGGAAGGTAAATCTTCATTGTTTGCAGAGCATTATTCAACGTGCATTTTTTTGTATATTCCCCTTGTTGCCCTATGGAGCATATCCATGCTGCTTTGTGTTTTACAATCCCGTGCCTCCTGGATAACTGCATTGGTGTGCGGAGCAATATTAATGGATTTAAAGTTTCATTTTTTTAGAAAACTCAAAAAAAGATTAGTTGGCGGCTACTCTAAAATAGCTATACTAACCTTATTAATATTAATTGCCTGCCTTGTAAGTATTGCTATTTATAATCATAAAAAAAGTTCTTCGCAGGGAAGAACTTTTATATGGAAAATTAGCAGCGAGATGATTTTGGACTCTCCTTTTTTTGGAGTTGGTTTTGATCGTTTCAAAGCGCATTATATGAGTTACCAAGCCAATTATTTTAAGGAAAATGCTAAAATTGCTGAATCCTATTTAGCAGATAATACATACTATGCCTTTAATGAGTTTATTCAGTTTACAGCTGAAAACGGTTTTACAGGTTTATTAATTCTAATAGCATTAATTTATATAACATTTTGTGTTTCAGCTGAGCTTGAGTTGGAATTGTATTCGCAAATCATAAAGTCTGCTTTATTGGGAATATTCATTTTTTCTTTTTTTTCTTATCCTATGCAGATTCTTCCTATAAAAGTGATTATGTATTTTCTGTTGGCCCAGTTGGCTAATTTAGATTCAAAAAAATCAACATTTTTAGTTCACGATAATGGTTTAAATCAGGGAGTTAAAAATAGTTTTAAAGTTTTTGCTACAGCCAGTAGCGTTGTTTTTATAACAGCTGGAATAATACATGCAAGACAGCTGCATGAGGCTTTTAAAAACTGGAATGAAGCACAAAAGAGCTATAATACAAATGATTATGCAGCTGCAGTTCACATCTACGAGCAAGTTTATCCTGTTCTTTATGATGAGGGGGATTTTTTGATGAATTATGCCAAAGCTCTATCCTTAAATAAACAAGATAAGAAGGCTATTGAAATTTTTGAACTGGCAAAAAGACAGTTAAACACAACTATTATTGAAACTGGTTTAGGAGATGCGTACAAAAGCGAAGGGCAGTATGATAAAGCAGTTTTTGCTTATCAAAACGCTTATGATATGATTCCTTCAAGATTTTATCCCTTATATCTCATAGCAAAATTATATGAACAAACCGGAGAACATGAAAAAGCAGTAGTTGTTGCTCAGTTAATTTTAAGAAAAGAGGTTAAAATATATTCAACTGCTATTGCTGAGATGCAAGCTGAAATGAAAAAAATAATTGCCAAATATCATAAATGAACCCGTAAGTTCTTATGTAGTGTTAATTAGTTACTAATGTAGCAGGCTGATTTTATTTGAAATCATTTAAGAGTCAGGATCACCTTGGGATTTAATGTCCTTCTGATATATTGAAATATAATTTAAAGGACTAGTTTAAAAATGATAGGATTATGACTTACGCTGAAAGAAAAGAAAAGGAAAGCTACCTTCTGTATTTAATAGAACATAAAAGACTGAATTCACTGGAAAAAGTAGCGGTGGACTACAATTGCAGTATCAGGACAATCAAAAGAATGTTGAGCGGTTTAAGATATGAAGGATATAATATCAGGTACTGCAGAAAAAGTAATAAATATTTTATAGCCAAGTAGCAAAGTGACAGAATTTGTCCCTGTAATGTTATTCATTTGTGTAAATAAGACCTCTGGTCTCCTAATTAAAAAATATAATCACACATCATTTAACTAAAATATGAGCTTATGAAATAAAACTCAAATGAAACCAGAGGAAGTCTTTAATTTTATTGACTAAATAATAGCAAATGGAACTATTATTTGATATTTGGTAAAGGTAGTATTTCCTAAAAGACTTTTACAAGACATAAATAATTATAAAATTTAAATTTATTAAAATGAAAAAAATTATAGGAGTTTTAGCAGTTTTTACTTTTTCTGTAGTAATGTTTTCAAACACAGATATCGAGAATCAATCAAATCAAGATACTAGCTTGAGTAATCTTTTGCAATTAAATTCAGCTAATGCTGAATGTACACCGTCCGGCGCATCCTCTGCAAATGCTTTTTGTACAGCAGGAGGCAGATGCAGGTATGATACTACAACCAGAGATTGTCACTTGTAGATTGCTTATTAATAACAATTAATTTATAATTCAAGACCAGACTTATGTTTGGTCTTGTTTAACAATCTTTTTATGAAATTAATAAACCTTAAAGTATTATGCAGCCTGCTGCTTTTTTGCTTCATTTTATCCTGTACATCCAATACAAACAAAATTGAAAATGTAAATCAAGGGAAACTTACAGCGACAATGCAGCTAAGTGAAGTTCAGACTAAAAGAATTATTTTGGATACCAATACGGCACCTAAGCCTCAATATATTCAAATATATAAAGACTTGAACAACATATTGAATCTAACTTTTCTAAATACCTACAATAATTCTATCTATTTTTATAATTACAAAACATCAGAGTTTTTAAAAAGAATAACTTATGATAAAAATGGAGCTGATGGAATTGAAATGCCTCTGGGGTATCATATTAAAAATATGGATTCTATTTATATATTTAATTATAAAAATTTGGAATTACTGATTACTAATGATAAAAGTAAAGTATCAGATAAGATCCCATTAACCGATAATCAGGATTTCAAAAAGTCTTCCAGTCAATCTTTGTATTATTCTCAATTCCTCCCTGAAACTTCTAACCCATTTTTAGAAACTTCTACCGAGTTATTACTCCCTGCTCAATACATTAGGACTATTCCCGATTCATTAATTTCTAAAATAAAATTTCTGGAACGGGTTAATCTTAAAACAAATGAATTAACACTCAATAATATATATCCGTCTTCATTATATGGAAAAAATTACAATTGGGATGATGAAACATTTACAGAAGTTTTTGGCGAGCTTCATCCTGACGGTGATAAAGTAATTTACAGCTTTCCAATTTCACACGAACTTTATATCGCCAAAATTGGTTCCGAACAGTACAAAACTGTATATGCAGGAAGTAATTTTGCCGGAAATATTGTATCGATTGATAAGAAACCAAATAAAGCAACAAGAGAAAACTTAATCCAGCATATTGCAAGCCAGGATTTATATGCTGCGATCAAATACGATAAGTATAGAAAGGTATATTATCGTTTTTTACGCAGGGCAATTCCTAATGCAACAATTAAGAATCAGATTAAGGAGAAACCTATAACGGTAATAATACTTGATAGCAATTTTGGCTATTTGGGGGAAACCACTATAGGAACAAGTGAAGATTGGCACTGGCAGAATAGTTTTGTAACAGAAGAAGGACTTAATATGGAATTCATAGATAAAAAAGATGTTAATGAAGGAAGTCTGAACTTTAAAATATTTGTACCTAAAAAAATTAAATAAACATGAGAAAATTATTGTTTTACACCATACTCTCTTCTTTAATTGCTTTTTCCTTTTCATGTAATAAAAGTATTCAGGAAAAAGAAAGAGACCAATTAGCTGATGCTGTCGATAATATCGGGATAAAAAAAGATATAGACTGGATTGTCATACTTCCCGGTTTAGGATGTTCAGGATGCATTCAGGAAGCTGAAGATTTTTTGAAAAAAAATGCCAATAATAAAAGAATCTTTTTTGTATTGACAAAAATAGAGTCCCTTAAAATTTTGCAGCAAAAAACAGGAGTTAAAATAGATGAACATTCCAATATTATAGTAGACAGGACAGATCAGTTTATTGTTCCAACAGACAATAGCATATATCCCTGCATTATCAAATTCAGTGAGGGAGAATTCTTAAGCCATGAGTTTCAGTCTCCTGATAACTCAAACGCTTTTGAAAAGCTTAAAGCCAGAGTAAGTCTGTAAAAAAAATAATTGTTTTTAAATAAGATTTCCAGTTAGGAGTTTGATTCATAACAGTTAAGATCTCAATGCACATCTATAAAAGCCATTTTAAGTTACCAAATAGTGAAAAGCCAAGCGAAATATCATATAGCCCTATTGTTACTAAGGTTTAGCGTGTGTTTGTCGTATATAATATCAGTAGGATGTTATTCGCAAACCAAGACTAGTACTGCCGACGTGATAGCCGACAACATTCAGGTACTGACCAAAAACCATCATTTAGATAATGTTTATATCCAAACCAGCAAAAACATATACGAAACCCAGGAAGATCTTTGGTTTAAAGCCTATGTATTAGACTCACAAAGCTTTATCCCTTCTCTGCGCAGTAAAATTTTATTTGTTCAGCTCATCGAAGAAGAGACCGATAAAGTGGCCTGGGAAGAAAAATATGAAATTGAAAATGGTTTTGTATCAGGACATTTGTATTTAGGTGATTCCTTAAAACCTGGTTCTTACACATTGTCGGTCTACAGTTCGGCATCTTTTTACAAAGGCATCAAAAGTTTTAATTCAGCAGCCAGGATAAACATCCTAAAAAGCATTAATGACAAACCCAGGGTTCAAAGTAAGGCATCTCAAAAAGATCCTGATTTAAATTTTACACTTTTCCCGGAGGGCGGAAATATGATTTCGGGCATTCAAAATAAAATTGCTTTCAAGGCTCTGGATTCAAAAGGACTGCCAGTTGATGTGTCTGGAAAATTGTATGAAAACAACATTGCATTGTTAGACTTTAAAAGTGTTCATGCAGGGATGGGAAGTTTTGTATTTGAACCCAAATCAAATAGTAAATATCACATTGAACTCAGCAATAAAACAAGTTATCCATTACCTCAGATTTTCACACATGGTACTGTTTTGCATTTACTGAGCAATGATAATAACTTCGCTGTCTTTAATCTACAAAATAGCGGGAGTACAATCAAGGAGAATGTTTTTTTACGAGTGCAGTCCAGAGGTATAGTGTATAGCGTTGCAATTGGAGTTTTAGAAAATAAATTAACCATTAGAATCCCTCTAAAAGAGTTACCTCAGGGTATTGCCGAGGTAACTCTTTTTAATGAAAATATAGAACCAATAGCAGAGCGCCTGATATATGTTAATCAGCAGAAGAAATTAAACATAGAAGCGTTGCTGGAAAAAAGTGAATACAAAAAAAGAGAAAAGGCCAGCTTAAAAATAAAGGTCACTGATGAG
>Ga0247804_10000647_pt1 | contig 15957 bp, 11 predicted proteins | sample UWRJL029104C1_FD_181142 | JGI IMG/M metagenome (GOLD analysis project Ga0247804, IMG submission 181142) | Plant litter microbial communities from Arlington Agricultural Research Station in Wisconsin, United States - UWRJ-L029-104C-1 | ecosystem: Environmental > Terrestrial > Plant litter >...
GAAAAACCTGGATTATTTTATAATCAAAGAAGAGAGAACACAGTTTGCCTTAGCGGGCGACCACAAAGCTTTTTGGTTACCTGGCGATTATGATACACAGGAGTACAGCACAGTGACATCGAACCTGTCAGAAGTTCGTGGTAAAATGAAAGCCGCGGTTACACCGAATGCATCGCAAACTACTTTTTCTCCGACAGGTTTACAAACACCTTTGATGATGAAAAGTAAAGATGGTTTGTACATCAACATTCATGAAGCAGCTTTAATCAACTACTCGTTAATGTCGTTGAATCTGGATGATAAAAATATGGTTTTGGAATCGTGGTTAACGCCTGATGCGGTAGGCGATAAAGGATATTTGCAAGCGCCTTGCGTTTCGCCATGGAGAACAATTATTGTCAGCGATAAAGCGGGCGATATATTAACCTCAAAATTAACTTATAATCTTAACGAGCCTACAAAGTTTAAAGATGTTTCATGGATTAAGCCAACAAAATATGTTGGTGTCTGGTGGGAAATGATTACTGGAAAAAGCACTTGGGCTTATAACGATTTAACCAGCGTTAAGTTAGGTGTCACCGATTACTCTAAAACCAAGCCAAACGGAAAACATGCGGCAAATACGGCTCATGTAAAAGAATACATCGATTTTGCCGCCAAAAATGGTCTGGATGCTGTTTTGGTTGAGGGCTGGAATGAAGGCTGGGAAGATTGGTTTGGCAAAACAAAAGATTACGTTTTCGATTTCGTAACACCTTATCCGGATTTTGACGTACAGGAATTACATCGCTATGCGGCAAGTAAAGGCATCAAAATGATTATGCACCATGAAACCTCGTCATCGGTTCGGAATTATGAAAGACATTTGGATACCGCCTATAAATTTATGAAAGCCAACGGCTACGATGCGGTTAAAAGCGGCTATGTGGGCAATATGATTCCCCGTGGCGAGCATCATTACGGGCAATGGCTGAATAACCATTACCTGTATGCGATTCAAAAAGCAGCTGACTATAAAATCATGGTGAATGCGCATGAGGCAGTTCGCCCGACAGGCTTAGCCCGTACTTATCCAAATTTGATTGGCAATGAGTCTGCCCGAGGTACGGAATATGAGGCTTTCGGCGGTAATAATGCCGATCATACTACGATTTTGCCTTTTACCCGTTTAATCGGCGGTCCGATGGATTATACCCCAGGTATTTTTGAGACAAGAGTGAGTGCTTATAACCCAGAGAATAATTCTTTTGTTCATAGTACGCTTGCCCGTCAGCTGGCACTTTATGTTACTATGTATAGTCCGCTGCAAATGGCTGCGGATTTACCTGAAACGTATAATAAATACATGGATGCTTTCCAGTTTATCAAAGACGTGGCGGTTGACTGGGATGATACTAAAGTACTGGAGGCAGAGCCCGGAGATTACATCACTTTCGCCCGGAAAGCAAAGGGCAAGAATAACTGGTTTGTTGGAAGAACGAATGATGAAGTCGCACGTACCTCTAAAATCAATTTCAGTTTTTTAGATGCAGGTAAAAAATATACTGCTACTATTTATGCTGATGCAAAAGATGCGAATTACGAAACCAACCCAAAGGCATATACCATCCGCAAAATGGAAGTTACCAATAGAACAAAGCTGACTTTAAATTGCGCACCAGGCGGTGGTTATGCGATAAGCATCATGGCGAGATAATTTTGGTTTAACCGCAAAGGTCACGAAGTTTTTCGCAAAGCAGATAAGGTCGATTCAAGTCATTTCTTTTAGTTCACACAAGTCTAGTCGTAGCGTCCCGCTACGACTAGACTTGAAACGATATTTTAAAAATGTTCCCGCAGATTACGCTGATACCCGCTATTTAGCTCTAATATTAGTCCTTCCATCAGAAACAAATAATTTTTAATCTGCGTTAATCACCGGAATCTGCGGGAAAATAATTGGTATATTGTGTGCTTTGCAGTTAATAATTCATTCGACTCAGACAAAGAATCATGGCCAAAATAAAAAACAACATTGAACTTCAGTTTTTAAGTGAACCATCTGATGTAAATTATGGCGGGAAAGTACATGGTGGGATGATGATGAAGTGGATTGACCAGGCTGCTTTTGCCTGCGCGCTGCAATGGAGTGGATCTTATTGCGTAACCGTTTATGTAGGTGGAATCCGGTTTTTTCATCCCGTACACATCGGACACCTGGTAAAGATGGATGCCCGGATTATTTATACCGGGAAAACCAGTATGCATATCGCTGTAGATGCCTATTCAAAACCTGTAGGGAAGTTAGACTTTGTTAAAAATACGCATTGTATTATTGTTTTTGTAGCCGTTGATGATGATGGCCAGCCTAAAACTATTCCTTCATTCACGCCAAAAACAGAGAAGGAAACAGCCATGCACGGTTATGCTATTAAATTAATGGAGTTACGTAAAAGCATTGACAAAGAGATGGAGCCTTACATTGTTTAACTAACGAAAAGGTAAACTGAAATTAATGCCTACAGATATGGGCCATGTCCGGCTGTAGTGGGGCATAAAGACTTAACAGCTATTCAACAATAGGTAGGGTAAAGCAAAATTTACTGCCTTCTCCGATAGCACTTACCACCCATATTTTTCCTTCTTCTGCTTCAATAAAGTCCTTCGAGATGGCCAGCCCCAACCGGATTTATTTTGCCCATCGGTTGGAACCTGAAAATACCGATCGAATAAACGTTTCTGGTATTTTTCGTCGATCCCTTTGCCGAAATCCTGGACAGAAAACTGAATGAATTTGTCTTTTTGGAAAACATCGATTACGACTTTCGATTTTTCGCTGCTGTAACGCAAGGCATTTGACAAAAAGTTAACCATAACCCAGGCTGTCTTCTGGATGTCGGCGTTTACGTTTGGTAAATTTGCATCGCAGTTTAACTCCAGTTTAATTGACTTTTGTTCAGCTTGAAACTTAACGGCATCGATGGCATATTGAACAATGTCGCCTGGTTTTGTAATGGCGAAAGTTAATTTCAAATTTCCAGTTTCCACCTGCGATAAATCCAAAAGTTCACTGGTGATTTTTAACAACCTGTCGCTATCTTCTTTAATGTGGTTTAGCAGCTGACTTTGTTCTTCATTCATTTCCCCAACGCGCGTATCATTTAATAATTTCAGGCTCATCTTTATAGAAGAAAGCGGCGTTTTCAATTCATGCGAAACCGTAGCAATGAAATTTGTTTTGGCTTCATCAAGTTCTTTAAATTGTGTAATGTTCTTTAATACGTAGACACTTCCCGCAGATTTTGAGGATTCGATTAAAGTTGTTTCAGTCTGCTCTTCATAGTTAGGTATAACGATCTCTCGGTTTTCTAAAAGGAAATAGGACTCCTTTTCATCAGCATATATTTTTAATGTTTTATCATCTGTTTCAGGTTTTATAATGCGCTTTAATAATTCGTTCTTTTTAATTAGTTCGGCTACATTCTGGCCGATAATTTTTTTCTCATCCAAACTCATCAGCTTTGCGGCCAAATGATTTAAAAAGAGCACTTCACCTTTTTCATTCAGACCGATAATGGCATCCTGCATTTGAGCAATAATGGCTTCAATCCTGGATTTTTCAGATTTGATTTTTGAAAGGTTGCTGTTTTCCCATTCGTTCAGCTTAACCACCATTCCATTAAAGGCCTCGGCAAGCTCGGTAAACTCGTCGTCATTTTCGAAATGTAAACGTTGCTTGTAATTTTTCCGGCTGATACCCCGAATCGCAGCACTAAATTCCGCCAAAGGATTAGCCACAAACCCGGGGAAATTTATGATGAAAGTAAACAGAATAATGAAACTCAAGGTAGCCGCAATCATGATGTACAGATTCGCCCTTCCGGAGGCCTCATTCGCCAGTTCGTTTTTCGCATAAATCGCTTTTAGATTTAGTTCTTCAATCTTTTGAAATGCTGAACGCAAATTTTTTATGCTATTTTGTTGCAAGACTTCCTTTGAATTTTGAAGTCGATTGAAATTAGATTTCAGTTTTAGGAAAGCATCTTTTTCTCCTGGTTCGGTAATGTTATTACCTTCGTCTTTCAAGTTTTTAGTAAAGCTTTCGGCTGCCTGCGGTGATAGTGGAAAGGAATGTTCATTTACAATATTTCGCATTGCCGCGACGTATTTCAGTGATTTGTAATTGTCTTTCAGAATCACTTTCGATTTATCGGAAAGTTCATTTAGAAAAAATAGTGCTATCAATCCAAAGGATAGAACGATGATGAAGAGAAATCCGAATCCGAGACGGAGTTTGGTTTTTATTTTCATGATAATGTTATTTTGTTTTTACCACAGACGGCATTGAACTTTTCACAGAGAAATAAAGAGATTAAATATTAACTCTGTGTCTTTCTGTGGTTTTTCTTCATTTGCTCTGTGGTTAAATAATTTAGGAAAGTATTACCAGATCAATTTCTTTTGCGGCTAAATTACGCAACAGTTGGTTAAAAATTGCCGTTCGCATAATAACCTGAAAAATATTTAAATGTGGTTTGCCAATACAAATAGTGGTAATTTCCTTTTCAGTTGCCATATTTATAATCGTTTGGGTAATTTGATTGCTTTTTATTTTAATTACTTCAGCGCCTAATTCGGTAGCGAGTTTGAAATGGTTTATTAAGTGACGCTGTTTATCTAGCTTGATTTTATCTAAACTTTCTGCATCGCTTTGCACATAAAGTACAATCCATGGCGAGTGGTAATAGGAGGCAAGTCTTGCTGTTTTACGGATAACTACGCCAGCCGTTTCGGCATTTGATGAAATACAGGCTAAAAATCGTTCAGACCGCAGTTTAACAGATTTGGGGATTTCAGTTTGAATTTTCCTTTCCACCTGATGAACTACTTCTTTCAATGCCAGTTCTCTGAGCTGCAAAATTTTATCTGGCTGAAAGAAATTTTCAAGCGCCCTTTCAATTTTGCTTTTATCATAGATTTTACCTTCTTTTAAGCGGGTAACTAACTCATCCGCCGTTAAGTCGATGTTTACAATCTCGTCGGCAATTTCCAGAATTTTATCGGGAATGCGCTCCGTAATGTTGATGCCTGTAATGTGTTCAATTTCTTCGTTTATGCTCTCCAGGTGTTGAATATTCACCGCAGAAATCACATTTATCCCCGCCTCCAACAAATCAAAAACATCTTGCCATCGTTTGCCGTTTTTACTCCCTTCCACATTGGTGTGCGCCAGTTCATCAACCACAACAATTTCGGGATGCCGGTTCAGAATCCCCTGCAAATCCATCTCTTCTATTTCTTTGCCCCGATAAAAAATTTTCTTCCTGGCAATAAAAGGCAAACCTTCAGTTAAAGCTTCTGTTTCAGCTCGCTTATGCGTTTCTACATAACCAATACAAACATCAATGCCATTGCGTAAAAGCGCATGAACCTCTTGTAGCATTCGATAGGTCTTGCCCACGCCTGCACTCATCCCAATATAAATTTTGAGTTTACCTCGTCTCGATTTTTGAATGAGCTCGATGAAATGTTTAACCGAATCGTCTTTTTCCTGCATTGGGTATTTTTTTTGCCACGGAAACACAGATTAATAATGCAAATATTCCGTGATTTCCACGCTTCCGTGGCAATATTTTTAAAATGCTACAGCAATGCTTGCTGTTAAGGTTGTATTTGCATTCACGGAAGTGTTCGCTCTTGCGAAAATTTTATCCTGACTATCATAAGTTTTACCCTCCAGACGAATTACTGCATTTGGAATTGGAGCGTAATCGACGTTAAGGGAATAACCTTTTGTTTTAAATCCATTTGGTGTTCCTGTTGATATAAAAATACCATTTTTGTCTTCATAATATTCAAATCTTCCAGCTACGGCCCATTTTTCAGCAAATTTATATTGTGCAATAGCAACAGGAGAGATGACTTCGTTTTTATTGCTGTTTTCTTTTGATTGTTGTTGTGTACCGTAATCTAAACCGAGGGTTACCCCAAATTTATCAGTTAGCTGAAAAATACCATAAATGTTATGATAAAAACGGTTTACGCGAACGGAATCTGCACCTTCGGTTCCTAAGTAATTGCTGTAATTTACTGTGATTTTTGATGTTGGTTTCCAAGTTAACTGCAAACCGCCGGCAGGTTTATCATTTCCATTTTGGCGGGTAATTCTTTGCCATCCATTGAGGTAGAGTAAGGTGGCAGTTAATTTTCCATCTTTTGTTCCGTATGTGGTTTTCGCACCTGATTCATAATAAGGGGTATTTTCCGAAGAAATGTTTCTGGTTAAAACCCAACAATCTTTAGAAATGGCACTTTCAAAACCGATATGTGATGAAAATATACCTGCGTCGATCCAAAGATTTTCCGATTTAGAAAGTTTTACACCAGCATTTGCTTCGAAAATGTTTTTGAGCACACCTGGCTCTGCCGCTAAATTGACATTTGAATAGGTTCCGGCCATTAACGCTATGTTTGCTCTGATTGAACCGCTATCATATGCGGCTTTAATAAACCCCAAATTTAGATTTACTTCATTTGTTCTATTGTGCGAGTAGATAAAACCTGGTCTGTTATGGTCGGCTGGTTTGTTAAAATCGTAACCGTAGTAAGTTTCCAGGTAGCCGGAGAATTTTACTTTGGGTTCGTCTTGTGCGAAAGCAGTTATGGATGCTGTTAATGTTGTTATAATGGTGATTAGTTTTTTCATTTTGATGATGTGATTTACACTGGTTTCCTTCGGCTTGATTACACCGATTTATGGATTACACTGATTTTTTATGCGTTCGTCTTTTTTTGGTTGGCAATGTCCAGCTCCCCTCCTTATTTTCAAGGAGGGGAGGAGGGTGGTTTTTCTTGAAACGCTCGTCGTTTAAAGCCTAATTACAAGTTATCCAAAGCCAGATTCAGTTTTAGAACATTTACAGATGATGGACCGAATAATCCAAATAATGGTTTTAAGGTATTCATAGCCACTAACTCCTTAACTTTTTGTTCACTTATATTTCTATTTTTTGCTACTCTCGCTATCTGAATTGCCGCTCCCTGCTCAGAAATATTTGGGTCTAAACCACTGCCCGATGCGGTAACCATATCTGCGGGAATTTCGGATTTTTTTAAACCAGGATTGTATTTTAATAGGGTATCAATTCTCGATTGAACTTCTTTTAAATAATCAGGATTTGACGGACCTTTATTCGAACCCGCTGAGCCTGCCGCATTGTAGCCAACGGCCGATGGCCTGCCCCAGAAATATTCTGGTTTGGTAAACGATTGACCTAACAATTCATATCCAATGGTTTTACCATTTTTAGTGATTTTTTCACCACCACCATTTCCTTTTGAAAGTTTGCCTGCAAGTGCAATGCCGATTGGGTAGATGATGCATAACAATACGATTAAAACTAAGGTTAAGCGTATCGATTGTATGATGTATTTTTTCATTTTATTTAAATTTTAAGGGAGATAAGTAATTTGATATTGGGAAATGGGTAGTAGTGAATAGGGAATTGATGAAGCGCAACACTGGTATTTTGCCTATTTCCAGTTCTCCATTTTCGATTTCCTTAATCTCATTTCCTTCTTTCCATTTCCTTGTTAGACAAATAATCCAACTAGTAAATCAATTAATTTGATGCCGATAAACGGAGCGACAACACCTCCGATTCCGTAGATGAATAAGTTTCTACGAAGTAAAGCCGTTGCGCCAATTGGTTTGTAAGCCACGCCTTTAAGTGCCAATGGAATTAAAATCGGAATAATAATCGCGTTAAAAATAACGGCCGACATAATTGCACTTTCCGGAGAATGTAAACCCATTATATTCAGGCTTTGCAGCGCAGGAATTGATGCAATAAATAATGCTGGAACAATGGCGAAGTATTTAGCGACATCATTCGCAATTGAAAAAGTGGTCAATGTTCCACGGGTGATTAATAATTGTTTCCCAATTTCTACAATCTCAATTAATTTTGTTGGGTCATTATCTAAATCAACCATATTTCCGGCTTCTTTTGCAGCCTGGGTTCCGCTGTTCATTGCAACGCCAACATCAGCCTGGGCGAGTGCCGGAGCATCATTTGTTCCATCACCCATCATGGCAACCAGTTTACCCAATGCCTGTTCATCTTTAATGTAGTTCATTTTATCCTCAGGTTTTGCCTCAGCAATAAAATCATCCACGCCCGCTTTTTCGGCAATGTATTTGGCAGTCAAAGGATTATCGCCGGTTACCATTACAGTTTTAACACCCATTTTGCGCAAGCGTTCGAAACGTTCGCTAATCCCTGGTTTGATGATATCCTGCAATTCGATAACACCCAAAGCTTTTTCATTTTCAGAAACAACTAACGGTGTTCCGCCGTTTGTTGCGATGGCTTTAACGTGATCTTCAATATCCGAAGGGAAAATATTCCCTGCTTTTTCTACAATATTTCTAATGGAATCGAAAGCACCTTTTCTGATTTGTCTGCCATCAGCAGTATCTAGTCCGCTGGAGCGGGTTTCAGCTGTAAATTTGATGAATGTAGAACCTTGAGATGTACCTGAATTTTTAAATCCTTGTTCTGCAGCCAATTCGATAATCGATTTTCCTTCCGGGGTTTCGTCAGCTAAAGAACTCAATACACAAGCATCGGTAAAATCTTTAATGATTACGCCTGCAGTAGGGTAGAAGTTGGTTGCTTTACGGTTACCAATGGTGATGGTTCCGGTTTTATCCAAAAGTAGCACATCAATGTCGCCTGCAGTTTCTACCGCCTTACCAGATTTGGTAATCACATTTGCTCTTAAAGCCCTGTCCATTCCGGCAATACCAATAGCAGATAATAAACCGCCGATTGTTGTTGGAATTAAACACACGAAAAGCGAAATTAAAGCCGCAATGGTAATTGGTGTATTCGCATAATCGGCAAAAGGTTTTAAAGTAACGCAAACGATAATGAACACCAAAGTAAAGCTGGCTAAGAGAATAGTTAATGCAATTTCATTAGGTGTTTTCTGGCGAGATGCACCTTCCACTAGAGCAATCATTTTATCTAAGAAGCTTTCGCCAGGTGCGGTGCTTACCTGCACTTTTATCTCATCTGATAATACTTTTGTACCACCAGTAACGGATGATTTATCGCCACCAGATTCGCGAATTACCGGAGCAGATTCTCCTGTAATGGCCGATTCATCAATGGTTGCAATACCTTCGATAATTTCGCCATCTGTAGGGATGGTGTCACCAGTTTCACAAACAAATACATCGCCTTTTTTTAACTGATTAGAAGAGCGAATTTCGATTGTTCCATTGTCTAAAAGTACTTTTGCTGGTGTTTCTTCACGTGTTTTGCGTAAGCTATCGGCTTGTGCTTTTCCTCTTGCCTCGGCAATGGCCTCCGCAAAATTGGCAAACAGAACGGTAAGCAAAAGCACGAGGAAGATGAAAAAGTTATACAATGCAGAGCCTTGTCCGCTGTTGCTGAACGAGTAAACCGTAACGTAAGCCATTACCAGAGTACCCACTTCTACAGTAAACATAACCGGGTTACGAACCATTACCCGTGGGTCGAGTTTGATGAAAGATTGTTTTAATGCAGTTTGCACTAAAGCAGGTTCGAACAATTTATTATTGGGTTTCATATTATTGAGGTTAAAAAGAGCGAGTTGGTAATTGGAAATTGGGAATAGACTGAAAAGCTGGCCAGAAGTTCATATTTTTATTAGTCACATTGAACCAGTTATATATGAAACCACACCAAAAGCTCGAGGCCTGGAAGCTTAGTTTTGATTTTGTTAAAATAATGTATTCACATACTGCCTCTTTTCCTGTTGATGAAAAATTTGGACTTACTTCACAAATTCGCAGGGCGAGTGTTTCCATTCCGGCAAACATTGCTGAGGGTTCAGCTAGAAGATCTGATAAAGAGCTTTTGCAATTTTTATATATATCCCTAGGATCAGCAAGTGAGTTGGATACATTAATTTTATTAGCAAAAGAACTAGGATTTATTAATCCAGCTAATTGCGATAAATTAATTTCAGATTTAGATTCCATTTGTAAACTTATTATAGGGTTTATTAATATGGTTAAGAGAAGAATTGGATGATGGGAAATCCGAGTAGAAAGCAGGAAATTGACGTATATATGCAGTACATGTGTCTATTTCCTATTTACTGTTCTCCATTTGCTATCCTCTATCTTCTGTCCTCTATTTTCTATTTACTAATCAGTGAAAAGTATTCCGCTAATGGGCCTAAGGCTAAAGCAGGAAAGTAAGAAAGTGCGTTTAATACTAAAATCACAGCAAAGGTCATTAAGGCAAATGTTTTGGTGTCGGTTTTTAAGGTTCCGGCAGATTCAGGAATGAATTTTTTAGCACCTAATAAACCTGCAATAGCAACAGGGCCGATGATTGGCAAGAAACGACCCAGGAAAATAATTACGCCTGTAAGTACATTCCAGAATACATTATTATCACCTAAACCTTCAAAACCAGAACCGTTGTTTGCATTTGATGATGTTACCTCATAAAGCATCTCAGAGAAACCATGAAAGCCGGGATTATTTAACCACGCTTTTGGTTGTACTGCCCAGGCCGCATCGCCATGATTGGTAAAAACATAACTGGCAATAGCTGTTCCCGCTAAAATCAAAAAAGGGCTTAGCAATGTTATGATGGCAGCAATTTTAATCTCTCTGGCCTCTACTTTATGCCCTAAAAACTCCGGCGTTCTACCTACCATCAAACCCGATATAAATACAGCGATAATCAGGTAAATGAAATAGTTTAATAATCCAACGCCACAACCACCGTAAAATGCATTAATCATCATGCCTAATAATTGCCATGTGCCCGACATTGGCATTGTACTGTCATGCATACTGTTTACCGAACCTGTAGAAATGATAGTTGTAACGGTACTCCAATATGCCGAAGCAGCTGGGCCGAAACGAACTTCCTTACCTTCCATGGCGCCTGTTGTTTGCGAAATACCCATTTTAGCCAAGGCAGGATTTCCACCAAGTTCTGAACTAAGCATCGGGATAAGCAATAGGAACAACCCAATCGTCATAACACCGAAGATGGTCCAGGCTAGTTTTTTTCTTCTGATGAAGAAACCAAAGGCAATAACCATTGCTATCGGGATAATTACCTGGGCAATAAGTTCTACCATATTGGTTAAATAGTTTGGATTTTCAAATGGATGTGCAGAGTTGGCACCGAAATAACCACCACCATTTGTTCCTAAATGTTTAATGGCTATCAATTGTGCCGCTGGTCCGCGAGAAACATTAACCGTATCGCCCTGAACAGAAATAAATTGGTCTTTTCCTTCGTAACTTGCTGGTGTACCGTTAAAAGTTAAAATCAAAGCCATAATGATAGATAATGGCAATAATAAACGGGTAATCGCCTTTACAAAAAACTCCCAGAAGTTACCCAGTTGTGTTGCAGTTTTATCCCTAAATGCTTTAAACAATACTACCGCAGCGGCAATACCAGTTGCAGCGCTTACAAATTGAAGAAACATCAATACGAATTGTTGTGTTAAATAACTTACACCGCTCTCTCCAGAGTAATGTTGAAGATTACAGTTGGCCACAAAACTAATAATGGTATTGAAAGCCAAATCCGGGGTCATACCTGGATTTCCATCAGGATTGAATGGCAACTTATCTTGAAATAGTAGTACAAAAAAGCCATAAACCAACCATAAAACATTAATGGTTAGTAAGGCTTTTAATTGTTGTTTCCAGTCCATCTGTTCTTTAACGTTGATGCCTGAAAGTTTGTAGATTCCGTTTTCGAGCGGTTTTAAAAAGTCTGTCCAGACTTTCTCTCCTGCAAATACCTTTGCCAAGTATTTTCCCAAAGGGATGGCTATAATTAAGGTAAGTAGGAATGTGGCAATAATGCCGGTTAATTCAGTGTTCATTTTTTTTGTTTTTTAAATTCCCTTTTAGGGGTTAGGGGTCTAAAATTTTTCCGGTTTAATCAACACGTAAATCATATAGATAAATACGGCGATTGCGATGATGAATAGTGCTAACATTTTCTTTAAATTTTTTCAAACCAATCGATAGAAAGGTAAGTTGCCCAGCAGAGCAGGATTAGAATTAAAAACAGGATAATTGTCATAACTTATTGATTTATGAAATGCCTAATGCCAACTCTTGTGCCGATGAAAATAACATTAAATTAAATTATTGATTATCAATTATTTGTGATTGTTTTTGATGCAATTAGATAAATAGGGCATAAAAAAACCCTTCCGTTTTGGAAGGGTTTTTTCTTTTTTGGAAAGGCGTTACTAGATTTAAAATGCTTCGTTAAGTTTCAATTGTTGTAGCAGCCTGATGTATAATGTTATCCCTTCTTCTATTTCATCGACAAGGATAAACTCATCGGCGGTATGTGAGCGAGAAGAATTTCCAGGTCCCATTTTTACAGATGGCATATTTAGCAAGCCTTGGTCTGAACTGGTTGGAGACGAATAGGTTTTCCGGCCAATACTTAATCCAGATAAGACAATAGGGTGATGAGTATCGATATTTGATGGTTGTAATACATTATGCCGAATTTTAAACTGGCAGTCTGTATGGTTTATGATGGTATTCAGGATTTCTTTTTGAGTATAGTTATGGTCGAAACGAATATCTACAGTAAATGAACAATCTGATGGGATTATATTGTGCTGTATGCCTGCGTTTATTTGAGTAACACTCATTTTAACAGGCTGTGGTAAATTATCCTCAATTGGGAAACGATAGTTTATAAACCAGTTGATATCTTTTATGGCTTTGTAAATAGCGTTATCACCTTCATCTCTTGCGGCATGCCCGGCAATACCTTTTGCATGGCAATCCAAAACCATCGAACCTTTTTCTGCTATGGCCATTTCCATGCAGGTTGGTTCGCCAACAATTGCAAAGGCAATCGGTTTTAAATGATTTATAATACTTCTGATGCCTTTATCGCCTGAGTTTTCTTCCTCTGCTGTGGTAGCTAAGCAGAGATTAAATGGCAAGTTTTCCTGTTCGTAAAAATAAAGGAAGGTTGAAATTAAGGAAACTAAAGGTCCACCAGCGTCATTACTTCCTAATCCATAAATCTTTTCATTTTCCACAATGGGTTCGAAGGGATTTTTAGTGTACTGCTCGTTCGGCCTTACCGTATCATGGTGGGAATTGAGTAATATCGTAGGAAGTTTTTCGTCAAAATTTTTGTTGTAACACCAAATGTTATTGTGCGTTCGGAACGTAAAAACATCATGTTTGTTTAAAAAAGCCTCAATTAAATTTGCTGTTTCCATCTCCTCTCCACTAAATGAGGGCGCTGAGATGAGATTTTTCAACAATTTGATGGCTTTTGTATAAAGCTCATTCAAATCAGGTTCTGCAATTATATTTTGTTGATTACTAAAATTCATTTTGAAGAGATTTAAATTGATTTTGGTGACTTGAAAGCTCGTTTTTTTTCTCTGAATAGACTGGGGATTCTATAATGTTTTCAGGATCGAAAAGCATGGCGGTACACAGGCAGTTACCCTTCTTTTTCCGTTCTAAAATATCATAGTTCACACAACTTTCACAACCTTTCCAAAAACGATCGTCATGGGTAATTTCTGCAAAAGTAACAGGTAGGAATCCTAACTGAGCATTCATATGCATGATAGCCGCACCAGAAGTTATGCTGAAAATTTTGGCATTTGGATATAGCCTATGCGATAGTTTGAAGATTTTTTGTTTGATGCTTTTGGCTACTCCTGAATTTCTAAATTTTGGAGAAACAATTAAACCAGAATTAGAAATAAATTTGCCTTCTTCCCAGGTTTCGAAATAAGAAAACCCCACCCATTCACCAAGATTTGTTACGGCGATAACGGCTTTGCCGCAAACCATTTTTTCGATTATTGATTCGATACTTCTTTTTGCAATACCCGAACCCCGAGCAATAGCACTATTTTCTGTTTCTGACTTTATTTCTTCGGCATAAATAGTATCCCGAAAATTAGCAACACGTATAAATATTATCTGATTATCCATTTTTTTTTAAATTTCATACGCTCGCTATATCAAATGCAACACCTGAATATTCAAAAGCATCAAAAAATGGGCTTTAAAGGGTAAAATAATAGAAAAATATTTATGTTTATTATTGGCAAAAAAATAAACCCTTCCGTTTTGGAAGGGTTTATATCATTTTGTAAAGGGAATATCACCAGACTGATTAATTTAAAATTTTCCTTGCTGATTTAATAAAGCAAAATATTTATCCAGGTTTACGCCTAATGATTTCTCCATCGAAGATTTGAAATCTGCCGGTGTTGGGTGCTTATTTTTCCACTCGCTAAAATAAGCCTGAAACGCCTTGTCGAACTTCTCCTGTCCAACTTCAGATTGCAAAAGGTAAAGCCATAAGGCCGTTTTAGCATAAGAAATTAAACCGTATTCCTCCGAAGTTTTAAAATCTGCAGCGGGTGTCTCAATGGCCGATTGCATTGGAACATTGGATAATGCACCATAAATGCTCGCCAGGAATTTATCCGTTGGCAACTCCTTAATTTTTGCCGGAATGGCATCTCCGAAAATCGAATTCGATTTATATTTTTCTGCTTCGTATCTAAACTGGAAATAAGTGTTAAAACCCTCATCTTGCCATGTATGCATCCTTTCGTTGCTGCCCAGCATACTCATAAACCAATTATGGCCAACTTCGTGGGTAATTACACCGTCCAAAGTTTCTTTCTTCGCATCAGGACTTGTAATCAGCGTAATGGTTGGATATTCCATTCCTCCGCTGGCATTATTTTTCGGACCTTCTATCGCTTGTACAACAGGATATTCATACTCACCAATCCATTTGCTATAGTGCTTGGTTGCATCTTTTATATAATCGATGCTATTTGCCCAAAGCGTATTCTTCTTGTTGTGGTAATAACTAAACGCATCAACTATTTTGCCTGAAGCTAATTTTACGGTATCATATTGAATCACCAAATCCTTATCTGCAAACCAGGCAAAATCAGGAACATTTTTGACTGAGTACGTTAAAGTTTTAGTTGCTGATTTGTTAACTGGTGTATAAATAGTTGGTTTGTTTCTGTTAGCTGTGTTTTTTGCCCCGATGGTTTTATAAGCCGCCAGCTCGTCTGCGTTTTGAATCACACCCGTAGCGCCAACCACATAGCCCGACGGCAAAGTAATATTGACCTTGTAATTGGCATACTCGCTGTAAAATTCGCCCATGTCCAAATAGGGGAATTCATGCCAGCCATCTCTATCAAAAACTGCGGGTTTCGGGTACCATTGCGTAACCATAAATTCGGTGTCAGCGTAGCCCGAACGGGAAAAATAACTGGGCAGTTTTACAGTGAAATCAGTTGTTATTGTTACAGAATCTCCCGATTTTAAAACGGAAGGAAGTAAAACTTTAATAATGTCTATGTATTCCGGATTTGGATGTGCTTCTGTTTTTGCCGTCTTTCCGTTAACTCTAAAGTTTAATCCGTCAATACTTCCATAGGTTACGTTTTTCAGTTTCTCCTTACGGGAAGTATCTCCGTTTATCTGTTTGAAGAGGGCTGTCGACTCATTTTTATATGCATTTGGCCATATATGAAACCAGATAAAATTTAGGTCAGACGGTGAATTATTTTTATAAACAATAGTTTCAAATCCCTTTAAAGATTTGTCTTTATCGTTCAAGGTTACATCAATATCGTAATTTAAATCCTGTTGAAAATAGGCTTGTTGAGCAAATATTGAAAAAGAAAAAAGGGATAATAAAATGGTTAGAAAACTTTTTTGCATATTTTGTTTTTTTTGAAATATAATAAATAAATCCAATCAGAATCATGAAATTTATCTATCGTGTTTAATATTTGGATTACGGCTTTGGTGCAATATGGCAATAATAACCACTTGCTTTAGTTTATCATCAATATAAAAATGAATTGAGTATGGAAACACTTTGGTAAAAACAGAACGAATAT
>Ga0247804_10000649_pt1 | contig 15941 bp, 17 predicted proteins | sample UWRJL029104C1_FD_181142 | JGI IMG/M metagenome (GOLD analysis project Ga0247804, IMG submission 181142) | Plant litter microbial communities from Arlington Agricultural Research Station in Wisconsin, United States - UWRJ-L029-104C-1 | ecosystem: Environmental > Terrestrial > Plant litter >...
ATACCTTAAAAATTTCCGCTCTTTGTGGGAATATTTCTCTTCATAGACTTGCATTCATTCTAGTGTCACAAGAGCTGGTGACATTTTAACGTTTCACTAAATACTGCCATTATTCGTTTCGGATATGTAGAATAGCAAGCCGAAGAAAAACAAACTTGAAAGGTAAGCCCGAGCAGCATACCATTCTATTCCTATAGGCAGTTCATTTGGCATCGAATTCTTGGCTGATAAACAATTGACACGTAGTTTGAGCAATGAATAGGACTACCTCTTACGGAAGGTGAACAATGCTTCATCGGCAGACATCCAAGCACTAAAAGTGGCTAGGCATTGAAATATATCAACTTCAAATACAATGCAACCCCTAAGCCTGCTTTCTGCTCCTTTTTTAATACGTATTCCATTTTTCTACACAAAAAGAAACCTTACATCCATGTGCTCGTCGCTTCTATTTTGCCACGAGGCACTAATTATAGAGAAATTGAAAGTTTACCAGAGTTAATATCTCATAGAATGTTTACCTACACTCTCTCCTCCGACTTTTCACCATTGATTGGAGGCATCTTCTTAATGTTTACCCAGCCCATGCCTAAGGAAAATAACAGTTGCCCACCTCCAACCCCTGCTGCAAGGTACATAACATTATCAAAAGCTTTTGAATATGCGAGAATTACACCAGGAAGTGACGGTCCTGTTACGATATCACGCACCGCAGTAGCACCCGCTATAATCACTCTCTCTGCATCCACTTCTGGTGAATACAAAGCAATACCGTACCTCAAACGATTTCCAAAAATGACTTGTCCCAGCGATAAAAACACTGCACCGCCAAGGACCTGGGAAAAAACTACCATAGCAGTTGCTGTTGACACATGTTCCTTGGAAGCGTTGTTCTGTACCGCTGTTATCGGTATTTGAAACCCAAAGCCTCGTCCACCTCCCAAAATAATCTGGTATCCAATCCAGGCACCAATGGAAGTGGTGGAATTAAGTATTGAAAGTAACCCCGATCCAATTGTAGCTAGTACTCCTCCAACAATGGCGAATGGAAGATAGTAACCAAAGTGGCCGACTATTGGGTATTAGTCACTCTCAATGTGAAGAAGGATGGAGGACAGGTCACCTAATGCTCCTGTAGCAATTCCATAAATCATGGTACTAGCGATAGAGGGTAGAAGGTCTACTCCACTCATTGTCGGCGTAGCGTTCCGGACTGCTTGAAAATAGATAGGCAGATAATAAGTACCTAATAGCATTGAGCCAAAAAGGCAGCCGATATTCATGCAACTAGTCCATATCACCCGTTGCTTCATGATAGACAAGGGTATCATAGCCGAATCTTTCATACGATGCTCCCACGCCAAGAAGACGAGGAGCGTGCCAGCAGCACCGCAGAAAAGTCCTATGATAGTTGCGCTGTTCCAAGGATTAGCAACACCTCCCCATTGAAGAGCGAGGATAAGCTGAATAGCCGCTGGGGCAAAGAGAGCGAAACCGAAAGGGTCCAGTTTCCCGAGTGTTTGAAGGAGGGTCTCAGATTCCGCTCGTTTGGTCGTGAGCTCAGGGAATTGAACGAAGAATAGAAGAGTGAAAACCGCCGCACCACAAGGTAAATTGATGTAGAAGCCTGGAATCATTTAACACGTCGTCAAGAATGCTCGGATTGGAAGACTTACACCACCGCCAACTTACAAATTCAGTCAGTAGTCCACCAAACAATGGGCCTGCAATCACACCGAGCTGCGCGACTCCTGTAAGAATTCCAAGATAAACTATAAGGAGAATTTCAGTCCAAAAAGAATAAGGGACGCGAGACGTTAGGTACTAACGTGGTTTCTTTGCTGGTGACACAATGCGATGTATGATTGTAAACCCTCCATTCAGTATACCCGAAGCACCTAAACCTGAAATTGCACGAGCAATGATAAGCATATCTGAGGAGACTGCGGCACCACACAACGCAGAGCCAAGCTCAAAGGTAGCGAAAAAGCATAAAAGCGTCCACTGTTTACGTTAGTATCGGTGTCCAGATTCTTATCAGATATTAGTTGAATCAAATACTTTTATGTTGAAATGAGTATATAGCTTGCCAGTGAGTGGCTGAAGCGAACAACTAAATGAGTCAGGGAATGCTTTTCACAATGGAGGTCTAGTTGCTTACCTGGCAATCAAATATGATGTGCCGTACCAGCCAACATCATCGAGGGAATGAAATTCGGTGGTAATTTTGGGTATAGCCTGTGAAGTTGAGGTATTAGCCTAGGTTTTGTATCTACTGTCTGTACACAAATTTAATTCTTACTGTTGCGATAATAGAAGTGTCTAGCAACATCAGAAAGCCAACAAGCGTTAAGGAGAACATAGTTGCCAGTAACTTGATTCCGGTGAGATACTCATCTTCGTAATTTAGGGTGGCATTAGAGGTGTCGGTATGCGATGATGACTGCTTAGAAGTTTCTACATCTTTGGAAGTATTTAGCTCGAGCAATTGGTTGGTAGATCTTATTGTTTTTGGGTTCGTGTCTGCCATGGCCGAATCGTAAACAGCTTGGCTACTGATGAGATAGTCAAAGTGGATTGTAGGTTTGGAGTGATATTGTTGTGTAAAGTTCACCCAGCTCTCTTTATATATATGTTGACTGACATGATATGTCGTACACTAGTAGTAGGAACGGAGAACTGTTATTAAACATGCCCCGCTCCGATCGGATCGGAACTACTGTTTGGTGATACAGCTTTACTTGCTACTGCGCATATTACGACATTTAAAGTATCATGTAAGACTTGATAGGATTTATCTGGTACATCTAATACCTGTCACTTGATGAACTGAGGCATGCATTACATATTTTGTATTGAAGAAACCGATGACAAATTAAGGTAACAACAAAAGTCTAAGCTATATTCCAGCGGCATCTACGCCCATTCTCTATGCCCAGGGCCAAATATCTGGTCTAGCCAGTTGTCATCCAGGAATGGTAAATTAGGGTCGTTTCGCATCTCGTTATTAGCCATGTTGACATACGGAGCCGTGGCTGAGGCTGCCATTGTGTCCCATGTCGTTTTATATTGTCGAAATCTGGATGCACTTAGACTGTAGGAGTCAATAGCCGAAGAATTATTTGGATCAAGTCCAGCAGCGTTCTTGACTTGCGCCAAGTTACTAGCAACCTGTTCAAGCATCGTCGATACACCTAGGGTTTCTTTAGCGTGTTCATGATCCCACTCAGGGTGATCAAATGTAGACAATCTGTAAGTGCTAATGAAAGCACGGGACATATTTGCAAATTGCAATATGGAAAAACCAAGATATTCAACAGGCGGAATACCCAAAAAGTTATCAAGCCAGTACCTTGCCGCTGTGAGGCATCGCCAAAGGTATTCGATCCTGCGATTGTACTGTAACGAGAAAATTCCAGGTAGTTGGGAGAGCCCAAGCTCGTAGATGGCAAGTTCAATCGAGAATACTTCTGTTAGCAGAATTCCTTTGGATTTAGAGTTAGCGATTTATGTGCATTGTCTTCTAGACGTCTAGAGGCTTGGCAAAGATTTGAGGCCTAGGGATTTCACCTACTGTTTTCTGATACACTGCTTGGAAAGTTGGCTTTAAGTTCAAGTAGCTGGGACTCCAAAGACTTCATGTAGAAGTGAGCAGGCGGTCGTTGATGAGCCTCAACGTCAGTGAGGTTGAGCGCCCAAGGGGCTTCTGCTACTTTATCAGCTAGCAGCCGTAACTTCACTAGCTGTACCAGTAGTGCATCCGATGTTAGGAGTCTCTGAGTCTCAATCGTGTGAAGACATTCTTCTGAGTATGCTGTCCATGGGAGAGAGTTGCCCTTCTTGAAACAAGAATAGCCCGAACTAAGTATAAAGCAAGCTAAATATGCTCTTCTTTCTTCCATGGTAGGGGATCTCAGCAATCGAGCAGGTTTTGGTGCCCCTTTCAATTCATAGGCTACGATTAGTGCAGGGTCTTTTGTTGACGCTTCGTCTAAGCCAAGATCATACAAGATTGCAATAGCTAGTTGTATTAAATTGGTTACTATAAGTCGATCAAAAGTCTGATGTCTATCCCTGTGTAGTATAGACAAAACTGTCAGCTTATTCAGAGACGCCATGTAGTAGAGTGTAGGGAGCAGGAACAAATTTACCAAGAGACGTAGACAAGGATTGCAAGGAGGAAGTCCATATTTCGTGTGCCTTCAACAAATGCTTCGTGGCCTATGGTACACCTCATTGTCTTTGACAGTGCTATTTGTTGTTTTGTATCGTTCGAACCTACAGCCATGATACTCATCCACAATAAAGGGTGGCTTTCACGAAGCTGCTTGGCCGATAAATTAGGTGGCAATGAGATAAATGGAAATTGTGGCACACAATGAGTCTGAAATCGAGTCAAATATGATTCAGCCTCAATCAGTGTTGGTTCAAGGATAGATGGAATCGTGATATTGTGTTGCGATGAGGGTGTATGATGTGAATCCGGGGCTAGAATAGAACAGGCAATGGTGGTATGGCCTACTTTAGGAGCAACTTCCTGAAGGCAAGTACTGATGCAATCTGTCATGCTGGAAGGACTATCTTGGCTCATGTGGGCAAAGCTTTCACTTGAACTATCAATATCAACGTCAATAGCACCTGCCGGAACCTGAGTAGCGAGTTTCATAAGCGATACAAGACCATCGATCTTTGCCTCAAGCTGCGATGACTTGCTGTTCCGAAGTTTCGATGTCGCCATCCTTCTACGCACTGGGGGCGAAGCCTGGCAGTCCTTATTCATCCGCAAACATCTATAGGCGCATTAATAGTGTGGATAGTGAAAAGAAGTATCTAAATACCTTTGACACAGACCATTAGCACTGTCGTTGATCGAGCATTTTGCCTTGGCACGAACACAGTTTGTGCAGGCTCGCATCTGTGTGGATAGAGTTCTCTGACCCGCTGCCATTTGTAAAAATTAGAACACCTCAGTAACTTGCTGGCATAGTTCTGTTAATTTGGCACTTAAAATAAGATGAAGCTATGATCTGATTGGCTTTCAGGCCTTTCGCAATACTCCAATCTGAATCGGGGTGACAGGAGGAACGTTACAACCGCGCTCTAGCTTAAAGTTAAGATGCAATCCCCGATATGCCGTACCGTTGTAAAGAGGAGGAATCGGCGAGAATTGGAATTCGACTCTCGTTCCAATCCATGATTAATGCTGACCGGAGTAGGGTCTCGGCGTGTCCTCCGATCCGACCCAAACTCACGTAATCACGGGACACATCTGTGCACCACCTACCAGATTAGGTGAGTCGTGATAATGAGTAATGTAAGAAAATGGTAAATTACTAAGAGTATTAAATTCATGAGAATTAGAGAATCAAGTGTCCCCAAACATGATTAATAGTTGTATTCCTGATTTTTAGTCATTTAGTAAAACTTTAGAATATTCACTTACACTGTACGGGTAAACACACATATTTTAAGTCTTTCGGTCATCAATCCCCGCCCTCATGTGTGGACATTGTCGATACCCTTGGAAGTTGGAAGTTGCATTATCAGTCGGCGAAGATTATTTGATCTGAATGTACATGTAAATATCTCAACTTTAAATACAGGTTTGTGAGATTCTTTTCTCATCAAGTACAGTGAAGTACTCTCGGACCAAGTGCCGGCCCTATATGGACCTTTGCTATAAATCAGAACGACGCAAAGCTCAACTCGTACGCAAGTCCAAGCGTCATCTTCGCATGTTGAAGTACGTGATCGAAATTGATCTTCTCGATAGTATCTTGAGCGGTGTGTATAACCTTGAGGGTATTTTCAAAAGCAGACTCAATAACAAAGGCACTGGGATAACCAGCTTTGGAAGCCGAGGCATGGTCAGAGCATGCATAGCCACATTTTGTCTCCACGAATGGCACATTGCAGTACTGTTTTTGTTCATTAGTTTTAATTTCGCCTGTATTTCCTGATACAGGACAATAGCTTAAGTTGGAGTACACTTACAGCAGTAATTACTTTCTTGATGAATGCGGTCAGGCCGACATCAACAAAATCCGTGATAACACCAACGGCTTCGGTAGTCCCTGGCTTGACATAGCCTGTCATATCTTGTTGAAGCATTGCTTTGACATCAACCCCTCTCTTCTGATAATCTGTAAAAATAGCTTGACTCCCCAACAAGCCCCCCTCCTCAGCTGAATACCAGTGAAACTCCAAAGTATTTGGTGCCTCGCCGGCAGCGACCTTCGGATCGGACAGAATCACGCGGAGGGCTTCAAGGATAGTCATACTACCTGATCCATCATCGTCTGCCCCGGGCGCGTTTCCATTTGAAGGATTTGCCAAGTTCACGGAATCTTGATGTGCTCCAATAACGATTGTCTTGCTGCTCTTCCCGGGAATCGTAGCAACCACACTGCTCTGTGTCCACGTATGAGCGAAAGCCCTTGCTGAAGCTTTCTTCGCTCCGCTAGCTGCAATGACGCTATTGACTTGTTGTAACAGCCATTCGCTAGATTGCTTGCCATAAGCAGACTTGTAATAACGATTATAAAACCCAGAGAAGGTTATTAGCGTGGAGTTTATTTTGCTCTTGTTGAGGCTGGGCAGCAGGGCCTTGACAGCCGCCGTCTGCCCCATGGCTGTCGGGAATGTAACAGCCGCTACCGCATCGGAGGTAGTTAGGAGAGAAGCTTCTTGCAACTCAGTATAGGCAGTGATATCGAAAAATCTAACTCCTTGCTATGAAGCCTATCAGCATCATTTCTATAGTATACCAGATAAACTCACTGCTTTGAGCTCCCATTTTTCAGCCTCTGTTACCAATTTGGTAACTCCTGGCGCTGTCTCGATGGTATACAGGTCTCGAGTCTCTGCCCGCCCTACCGAAAGGCCAGTAACCGAAACGGCTAGAGCCGCTACAATCAAACCTCTAATCATACTGGCTTGTAGGTAGAAGAAATCCAACGAGAAAGAAGGAAAGATCGAAATCTCTCAATATTGAGGGCAAGCGTGGATAGAGAGCCTGGGAGCGATGTGAGAAAAGCTCCTATATATATAATTTAAGCATTGGGGACGCGGGTACGGTGGCCAATCAGCCAAGCCTGGATAGTAGACACTGGGGGTTCTCCACGCCTCCTAACAGGAAGTCGTTAGATCTTAGAGTCGGATTAATAATGGGTACAATAATTCAGACATTCTACAATCGGCAACACGAACTAAAATACTGCAAGAATACTCAGGCCAAGCAGATTTGATCCGATCGATGGCAGCCAAGGCTCAAATGAGGCAAGTCCGTTATGCGCAACATCACAATTCCCCACAGGAACAGCAAGTGCCGAAAGTATACCGATATTACCTGGAGGTTAGCCGAGAGATGTTATCCTATAGTGCCTTAATGCAGTAATACATAGCGCGCATTCGCAGGGACTTCGTTGCACCTTCTAGAAGTGAACTGAATCCACATAACATGTGACATGTATTATTACAGCCCAGCATAGGTAGAACAAAACCATACGACGACCATGCAAGTAAAGTAAACCTTGATGTGTATCAGGAACACACAGAGTATGCTATTAGATGGAAGATCAGCTTCAAGCTTCGAATATCTCACCGAAAAAAGTTTGAAGCGGTTCCAGGTCTGTCAGGTGTAATCTGTCACCGTAATATAGGTCCTCGTCATAGCTAAGATCGCCCCGGGTACGCGCTTCTGAAACAGAGGGAAGCGACAACCACGCATCATCGCAAGTGTAGAATAAAGTGATTTGTTCTTAAGTAGTTATTAATTATTTGAAAAAAAGCGATGCGTAGTGTATATTTACAGCGGAGACTTGATATCAGTATATTGAGATTCAGTTCCCGTGATAAGCAGTCTGGAACAGTTAACTTCTTTGGGTAGAATAGGATTTTATATAATGTACGGAGAGTGAGATTCTCTCAGTCTGTTTCTACATTCTCATGTCTAATATCACGTCATTGTTCCTAACCCAGTCATTGGTCAGAGGCACTAGAAAATGTTTTTCACATTGGAAGTATAATAGTTGTAGTTTGCAATGGTTCCATGTGCTTACAGTTGTGTCATGAACAAAAGGTTGTGAAGGAAGAGAATTGGTGTCAGCTTTGACTTCCATTATGCGATAATCGGTTTCCATAAATTATCAACTGGTTATCGGACTGTGTCATCAGCTTCCAGACTGTACCGAACATAACAATACCAGCAACCCATTACCAGCTCAAAAGTAAGTAGCTATTTGGCGTGTTTTGGGAAAGATGAGAAGTAAATGAGGTCATTGGGAATTAATCAAGGATCTGAACCAACCTCGCAAAAGCGAGTTTCGGTGATTAGATAGTAATGTCCGTCAAATTCCGAAGCTTACAGCATCGTACCAAAAAAGGTACTTTTAGATCCAGATCATACCTGGATTAATATGAAATAGTATGACTTCAGCCTGTAATTGCGGAGTTTGAAATATTACAGAGGATGCTCGTGTCTGTGTTGGTTGCATTTGTAAGTTTCATGCCGTATATGCGCATTTTATAGTAGGGCTTCATAGTTGAACTTCAATTATACATAATAAAACTTATCAATATATATATAAGGGCTCTACCATAGCATATTTGTATGACAGAAGCTGCCCTCGAAGTCATCGATTCTGTTATCTATTCGTTACGACAAAAATACTCATGATATGGCGTGGCATCTCCAAGGCACGATATTCGGTCAGGTCATGCGTTCTGCATCTGGCAACAGATATTTCCCATATCCAGACGAGATTGACCCCTTGTTATGGAAGAAGGCAACTGTACAAGATACTTCAGATGTAACTCCGGAACAGATTCCTGCCGAACTAGGAGAATTGGAGAAAGAGGTAGACACTGAGGCACAGAGTGACTCATCCCAGAAACAAGAACATCGGTATAATACAGAAAAAGCTGGTAAAGATAATTTCCTCATAGTGGGCTGGTATGGACCAGAGGATCCTGAGGTACGAGCTCCTAATGTTTTCATGCGGCTCTTCTTTTAACCTAACCTCGCTACAAGAATCCTCAGAATTGGCCCATGGCTTTAAGGCACCTCATCATCTTTCAGTTATGTCTTCTTAACTTTTCAGTCTACATCGCAAGCTCAATTTACACCCCAGGTGAACAGAGCTTCATACATGACTTCCATGTTAACGAGGTCGTGGCTACTCTGGGACTTTCTTTGTTTACTCTGTAAGACAGCACTTTTCTCGTATAAACTTTCTAAATTCTTTGAGGGCTCTAAAGCTATGGCTGACCTGTCGTTTTTTCTTCAGTGGATACGGTTTTGGAGCCATGCTCTGGGCTCCTCTCTCTGAGATGCCAAATCTTGGACGCAGTCGCATTTATTTCTGGACGCTCCTGCTTTTTATCGTCTTCCAATTAGCCGTTGGTTTCGCTCCGAACGTTACTGTATTCTTTCTCTTCCGATGGATTACAGGCTTTGTGGGTAGCCCGTGTTTATCGAATGGTGGCGGTACTATTCACGATTTGTATACTCCACTTACGGTCCCATATTTGATCTGTCTATGGGCTTCAGCTGGCGTTTGCGGTCCCGTTTTTGGTCCAATAATTGGAGGATACGTTGCCCCGGCCATGGGATGGCGCTGGACAATTTGGGTCTTCACATGGCTGTGCTGCCTGGTTCTACTCCTGCTGTTCTTTCTCTCTCCGGAGACTAGTGCAGCAAACATACTCTATAACAGAGCCAAAAGACTGAGGAAAGCTACCGGAATCAATCAGTAGGCTGAAAAGTCAGTCCGAGATAGACGCAGAGAATCACACCTCGAAAGATGTATGGATTCTCCTCTCCAGAGCTTTCATACTTACCTTCACTGAGCCCATTATTTTGTTCATGAACCTATATGCTGGTCTTCTATATGGGTTATTATTCCTGTGGTTCGAGTCATTCCCAATCGTATTTGGAGGTACCTATGGATTCAGCGTCCAGTCGCAGGGACTAGTTTTCCTTAGTATCTTTGCTTTCGCTTGCATTTCTGTGCCTTCTTACTTATTGTGGATTAAATATAGCCTCATAAAAAAGATCACGAGTAAGAACTTCAGGCCCGAGATGGTACTTCCACCGACGTTTGTTGGTAGTCTTGCCCTACCAATTTGTCTTTTTTGGTTTGGCTGGTCATCTCGGTCAAATATCCACTGGATTGTACCTATCGTTGGATCGGGTTGCTTCTCTATAGGAGTTGTCACACTTTTTAATTCACTGTTTACCTACCTAGGACTTACATACACTACATACGCCGGATCTGTTTTTGCTGGAGCAACTCTTTTCCGCGCCTCGTTCGGCGCATCATTTCCACTCTTTGTATGTCATCTGCTAAGCTTCAATTTTTGCTTGTGACTGATCTGATAACTTGACTAGGCACGAGCGCTTTTTGACAAACTGGGCGTCGCACCTGGCAACTCTCTCCTCGGCGGACTCAGCATTTTGTTTGCTCCAGTGCCTTACCTATTTTATTTCGTAAGTTTTGCCCATTATATTGCTTTTATTATAACACAATATGCTGATTGAAATTAGTATGGTGAGAGAATCCGCCGCTGGAGTAAACACGCCTCATCGTAGACTCTCTCCAAGCTTGGCGACGCAGAGATTTCTCCTTAGTCTATCACTTTTTTCTTGCAAGAGAAGTTCTGTGATAACTTTGCGCCGAAGGGGCTCTCATTGGTGGCTTAATATAGTGAAAGAAATTGGATGCACGTCACAGAACATGAATACATTGCAAGCATTTGATAGTTTTACACTTTAACCACATAGACAGCATTATCATTTGATGGTACTGCGCATATAAATGAATTGAAAAATATTTCAGAGGTGCAGATGCCAACCATGAGCAGAAAAGAGATGCAAGTTGAAAATTTCGTTGAAATCTGTGTTATCAACAATTCTACGACAGCTGAAGCCTGAATGAGATGATGTTTAGTCATCGGTGTATCCCTTTATTTCCGGAGGTGCACTATATGGTATTGAATGTGATCAATCAGTGTCAATATATATTAAGCATGAAGAGTGAAAACGTCGAATCAATTCTGTTGTTTGCTTGCAAGCAGCTAATATCTTATCTGGAAAATCTATTAAGCTGGTTTTAATTACTGACTCGTGAGTTTGTTAGATTACACATAGTTGGTCATTTAACTACATTATATCTGCGATGTTATGCAGCATAAGTGCTACTATTTACTCAAACACCATCTTCCCTAGGTTTTTGACATCATAATTACAACGATCCACACTTACAATAATCCTAATTTCCGTAATATTCCTAGCAGCATAGTTTGCAATAGAAGAGCAGGATTTTTGTCATAGGCGACTAGGTAATAGGATATTTCCCCTAAAGATGAAGGGCAACATATGTTGCGAAGGTTTTGGATGAAGGTTGATTGAGAACTCTTTTGAAAACAGATACAAAATTTCGCTATAAACCATTACCAAGGCTGAGAAAAGGAAGGGGCTTGATATTTGATCACTCTTCTAACTAACCCACATACTTTCAGCAAAAGAAAAATACACCTGTGCTTAAACAGCAGTGCCTGGGTCGTGCCTGTGTGAAATAGGGCCCATTTATGGGTAAGCGGCCAATATCTAGCACACTGATATCACAAGTTATAAGTTAACATATGATCTTTTGAATCAAATGCCAGAATTACGTTTAAGGCTTAAGATACTAAAATACTTTTCAAATTAATTGCATCAAATATCTAAATGATACCCACAGACATTCAAGTCACGAATGATGGTCAACCTATGCGCCCGCTGGGTCATCCACTCTTGCACTCTAAATTTTTTTTATGAGACCTTTGCGTTACTTATGGATAGCTAGTCAATTGATCGAAATGTACTACTTGGTTCAAATACTTTTTATCAACATATCGTAGGAAATGAAACACAGGTGATCGTAAATTCTAATTTAAAAGTTTGTTGGAATGATAACACTTAGGGATATTCACTGCAAAATTTGATGGTTACGCGTACTTTCAGCAACATTACATAAACGCACAAGCTCGAGAAGATGTGCACTCGGCTTTCAACATTTGATGTCATCAAGATGTCATGACTGCATATACCCTGTTCCTATACAACGGTGTTCCGGGAAACGTTTTTGGTCGTATTGACCAATGGCGAGCCGCAATCGAGCCCACGGGGTACGGCCCAACGTTGAAAATATATGGAATTGACTCCAACGACCAGTAAAGTAAATGATTAGCAAACCCACGTTTTGAGACTTAAAAATAAGCTTCCTAAAGCTTACAAGCTTTACAAGCTTTTCATATTCTTGGCTTAGTCCCCAATAACGTATATAAACATATTTGACATGTGTGACATGCCTTGAATGATTTATTTCAGTTCTTCTCTTTGATTTGAACTATTTCGCTGTGTATTTGTCTTACCTACGAGTCATGCTTCAATCAAATTTTGTTTGCTATTTCACAGCTTTGGCCACAGTTGCCTTAGCATCTTATTCTGACAATTTGAACTTTCGTAGCCCTTCCTACCATCATCCAAGTCTAGGATTAAATTTGCGCAAAATCGCTGCACGTCATGATGCCTCAGAAGCTTGGGATTCTTCAAAGCTCAACTTTACCCATGGTGTTGCATCTGGTGATCCATATGACACATCTGTAATCCTATGGACCCGAATTGCACCAAGCAGCGATAATGATAAAAGCAACGTTACCGTTTCCGGATACGTACCGCTTTACGATCATAGTACTGAGAGCTATGTGAAGGCGTCGAAAGCACCAGTTTGTGTAAAATACAGTGTAGCTTCCGACAAAGGAATGAAAACTGTGGTTGATCATGGAACTATTTATACCAGCTCGGACATAGATTACACTGTCAAGGTTGGTTCCCCTTAGTGGATTTGTTCTTACGTCGTAGTTATAGCTAACTTAGTGACATCAACAGCTGGAGGCCAAGCATCTGAAGCCATACCAAAACTACTGTAAGTTCCAAATTTCTCTCCACACTCCATGTAGTGCTCATGTGTCACAGACTACCAGTTCACTGTCTGCAACTCGAATAATTCTAGTCCAATTGGCCGTACCAAAACTACACCTTCTAAGCACGACAAAGTCAATACCAATATCAAGCTTGCAGTATACTCATGCAGTAACTTCCGTAAGTTTTGCGATGTTACCGTTTAAAGAATCTCGAGTAACGCGAAATTTTAGCCTTCGGTTTCTTCAATGCTTATGGAAACCCTGTACGTAAGGACTCCGTGGACTATGTACTTCACCTAGGTGACTATATATATGAGTATAAGAATGGAGATTACGGCTGGGGAGACAGTGCTGGTCGCATTCCTCTTCCAGACCGCCAAATTTACACGTAATTTATCCCTAATTGACCTGCATCTACATAGAGCACCACGTCCAGGCGGATTTTCAGTCGTTCAATTTTCACTAATATTTCATATAGACTCTACGATTACAGAAAGAGAATTGCCACATATAGGACTGATTTGGATCTGCTTGCCAGCCACCAGCAGTTTCCGTGGATCCCAGTCTGGGATGATCAGTATGTACTTCAGCAGGAATGCTTGTTCACTAAGCTAAGCAATAAATAGTGAAGTTGCAGATAACACTTGGCGCGCTAGTTCTTCTGAGTTAAATAACACGGAAGATTCGTTCATCAAGGATGGTGGAGTTTCTGTTGACCAGCGTAAAATGAATGCTGTGCGGGCATATTTTGAATGGATGTAAGTTTGCGTATTCTACAATAACTCCGAGATGATCTAGTCAGAATTCTGACTTCGAACAGGCCCATCCGTCAAGTTTCCATGGACGACAATCTCCGCATCTGGCGTGACTTCTCAATCGGTTCCCTCATGGACTTGATTATGGTCGATACACGCCAGTACGACCGGTCCATCACTGATTTATACTGGAATACCGATTATGTGCACGCAATCTCCAATGATGCTAGCCGTACTCTTATGGGAGGGCCACAAGAACAGTGGTTTTACAAAAAGCTCTCTGATTCGCACGACCGTGGTGCCACGTGGCGCATTGTCGGAAACCAAATTGTATTTTCTCGAATCAATGAATCTTTAGCATACGGAAACGCAAATCCGCTTGATTATGATGCTTGGGACGGATACCAAGCCTCGCGTAACCGGACACTGAGCCACTTATATGAAAACAAGATTGATAACACCATATTCCTATCAGGCGACTCACACGCCTCATGGGTCTCTGATCTCGTCTGGCTCGATACGCACCCATACGATCCTAAAACCGGAATTGGCAGCATCGGCGTGGAATTCGCTGGCAGCGCTGTTTCCTCGCCTTGCCCATATGGGCAGAATATCACTCTTGACCGTGCAAATAATGCATCCCAGGCCTTGATTGCTGCAAATCGTGAGCTGCAATGGCAGGATATTTACTACCGCGGCTACTTCGAGCTCAGCATCGGCTATGATGCTGTTCATGCCAGTTTCTTCGGCTTACCGACGGTAGCGTCAAGAAATGGCTGGGAGATTAGTCTTGCAAATTTTACAGTGAAGAATGGAGAGAATCGTCTAATGCGAACCGGTGAGACAGTCGCGGGAGGTGTTGTCGAGAGCGGCGCATTACAGAGGGGAAAGACTATCGGAACGAACGCCACACATGACACCAATACAGGCGAGTTTTTCGTAAGTAATAACATTACATATGATACTATTTGAGGAGCTTGGAGGATAGGGTGAAATAGTTGGAGAGATAAAGGTATTACGCGGAGGAACTTGATTGTTTATTCGACATCTGCAACTGGCCTGATGAGCCGAATAAAACAAGCCTGTAGTTTAAGAGAGTATCTATATTCTAACATTAGTACCAAGCATTTGACAGGTTTTCTCTAAATTTTCTCCTTTTATTCTTCCTAGATTTGTGAATGTGTTACTGCAAGCCCCCCGATGGCTTCTATCTTAGTTTTATATTCTTTAGCCAATTTTATCAGAAAAGAATACGATGCGTACCTCAAGTCATAGTCTGCATAGCCTCACTGATATTTTGAGATAATTTCTTCTTAAATAGCCTTCATAAGATCTTCCAACTAACCTTACTAGACTACGAAATACCACAGCTTCGTAAAAGATGACAGGTTCGCAGTTTTCAAGCCATTTGAAGACATAAATACTTGGTACAGTTAGCAAGACTAACTAAAATTATGGAAATAGAGGCTCTTAACACCTAGCTATAACGACGTCGTATTTTAGCTTTTTAGCTTTATAGCCAAAATACTGCCAGGACATTTAATATCAATACTTTTTTATCGACATCCAGCTTACTAGAAAAGAATCTCCAATTTAGATTTGCGCAAGCTTTGGACATCCTCATCCGGCCATTATCAGGTTCTCTAATCTAGCTCATAAACTAGTTCTCCAGAAGAAAATCACCTTCGAAAAAACCCGCTCTTGGTTCAGAAACACTGGTATGAGGGAAATACCTAGAATATTTCGTGAGTAATAATTTAAAGGTAGAGTAACTTGAAAAAAAAGTTACTCAACCTTATATTAACTGCTTATATAAAGGCGTAATCGGTTGACTGAGTGCCGTGCATTAAGATCCTTTGTATAAAGAATACTTGAAAAGGCGCTTCCAGCTCCCTTTTTTTTACTCCTAATTATCTTTTATCGAGTGACCAGCTATAAAATCTCAGCCAACCTACCTATGGAAGCCATGGAGATTGCCAATGCCAAATCGGCTAGGTCAGAACTTTTAAGATCGCAGCTTCTCTAATACCTAGGAAAGCTATTACTGAATGGAAACTTAGTCTTATGCACCATTCTCGTACCTGACCCGCCCTGCGGTGGTAACTCTCCCGTGGGAGAGCTTTCACGAGGCAATACTTATTAAGAGTAACACTCCTTAATCAGATGACTTATTATGATTCAGTCAGCTAGTTTCACGTTGCTTGCTTGCGGGTAAATTAG
>Ga0247804_10000650_pt1 | contig 15920 bp, 14 predicted proteins | sample UWRJL029104C1_FD_181142 | JGI IMG/M metagenome (GOLD analysis project Ga0247804, IMG submission 181142) | Plant litter microbial communities from Arlington Agricultural Research Station in Wisconsin, United States - UWRJ-L029-104C-1 | ecosystem: Environmental > Terrestrial > Plant litter >...
CGATCTTAAAATAAAGGAAGCCGCTTTAATAGATCATTTCATTTCTTCCCATAAATGGCGGATCAAACCATCCACCAAACCGATCCGCGGCACATAAATTTCTGCGGCATCCGACCAGCGCATGGCATTGATGTAGATCTGCAAAGCCGGAACGATCACATCCGCGCGGTCTTCTTTCAACCCGTATTTACTGATCCTTTCTTCGAGCGTTACCTGGCTGAGCTCGCGGTAATAATCGCGCAGCAGTTCCAGCGGCAAAGGCTTGCCATCCTTGCGTTTGCTCATCGAAAAAACCTTGTTGATGTTGCCGCCGCTGCCGATCGCCACCACGGCTTTGTGGCCTTTCGTTGCATTCTTCAGGGCTTCCTTCATTTCGTCCCACTGCGACTCTTTCACCATACCTTTCAGCAGGCGGATGGTACCGATGTTGAACGACTGTTTGAAGTTGAGCGTGCCATTGCTGAAAAAAGAAAGTTCGGTGCTGCCACCGCCCACATCGATGTATAAATAACTGTGTTCCTTGTCCATGTTCTCCGCCACATGGTTTTCATACACGATGTTGGCTTCCTTGTCGCCGGTGATCACTTCAATGGAAAGGCCGGTTTCCAGTTTTATTTTGCGGATGATGTCGGCGGCATTCTTTGCATCGCGCATGGCGCTGGTGGCACAGGCGATCACGGCCTTTACTTCGTAAGCGGTGATGAGGTGCTGGAATGCTTTCATGGTTTGCAGCATCATCGCCATCCGGGGTTTGGAAATGGAACCGTATTCAAAAACATCGAAACCGAGCCGCAGGGGTACGCGCACCAGGTTCAGTTTGCTGAAAACGATGTTGCCTTTTTCCGGTTCCTGTACTTCCGCAATGAGTAACCTGGCTGCATTGCTTCCTATGTCGATGGCGGCTAATTTCACGATGGTTGTTGCTGTTGATTTCCGTTTCTGTTGAACGAATTTACGGCTTATTGTGGGAACTGAATGTCTGAACTGTGATTTAGGATGAATGAAGGATGGGCTATGCCACCAGGCAAGTTATGAATTATGAATGCATTGCTTCCTGCCTGTTTAAAATAGAATGCGCTCATCCATGAAACATCGGCCCATGCTGCTTTAAATGAGTGCAGGATGTTTTCATTTCACCAATACCATTGCATTCATAACTCATAACTATAATTGTTCAGCTCGTCTTCTTAAAGAGATAGTTATACGTCTCTACCTGGCTGCGCACCTTGCGCGTGTTGCGGGGGTTTACATATTGATTGTCGAGTTCGTTGTCGAGTATGCGCGCCTTGATGTTGTCCTTCAATTGCACCTGCAGCATATCGGTCAGTTCCTGTCGGATGTTTTTATCGAGGATGGGACAGGCGGCTTCAATGCGATGGTCGATGTTGCGCAGCATCCAGTCGGCGGAAGAAATGAATACTTTTTCTTTGCCGCCATGGTGGAAAACCATTACCCGCGCATGTTCCAGGTATTCGTCTACGATGCTGATGGCCTGCACCGGTACTTTGAATTTTTTATTTTCCGTGAGCATGCAACAGATGCCGCGGATCACCAGTTTGATCTCTACACCCGCCTTGGCCGCTTCATATAATTTATTGATGAGCAGTTCATCGCTCAGCGAATTCAGTTTTAAAATAATGGAGGCCTTCTTCTTCAGTTTTGCAAAATGTATTTCCCTGTTGATGAGCTGCACCAGTTGCTTACGCATGTTGGTCGGACTTACGATCAACGTTTTGCATTCGTTGATCAGGTGCAGTCTTGTCTTGGGCTGTTCCAGGTAAGTGAAAATGCGGTTCACATCGGCCATGATGTTGCGGTCGGCCGTAAGCAAACAATGATCGCCATAAATAAGTGCCGTTTTCTCATTCAGGTTGCCGGTGCTCACAAAGCCGTAATGGATGGTGCGGTTGTTCACCCTTTTTTTTATCAGACACAATTTAGCGTGTACCTTTAAATTGGGTACGCCTACCAGCACACTAACGCCGGCTTCTTCCAGTTCTTCCTTCCATTCAAGATTGGCTTCTTCATCAAACCGGGCCCTCAGTTCTATCATTACGGTCACCGCCTTGCCGTTGCGTGCAGCATTGGTAATGGCATTGATGATCTTCGACCTGGGTGCCAGCCGGTAACAGGTCACCTTGATGGAGATCACTTCCGGGTCGATCGCCGCTTCCCGGATCAGGTCGATCACGCTGTCGTAGGAATGGTAAGGAAAGTTCAGCAGGATGTCTTTCTTAAACACCAGGTCCGTTACGCTCTTTGCATTTTTAACGGCCGGGTGCACGAACGGTTTCTTGCGCGGGTTCTTTTGCTCGAATACCGATTCGGGAAAGTTGATGAAATCCTTGAAATTGTGAATGCGGCCACCGGGAATGAGGTTGTCTTTTTCCACCAGCCCAATCCGCCTTACCAGGTAGGCGAGGAGGGAAGGATCGATGGCTTTGTCGTAAACGAAACGCACGGGCTTACCCTTTTTGCGGTTCTTCAGTCCTTTCTCGATCTTTTGTATAAAGGAAGTGGCAATGTCGTTGTCAATATCGATCTCCGCGTCGCGTGTTACTTTGATGATGTGTGCTGAAAAGCTGTCGTATCCAAAGAAAGAAAAAATGGACGGCAGGCAAAAGCGGATCACATCTTCCAGTAAAATGATCTGCTTTTCATTGGTCGCCGATGGCAGGATGAGGAACCTCGACAACCGGCGCGACGGTATAGATACGAGCGCGAATTTTTCCGGTATGCTTTTGTCCAGCTTCGATAATTTACAGGCGAGGTAGATCGATTTGTCGTTCAGCACCGGGAAGTTGGGAATGCTTTCGATCATCAGCGGCACAATGTTGCTGCGGATCTCTTCGTCGAAATATTCACCGATGAATTTTTGCTGCTGCCGGTTGAGTTGCTTTTCCGTGAGCAACGCTATCTTTTGTTTTTTTAACTGCCGTAGTATCTCGTTCCAGATGCGCTCGAATTCTTTTTGTTGCTCCAGTACTTTTTCCTGTATTTCCTGTAAGATGGTGTTGGCGGAAACCTCGAGGTGCATTTTGGATTTATGTCCAAACTCGATCATGCGTTTCAGCGTGGCCACGCGTACGCGGAAGAACTCATCCAGGTTATTCGAAAAAATGCCGAGGAAACGAATCCTTTCCCGCAGCGGAACGGTTTCGTCCGCCGCCTCCTGTAATACCCGGTGATTGAAAGACAGCCAGCTGATGTCGCGGTAAATAATTTTTCGCTTGTGCAAGGTTCCCGTTTTAAAAACGTGAATTTAAAACCTTGGCGAGAAATGCAATGTTAAGTTTTTGGGAGCGTATTACACGGATTAGTTGGATTACACGGGTTAGTTAATGATAAGGATTGCAAAAAACAGTTTGCAGTTTGCAGTTAGCATTGGGGCCTTTGTTCCGCGAGGGTATCAAACTACCAACCGCCCACCGCCCACTGCCAACTGATATGACCGACTACCACCCATTCATCCGCGAAGGCACTAACCAGTAATGAGCTATTGTGCATTCATAATTCATAACTCATAATTCATAATTACCTCCTCATTCTTTCAATGATCCCCGTCGTGGAAAACCCTTCCAGTATCGGCACGATCTGCACTTCGCCGCCATTGGCCATTACTTCTTTGGCGCCCACGATCTGCTCCAGCGTATAATCGCCGCCCTTTACCAGCACATCCGGCAATAAGGCCTTGATGAGTTCCAGCGGCGTATCTTCTTCAAAAATGATCACCGCATCCGTCATGATCAACGAGGCCAGCAACAGCGAACGGGAATGTTCATTGTTCACCGGGCGGCTGTCGCCCTTCAATCTTTTCACCGAGGCATCGGCATTTACGCCTACGATCAGTACATGACCAAAGGAGGCAGCTTCGCTCAAGGAAGCGATATGCCCTTCATGCAAAATATCGAATACGCCGTTGGTAAAAACGATTTTACGGTTTTGCAGGCGCCAGCGTTCGGCCTGTTGTTGTAATTCATGGAGCTTATATATTTTTTGCGGGATCGCCTGGATGCTGCGCATGGTTTCTTTTTTTATTGTAATAAGGTAAGATGATGAGCGATAAAAATCCAACAACGAGGATGATGAAGAATTGCGCGAGCCACTGCAGCGTACCGTTGGCATAACCCAGTCCCCTTTCAATACCGTACAGCAGCATTACTTCCTGTATGAAATAGGCGTAGGAACCAATACCGCCGGGCGTGATGATCATGCCTACGCTGGCAAAGGCGAGTACAGGGAATACCGCGGCAAAAGGCAAATGCGCTGTTTCGCGGATGGCATAAAAACCAACATAAGTGCCAACGATGTAGCAGGTCCAGATCAATATGCTGTGAAAGATAAAGGCTCCTTTATTGTCCATGTGCCGGATGCTGCGCAGCCCGATGCCGATGCCTTTAACGCCGCTTTTCATTTTATGGATGAAGCCGCGCTCGCTGTATTTTTTAAAAAGATATTTTAGTAAGAAATAGCCGCCGATCACTACGATGACCAGTAGGATCGATTTGATCACGAAGCTTTGGATAGAACCCGCAAAGAAATTGTCGAGCAGGGTGGCTTTGGCAAAGGAACCGATCACGTCGGCCTGGCTTACGATGGCCACGATGAATACGATGCCGAGCGATACGGCATCAACCGCGCGCTCCACGATGATGGTGCCGATGAGTTTATCGGCCGGTACTTTTTCATAGCGCCCCAGGATGGTGCATTTCAATACTTCGCCGAGGCGCGGCACCGCCAGGTTGGCCAGGTAGCCTACCATCACGGCGCAAAAAGTATTAAGGAAACTGGGGTTGTAACCCATGGGCCGCATCATGATCTTCCAGCGCAGGGCACGGCTTACATGGCTTAAGACCAAAATGAAGAATACGGGGACGAAAAGGGCGTAGCGGGCCGACCGGAGCGCCACCTTGCAATGCTCCCATTCCTTGTCGCCCATCCTGCTGATGCTCCACCACACAAGGAAAATACCCAGCCCAAAAAATAAAACGAATTGTAATATAGAGAGTAACCGTTTGCGCATAATTGGTTACAAATTACGAAGGCATAACCTCAAATTCAAATAAGTTGGTTAAAGCCGGTTGTCGGCTTTTGGAAATACAACGAAAGGCTTGTAGGATTTGGCCTTTTCAAAATCCATCACCGCGTAGCTCATGATCACGATGGTATCGCCCACCATTACTTTGCGCGCTGCGGGGCCGTTCATGCAGATCACGCCGGAGCCTCTTTTGCCTTTGATGATGTAGGTTTCCAGCCTTTCGCCGTTGTTCACGTTCACGATCTGTATCTTCTCGTATTCGATCATGTTGGCCGCATCCAGCAGGTCTTCATCGATGGTGCAACTGCCCACGTAATTCAGGTTGGCTTCTGTAACAACACAACGGTGGATCTTCGACTTTAGGATTTCGATTGTCATAGTGGGCGCAAAACTACGATAAATAATTACGAATTACGAATGACGAATTACGTTAACGGGGGATATATAATTTCTAATTTCTCATTACTAATTTCTTAATTAATTGCCAGGTTATCGATCAGCCTCACTTCTCCCAAAAAAGCCGCCACCAACGCTACGATCTCCCGCTGCCCGTCCCATTCGTGCAGCAGTTCAAGCGTTTCCGCATCAGCGATGGAAACATAGTCAACTTTAAAACCGCTTGTTTCGAGATCAGCGATGCTTTCTTTTAATAATGCATCAATACTGCCGGGCTTGATATTTTGTTTGATGCCGGCAAGCATTTGTGAAAGGGCGGTTGCTTTTTCCTTTTCATTTTCGCTCAGCCGCATGTTGCGACTGCTCATGGCGAGGCCGCTTGCTTCGCGAACGGTAGGCACGATGACAAGGCGGGTGGGCTTGCCGGTAATTTCGATCATCTTATTGATGACCATGCATTGCTGGTAATCCTTTTGCCCGAGGTAAAGATGCCGGGCGGGGATGATGTTGAGCAACCGGTCCACCACCTGGCAAACGCCCTGGAAATGCCCGGGCCGGGAAGCGCCTTCGAGCACCGTCTCCAGGTAACCAAGGTCGTAATGACGGGTGCTGGCCGTACCGCCGGGATACACTTCCGCAACGGAAGGGAGGAACAAGGCATTGCATCCCGCCGCTTCCAGCATGTCGATGTCCCTTTCAATGGTAACAGGGTATTTGTCGAAATCCTTGCTGTTGTTGAATTGCGTGGGGTTCACGAAAATGCTGCAGGTGCAGATCTCCCCCGCTTGTTTTACCTTTTCAACCAACGATATATGGCCGGCATGCAGGGCGCCCATAGTGGGAACGAAGCCGGTTGGCCTGCCCGCCGCCTGCGCTGCCTGCACAAAAAAACCGATGTCAGCCGCTTTCTTAAATACGATCATTTGGTAAGTTATTAGGCGTCAAATGCTTGTGTAGGCTCAATTTCCAAAAAAATAATGTACTTTTGCACTCCGTTTGAAAAAATTATAGAGCAACTAACACAGCGCAAATGTCAACAAAGAAAAGGATTTTATTCATTGCTAACGAAATGTCGCCTTACCTGGAGATCACGGAGTTTGCTGAGATCGTCAATAAACTGGCGGTAAAGTCGAACGACAGCGGTATGGAAGTAAGGTGCATCATGCCCCGTTTTGGCGTGATCAACGAGCGCAGGCACCGTTTGCACGAAGTGGTTCGGTTATCGGGTATCAATGTATCCATCGACAACGACGATTACCCGCTGGTGATCAAAGTGGCTTCTTTACCCAACGCCAGGCTGCAGGTTTATTTTCTCGACAACGAAGATTTTTTCAAAAGGAAAACCATTTTTCACGACGAAGCAGAAAAATGGTACGATGACAATGCTTTACGGACCGTGTTGTTCTGCAAAGGCGCCCTGGAAACCGTGAAGAAATTCGGCTGGCCGCCCGACATCATCCATTGCAGCGGCTGGATGACTTCCCTGGTCCCTATGTTCATCAAAACGGCGTATAAAAAAGAACCCGTTTTCAGCAACAGCAAGATCATCTATACCATTGGCGAAAATACTTTTAAGGAAAAGATGGGACCCGATTTTATGAAGCTCGCCACGATCAATGATTACGTTACCAAAAAAGAACTCGAACCTTTTAAGGATAATAACAACACCGGTCTCTTCAGGGGGGGCGCCAGCTTTGCTGATGCCATCACTTTTGGCGCCGCTAAAGTGGACAAAAAACTGGAAGAAGAATTTTCAAAAGTGAAAGGAAAGAAAGTGCTGAAATTCGATGCGGAAAGTGATTTAACAGACTATTTGCAATTGTATGCCGACCTTGCGAAGTAGTAAAAAACACCCATTATTTTAATATGATCATCGTGCGAAAATCTATACTTTCCTATTCCCTTCTTGCTTTTCTTTTTACCGCCTTCATAACCTGGAGTTGTACCAAACTGGATACGACGGATATCGGCAGCGACCTGTTACCGGCAGTTGACAATGTACATACATTCGATACAACGCTTACCATCAATACTTCGCAGGGCATCTTTAACGATACCACTGTGATCAGCAACATCGATGATCACGTGATGGGGAGGATCAGCAACGATCCGCTGTTCGGGCAAACTACTGCCAACATATTTTTTCAACCCAAGCCCTCTTTCTATCCTTACTACATTGGCGGTGTCCCTACCGATACCCTTGTTGGTTTCGATTCCGTGGTGCTTTGCATAAAGTACAAAGGTTTTTATGGCGACAGCGTTAGTCCTGTGCAGTTGAACGTTCAGCAAATATTCAACAACGGTTTCCGCGATTCGGCCAACAAAGCCCGCGACGTGAATTATTCCATTACCACCGCCGGTAGTCTTGGACCGGTACTTGGCACCACCACCGTGGATGTACGCCGCATATTGCAGGATACGGTGAGGTACAGGAACAGGCGCGACTATTCCGTAGGCGTGATCCGCATAAAAATGGACCAGGCCTGGGCCGCAGCTTTGTACGGGCGGGACAGCATTTTAGGAAGTGCGTCCAATAACGCTTTTTACAATGATTCGCTTTTCCGCAGGTTCTACAATGGCATCGCCATCATGGCCGGTACCAGCGGCAACACGTTGCTGTACACCAACCTGGCAGATACCAATACCAAGCTGGAAATTCATTACCGCAAGCGCACCAGCAATATCATAGATACGATCTTTACTTCGCTCAAGATAAACGCCGGTACATTAAGTACCACCTTCTCGGCAACTGCCAACCAGGTGATCCGCAACCGCGCCGGTTACCCCGTATCTACACCCAATACATCAGAAATATTTTTACAAACCGCCCCCGGCACCTATGCCAACCTTAGCATACCGGGATTGGGCGGGCTCGACAACCGCCTCGTTCACCGTGCCGAGATCATCGTGGAGCAGATACCGAACGGGCCGCTGGACAATGTATTCATGGCGCCTTCTACTTTGTATTTAGACCTGAAAGATACCGGCAGCGTGGATAAATGGAAGCCTGTTTATTTTGACCTTAATCCAAGTGTTTTCTATGACCCCGACAACCCCGCAGCTTACTGGCCGGGCGAAATCGACTTTACTTATTTCGGCCCTTTCAGGAGGGAAAAGACAGACCTCTTTGGTAACCTCATTAAGTACTATAATTTTAATGTTACGCGTTATGTGCAACAGGTCGTAACGAAGCGTACACCCAATTACATGATCCGTTTGTTTGCCGCCTACCGTTTCCGTTATCCTCAACTTGGGTCCGGTTACCTGCCTGGTGGAGGTCTCAACAGCATTGCTTTCGGAAGGGTACGAGTAGGTTCGGGGAGCAATGCCAATTACAAAATGAGGATGCGCATCATCTATTCCAAATTATAATGCAATTGAAATATTTACAGTCCCGGGTTTGTTGCCCGGGACTTTGTTATTAAGCATTCAGCCCCTTATCTTTGCACTCTTAAAAAATCAACATGCCTTATTTATTTACATCAGAATCCGTAAGTGAAGGACACCCGGATAAAGTAGCTGACCAGATCAGCGATGCCTTGATCGATAATTTTTTAGCCTTTGATCCGAACAGTAAAGTGGCCTGTGAAACATTGGTTACAACAGGGCAGGTGGTTTTGGCCGGTGAAGTTAAAAGTAAAGCTTACCTGGATGTGCAGGAGATTGCGCGCGGTGTGATCCGTAAGATCGGTTATACGAAAAGCGAATACATGTTTGAAGCGAATAGCTGCGGCATCCTTTCCGCGATACACGAGCAATCGTCGGACATCAACCAGGGCGTTGACAGGAAGAAGAAAGAAGAGCAGGGCGCCGGTGACCAGGGTATGATGTTTGGTTACGCTACCAACGAAACGGAAAATTACATGCCTTTGGCTTTGGACATGGCACACCATATTTTACTGGAATTGGCCGCCGTACGCCGCGAGAACAAACAGATCAAATATTTGCGTCCCGATGCAAAAAGCCAGGTAACACTGGAATACGACGACAACAACCAGCCTACCCGCATCGACGCGATCGTGGTATCTACGCAGCATGATGATTTTGGTAAAGACGAAGCGATGCTGGCGAAGATCAAGAAAGACATTATCAACATCGTGATCCCACGCGTGAAAGCCAAATTTTCAAAATACGCTCACCTGTTCAACAACAAAATAAAATACCACATCAACCCAACCGGCAAGTTCGTGATCGGCGGACCGCACGGCGATACGGGCCTCACCGGCCGTAAGATCATCGTGGATACCTACGGTGGTAAAGGTGCGCACGGTGGCGGCGCCTTCAGCGGTAAAGATCCGAGCAAGGTGGACAGGAGCGCGGCTTACGCAACCCGCCACATTGCAAAGAACCTGGTAGCAGCCGGTTTGTGCGACGAAGTACTGGTACAGGTAAGCTATGCCATTGGTGTGGCCCAACCCACCAGTATCAACGTGGTTACCTATGGCACGGCGAAAGTGGACCTTACCGACGGGCAGATCGCCGATAAGATCATGAAAATGTCCTGCTTCGACATGCGTCCTTATTTCATTGAACAACGTTTGAAACTGCGCAACCCGATGTACAGCGAAACCGCTGCTTACGGGCACATGGGCCGCAGGAACGAAACCGTTGAAAAAACATTCTATTCACCCGACGGCAAGTCCATCAAAAAGAAAGTGGAATTGTTTACCTGGGAAAAACTGGATGCCGTAAAAGAAGTAAAAAAAGCCTTTGGATTGTAATAAAGACAGTTTTAAATACAGGCCCCCGTTTTACCGGGGGCTTTTTTTATAATAATTTGGAGATGTGACGATTTGGAAATTTGGAAATTCATTAGTTCACCAGCAGTAGGATAGCTATCAATGAGTATGTAATGAATTAGGGACATCTCCAAATCACCAAATTTCCAAATCTCCAAATTGGTTAACTTTGCCCCGTGAAAAATTTCCGCCATCAACACCAGCGACCTAAAAAAAATACACTCGTCATCGGCAGGCAGGCCGTAATAGAAGCCATGCGTACCGGCAAACAACTGGAGCGCATTTACCTGCAATCCACCGTACACGGCGAAGTGATCGACGAGATAAAAAAACTGGCCGAAGAACATTTGGTGCCCATCAATAAAGTACCTGTTGAAAAGCTCAACAACTTCAACGTAAGCAACCACGAAGGCTGCATAGCGCAGATCGCCAAAGTACAATACCAGGACCTGCAGTCGGTGATCTCTTTCGTGGTGGATGAAGGAAAAGTGCCCTTGTTCCTAATTCTTGATGGCATAACGGATATCCGCAATATCGGCGGCATTGCCCGCAGTGCATTTAGTTTTGGTGTGAATGCCCTCATCATTCCCGATAAAGGCGTAGGCGCGTTGAATGAAGACGCGATCCTCACTTCGGCCGGGGCGCTGGAGCAGATCGCGGTGTGCCGGGTGAACAGTTTAATGAAAGCCGTGGACGACCTGCACCTCAATGGCATCCGTGTTTTTGCCAGCCAGGCACAGGCTGAAACCAACAGCTACGATTGTGATTTTACCGTACCCGCCGCCATCGTGATGGGTGGTGAAGAAAAAGGCATTTTCCCGGCGCTGATGAAGATCTGCGATGAACAGTTTAAAATACCCATGCCCGGTGATTTTGAATCATTGAATGTATCGGTAGCCACGGGGATCGTGCTGTACGAGGTTGCGAAGCAAAGACGCTAATGTGAAAATTTGAAAATAGCTCAATTTGAAAATGTAAGGCAATAGATAATTAAAGACAACCCGTTAATTAAAAAAAATATTAAATATTACATCTTCAATATTCAATAACAAATGGCTCGTTTCCCCAAAAAGATCTCGCTCATCGAGTGTCCCCGCGATGCCATGCAGGGCTGGGCGCATTTTATCCCTACGGGGAAAAAAGTGGCTTACATCAATGAGTTGCTGAAGGTAGGATTCGATACGATCGACTTTGGCAGTTTCGTTTCTCCCAAAGCCATTCCGCAAATGGCGGATACCAAAGAAGTGATCACGCAACTGGAAAAAGGCGATAGCAAAACAAAGCTGCTTGCCATCATTGCCAATGAAAGAGGCGCTACCGATGCGGTGCAATATGAAGCCATCGATTACCTCGGCTTTCCTTTTTCCATTTCAGAAACCTTCCAGCAACGCAATACCAATTCGGGCATCGAAACGTCTTTGCAAAGGGTGGAAGCGATACAGGAACTGTGCATTAAAAACAAAAAGGAGCTGGTGGTATATATTTCCATGGGCTTTGGTAATCCCTACGGCGATCCGTACAACGAAGACATCGTGTTTGAATGGGTGAATAAACTGGTGGGAAAAGGTATCGGCATCATTTCACTGGCCGATACGGTAGGACTGGCCAACGCGCCGCAGGTGCACCGCATTTGTAAACATTTGATCGATGCGCTGCCGCAAACAACCATCGGCGTGCATTTACATGCAACGGCCACCAACTGGAAAGATAAAGTAACAGCCGCACTGGAAGCCGGTTGCAGGCGTTTCGACGGCGCCCTCAAAGGCATCGGTGGCTGCCCCATGGCAGGCGATGAACTGGTGGGCAACATGGATACCGAACTGATGATCCCTTATTTTGGATCGTTGAATTTGTTGCCACAACTTGATACTGCCGCATTGAAAAAATGCCACGACATGGCCAACGACATTTTTATATAATATTGCCGGTAAAATATTCCCTGCTATGGATTTTCACCTCGAATTTAACCCGCCCGTTTTTACGACCCCCATACAGCACAGCGATAAACTGTTGTTGGTGGGCTCGTGCTTTACGGAGAACATCGGCGACAAATTACGGCGGCATAAATTTTCAGTGCTCGAAAATCCCAACGGTATCATCTTCAATCCCGCCAGCATCGCGAAGTCCATTACTTCGTACATAGAAAATAAAAAATACAGCGAGGCAGAATTGTTTTTCCAAAACGAAATATGGAACAGCTGGGAACACCATACAAAGTTTTCAGGCGTAAACAAAGAAGCCGTACTGCAGGGCATCAACGACTCACAGCAACGGGCACACGATTTTTTAAGAACGGCGGACTGGTTGATGCTGACGGTAGGCTCCGCCTTCGTGTACGAACTGGAAAACCGGCAGGTAGTAGCCAATTGTCACAAAGTGCCGACGGACAAGTTCAATAAAAAATTACTCGCGGTGGATGAAGTACTGTCGGTCTTCGACAACATGATCCATCGCCTGTTTATGTTCAACCCCAATTTGAAAATTATCTTCACCATAAGCCCGGTGCGGCATTTGCGCGATGGCTTTATAGAGAACAACCGCAGCAAAGCGATCCTGGTCCAGGCCATTCACCACCTGGTCAACAAATTCAACAAACTGCATTATTTCCCTGCTTACGAACTGGTGATCGACGACCTGCGGGACTACCGTTTTTACGCGGAAGACATGGTGCACCCGAATTATGCCGCTACCAATTACGTGTGGGAGAAATTTGTAAGCAGTTGCATCGGCGAACCGGCACAGGAACTCATGAAAACGCTGAACGGCATTGCCGCGGCGTACCGGCACAAGGCTTTTAACCCCGCATCTGCGGCGCACCGGCAATTCATGGCCAGCTATTTTGAAAAGGTGAAACGCTTGGGTAATGAGTATCCTTACATCGACTTTACGGCTGAACTCGGCTATTTTGGTAAAAGCAATTTAATCGATCAGTCTTGATTTTAGTTTTTCTAGGAACGATCCCCGGTAAGCGTTACCGATGAGGATGGTGGCGCCCGGGTTGTTCTTCAGCAGGATGGAATTGCCTTCAATGGAAACGATCTTTTCCAGCGCCACGATAAAGGACTTATGAACGCGGATGAACTTGTCTGCAGGCAGTTTGCTCTCCAGGTCTTTCATGTTGAGGAGCGATAATATTTTTTTACCATTGCAAAACAACGCCACATAATTGCCCATGCCTTCTATGTAATCGATGTCTGCCGTATCGATCTTCAAAAACTTGCCTTTTGTTTCCGTTTTCACCAGGATGAAATCATCTTCAGCATTTTGTTTGATGGACGGTGCCTGTTTTGCATTCACCATTTCTGCCGCTTTCTGAACCGCTTTCATAAATCTGGAAAAGGGGATGGGCTTTAGGAGGTAATCGATCACGTCGAGGTCGAAGCCTTCGAGCGCGTATTCGCTGTATGCTGTCGTTAAAATGACCTTGCTTTTCCCGTTGATGGCCTTTATAAAATCGATGCCACTGATCTCCGGCATGTGTACATCCAGGAATACGATATCGATGGCATGTGCGCGCACGAGGGCCAGCCCTTCGATGGGATTACTGGTACTGGCCACCAGGTTTAATTCCGGTACCTGTTTTATAAAATGCTCCAGCACTTCTATTGCTGCGGCTTCGTCGTCAACGATTAAACAATTTATCATGGTCATACGTCTTTAAAAAGCGGGAGTTGCAGGGTAGCTGTGTAAAGATCAACTTCTTCCTGTACGGAGAGTTGGTGTTTGTCTCCATAAGCGTAAGCCAGTCTTTTCGTGGTGTTTTCCAAACCAATGCCGGTGCCTGCTTCCTTCGGGCCTTTTTTCTTTTTATTTTTTACAACGAAATTAATGGACTGGTTGCTTTCATCGATCTCCAGCGCGATCAGCACGGGATTTAAAGCATCGAGCAACTCCCCGTGCTTAAAAGCATTTTCAACCAGTGTGATCAGGATAAGGGGCAGTACCCGCACTTTAGCTGTATTGCCGGAGATCAAAAATTGTATCTGCAGTTTATTGTTAAAGCGGAACTGGTTGATGCGGATCACGTTGTTGATATGGTCTATCTCGTCTGTTAAAGCCGCCATGCCGCTGCTGTTCTCTTTTTGTTCGAGGGAATAGCGCATAATGCTGGAAAGCAGCAGCACGCTTTCCGCCAGTTCGGGTGAAAGCCCTAAAGATTTGGCATAAAAAAAGTTAAGCGTGTTGTACAGAAAATGAGGGTTGATCTGCGATTGAAGAAATTGTTTTTCAGCGATCACTTTTTCATTTTCCATGTGCTGCAGCTTCAACTGGATCTCCAGGTTTTCTTTTGTTTTCTTTGAAGCGTAGGTGATGGACCAGTACAGGGTAGATACCAGTATCAGCACCAGGTAATATAAAACCGCGCTTAATAAATATTGAACACTGGAAAGAAAAACAGATTGGTTAAATCTTTTTTCAATCAATGCGATGTCGGACTTACCCAACTGCCATACGGCAAAAAGGAAACAACAGAAACAAAGAAAACTATACAGGAAATAAAGAATTTTTCGCCTTACTAAAAACAGGGCGCACAAAAAGAAATTCACGTAAAAGAAAAGCATGATCACCGGGATGCCCACCGTAACCTGCACGTAGCCCATCACGTCGCCCTCCCTGCTGCCGAAGAACTGGAGGATCATCATCAGCGCGTACAGGATGAACCAGAATAAAAGGCTTGTGCGTACAAACCTTTTATTCGCTAAATATGATTTTATGATTGCGGAGTTCCCCATTGGAAATAAAAATGTAAAATAAGAAGAAGCGATGTTATGTACTGTATTATTTGATCCTGTTTTGGATATCGCCCACTTTCGATGCCCGCTGTGCTTTGGCCTTTACATTCAGGTTGCCAAATTTATACCGGAAGGCAAGGTTTATAAAACGGGATTCATCTTTCTGGTTGATCGCCGTCATCACCCCGGCATAATTCACTTCTTTGTTATAGGCAAGCGTATTGAAAATATCGGGTACGCTTAACCGAAGGCTGGCTTTCTCTTTGAACAGTTTTTTACTAACGCCCAGGTCGGCGGAGAACAAGGTTTTTGTTTTATAACTGCCGTACTGGAAAGGACTGAGGTACATCAGGGAAAATTCAGCGCCCCAGCCTTTTTTAAAGGAAAAATCGTTGCTCCAGTTTATCTGCGTGATCAGCATTTTTTTACTGCTGGTATTGGTGGAAACGGCAGAGGAATTGTTCAGCGTCATGAAACCGGCCATGGGATTGATGCTGGTAGTCCAGTATTTGGTAATGGGTTGATAGGCGGACAATGAAATATAGGCCACATCATTGGAATTGTAATTGCCATAGCTGGAAATGGTGGCATTGTTGGCGCCCTGCAAATATATTTCGCCCAGGCTGTGCCTGCCGTGCGAATAATTAACCGAAACGGAATAGGCTTGTTTGTAGGTATAGCTCAATTCGAAACTGTGCGATAACTCAGGTTGGATATTGGGATTGCCCTGGCTGTAAGCATATTGATTTTGATAAGTAATGAAAGGGTTCACATAACTGAAACCATAACGCAATATACTTTTGCGGTAGCTGAAGCCCAGCTGGTTGTTTTCATTTTGATTGAACTGCACGGCGATGTTCGGGAAAAGATCGAGGCGGTTATTTTTATTCGTTTGCGCCAGGGTAACGGAGCGGCCGGTGGTATGGGTCAGTTCCGCACGCAAGCCCGTTTGGATCTCCCATTTTTTTATCGTTGTGCTGTAATTGAGGTAAGCCGCATTCACCCATTCCTTGT
>Ga0247804_10000651_pt1 | contig 15898 bp, 12 predicted proteins | sample UWRJL029104C1_FD_181142 | JGI IMG/M metagenome (GOLD analysis project Ga0247804, IMG submission 181142) | Plant litter microbial communities from Arlington Agricultural Research Station in Wisconsin, United States - UWRJ-L029-104C-1 | ecosystem: Environmental > Terrestrial > Plant litter >...
CTTTTTTCCCCGCTTTGTATTCCTTCACTTTCTCCGGCATTTTACCGATCGCTTCTTCCACCCAGGCCGTAATGTTTTCGCTGTCACTTTCCTGCAACAGGTTGAGCGAAGCGGCAACGGCCAGCGGCTGTGCAGCCGGGTCCTGCAACAAGGCCGTAAATATTTTAGAAGCCGCGATGCTGAAACCCAGTTTGCCTTCTTCTACCAAACCAATCAACTGAGCAATGGTGGATGCAGGCAAGGGAAATGAAGAGATATCGGTGCCCTGTTCGTTGAGGTAATTTTTAATTGGGCCGGATATCCAGTTGGCGGCGGCTTTGTAATTTTTATTTTCTGCCACGATGGCTTCAAAAAACCGGGCCTGTTCCTTATCGTCGCAGATCACGGCGGCGTCGTATTCCGACAATTGCCATTCCGTTGTATATTTTTTTTGCAGGGCGGCGGGTAATTCGGGCAGGCTGTTTTTTATACCGGCCAGCATTTCGTCCGTAACGTGGAACGGCGCCAGGTCGGGTTCAGGAAAATAGCGGTAATCATCGGCATCTTCTTTTGAACGGAGCGAAAAAGTAGTGTTGTTGTCGGCGTCATAACTTCTTGTTTCCTGCACTACCGTTTCGCCCTTATCAAGCAGGGCGGCCAGCCGGGTGACTTCCAGGTCGATCGCCCTTTTTACATTGCGGATGCTGTTGAGGTTTTTCACTTCCACGCGGGTGCCTAATTGGGGATCGCCTTTCAGCCGCAATGAAATATTGGCATCGCAACGCATGCTGCCTTCTTCCATATTGCCGTCGCAGATGCCGAGCCAGCGAACGAGTTTCCGCAGTTCGGTTAAATATGCAAAGGCTTCATCGCTGCTGTGCAGGTCGGGCTCGCTTACGATCTCCAGCAGGGGTACGCCGGCGCGGTTGAGGTCGATGGCCGTGTAGGCAGGACCCACGTCGTGCAGGCTTTTGCCCGCATCTTCTTCCATGTGAATGCGGTTGAGCAGGATAGCCCTTTCGTTGCCGTTGACCTTTATAAGAACAGAACCGTTTTTACAAATGGGCGTGGTGTGCTGCGAAACCTGGTAGCCTTTCGGCAGGTCGGGGTAGAAATAATTTTTACGGGCAAAATAATTATACTGCTCAATTTCACAACCCAGCGCAAGGCCCAGTTTTACGGCATATTCGATGGCCTTACTGTTCATCATCGGCAGCGTGCCGGGGTGGGCAAGGGTTATGGGACTGATGTGCGTATTGGGATCCGTGCTGAAACCGGCGGCATCGCCACAAAATAATTTGCTTTGGGTAAGGAGTTGGGCATGCACTTCCAGCCCGATCACGGTTTCGTATTTATCGTTGTTGCTCACGGGGCAAAGGTAGATGTTTGGGTTTAGAAGTTCAGGGGTTTGGAGGGTTTGGGAAGGGTTGAAAATAGTTGAATGTAGTTGAAAGTAGTTGAAGGAGAACTTTGGTGGGTTAGAAGTTTAGAGGGTTTAGGAGGTTTAGATGATGCTGCCGCTGTGGTCTTGGGCCAACGGCGTTTATCGAGGCGGTTAAATGTTGTTGAAGTGCTTATGCTATTTTAAAAACTGCGAAGAATCAACATAAATCAATTCTGAAAATTCTTAAATTACCCTAATCCTGATAAAGACAAGACGCCGGTATTAACCGGCGCCCTTCCTGATCTCTATGGCTATAAATTCGGTTATAAATTCGCGGTCTTTAATTTCTTCGGGATCGTGATGTCGAAGTTCATTTCGCGGTTGTCGCGTTTTGCTTTGAGGTTGTAAGCGTTTTTACCTGCGTTCGACTGCAGCTCATCGCGGGCTTCGTCGGTATTGGTTACTTTTTTACCGCCCACTTCGGTAAGCACATCACCTGTTTTCAGGCCGGCTTTTTCGGCGGGGGAATCTTTGTCCACGCTCAATATCTTAACGCCGTTGCTTTCTTCCGTATCCTGGATCTTGATGCCGAGTTTTTGGGTGCGGCCGAATACATAACCGTGCCCGTTGTCGCTGCCAAATACCCTGTTCATGCTTTCCAGTTCGGCCAGGTCATTTAACCCGCCGGGCGGATTGGGCGTTCCTGGAGTACGCGGAAAGCTATAGGAATGCAAATCCGTTCCTGGCGTGGAAAAGGAATAAGAGAAGGTTTGTTTGCGTTCGCCTAGAACGATCCTGCTGCTTTTTTCTTTGCCGTCCCTTTTATAATAAACGGTCACTTCTTCTTTTGGTTTGAAAGAACCCACGATGTCGGATAAGGATTCAGGATCGGTCACTTTTTTGTCGTTGATCTTCGTGATGATGTCGCCGGCTTTCAGTTCGGCTTTTTCGGCCGGGCTTTTTTCCGATACATTGCTGATCTCGGCGCCTTTTGAATCGGTTTCCGGTCCGCCGGGCGTGTTGGGTACGGTGGTAACGCCCAGGAAGGCTTTTGGTTCCGCGTCGTCGCTGTTCCAGGTCATGCCGTTGAACATATCCGGGCTGAAATCAAAACGCTTATTGCCCTCGCCGTCCCAAATGGTGATGTTGCGGCGGTTAATGGTCACGTTATCGTCTTTAAATTCTGCGAGCGGCTTGCCGTTGATCGTTATCTTGTCATCCTTGATCTCTACGCTGAGCTTAACATCCACATCGCCTTTTCTTTTGATGATGATCTCCTGGCTTTCCTTTTTGCCTTTGTTTTTTTGTTTGCTATCCTCCTGCGCCACAGCCGTGGTAGCAAGCGCTGCAACAACGAAGAAGGCAGCAGTGAAAATTACTTTTTTCATGATTGTATTTTTGATATACGAAATGTTTAGTAGTTCAAAAGTAGGGCAAAAAATTGAATTACGAAATGTTTCGCATATTATTTTTGGGGTTTAACAAATGTTTTAGGATTACACGAATGGATTACACAGATTTTGCGGATTACGCGGATTAGAATGCAGATTTATTCCACGAATTTTTAGGAACGAATTACACGAATTATATACAAAAGCTGTTTTATATTTTAAGACCTTCTTCAACTACTTTCAACAACATTCAACTATTTTCAACTGCCTTCTTACCAAACCCGCTAAACTTAACTAAACCCTCTAACCTAAACTTCTAAACCTCTAAGCCCCTCAAATTATCTCGCACACATGCTTATTAATGTTCAGCGCGATCTTCTCCGTGGGTACATCGTTGTCATCGGCGCCGAAAGGATCTTCAATTTCTTCGGCGATCAGTTCGAGACTGGCGAGTACATAAAAAACGAAGGCCACCACCGGCACCACGTAATAACCGAGACTGAAAACGAAACCGAAGGGCATCGTCATCACGTAAAAGAAAATGAATTTTTTAAGGAACACGCTGTAGGCAAAAGGGATGGGCGTATTCTTTATGCGTTCGCAGGCGCCGCAGATATCGGTAAAAGATTGCAGTTCGGCATTCAACAGGATCAACTGGTCGCCCGTTATTTTTTTTTCGGTGTATAACTGCTGAATGTGCTGCATCATCAGCAAGGCGATCTGGTTGGGAATGTGCTTTTCCTTATCGATGCGGTTGTAAATGGAAGAATGCGTTTTGTCTTCAAACAAGGCGGTCCTGGTTTGTTCCGACCTTAAATGATTGTGCAGGGCAAAGGCATAGGCGGGAATGATCTTGCGAAAGAAAGCCCGTTGTTCTTTTTCATCCACCGGTAAAAAAGCAGCCAGCTTGATCGCCAGGTTGCGGCTGTTATTCGTGAGGGCGCCCCATAATTTTCTTCCTTCCCACCAGCGGTCGTACGCAGTGTTGGTACGGAATACGAGCAGCATGGAGATCACGAAACCCAGCAGGCTGTGCATGATGGGCAGGCTTTTCAGGTAATTATTATCTGAAAGTTTTAAATATTTTATTTCGATGTAGCCGATCGCCCCGGAATAAATACAGATGCCGATGATGAGCCAGAAAAGCTGGCGAAAGGTATCGGCCTTGTGAAAGCGGAAGATGAAAGTGAACCAATCTTTGGGGTTGTAGTTGATCATTGATATGTAATATTGAATAGGTAAGATTTAAGATTGTATAGTCCAGGCTCATTGTTGCCACTTATCGATTTGCATCCAGTATCCAGTACCTGGTATCCAGCATCAATATGGATTATCGGCAAAGTATGTTTTCACCGGGCAATCGTCCACCACTTCATCCTGCACATAGCGCATCCCGATGTTTTCCAGCACTTTTAAAGAGGCCAGGTTTTCAACATGTGCCCGGCCGGTGATGGTAGGCAAGCGGAGCTCGTGGAAACCGAATTCCAGCACGTGCCTGGCGGATTCGGTGGCGTAACCCTTGCCCCAGTAGGATTTGCTGAAGCGGTAACCCAGGTCTATCTCGTCCAGTTCGGGCCGGTATTTCAACCCGCACCAGCCGATGAAAGCGCCGTCTTCTTTCCTGTGCGTAGCCCAGCGGCCCAGTTGATGCCGGTACTGCGGGAGGATGATCTCTTTGATTATTTTTCTTGCATGCGCTTCATCTTCCAATAGGGGCTCATGCAGGTATTGCAATACTTCCGGGTCGCTGTTGAGCTGGTACACCAGCGGCGCATCCGCTTCGGTGAAGCGGCGGAGGAGCAGGCGGGGAGTCTCGAGGATGATCACGATATTTAATATTGAATATTTAACAGGGAATATTGGAGAGCACTTCTTGAATGTATGCGCTCCATTATTTTTTATAAACGCCTAACAATGATTGACAAAAATGCTTACTGATCCTGCCTCAAAAAAATATTAAATATTACCTATTCAATATTAAATAAGTAACTGGGAATATTGTAGAGCACTTCCTGAATGGAGACGCTTCCTATTCTCATTGATGCTAACAACGACTTGCCAAAAATATTTACTGTCCCTTTCTTGAAAAAATATTAAATATTACCTATTCAATATTAAATAAGGAACAGGGAATATTGTAGACCACTTTTTGAATGGAGACGCTCCAATTCTCATTGATGCTAACAACGACTTGCCAAAAATATTTACTGTTCCTGTTTTGAAAAAATATTAAATATTACTTATTCAATTTTACTTAATAAGGCCTTTCACTGTCTCAATCACTTCCCTCAACCCCGCTGCAGCGGAACCGCCTGCCGTAGCCAATATTTTTTGGCCGCCGCCGCCGCCTTTGATGAGCGGGGAAACGAGTTCCTTGATGATCTTGCCGGCATCGAGGTTTTTGGCCGTCGCTACCGTGTCGGACATGCCGATGGCAACGAATGCTTTACCATCGATGTTGCTGCAGAGTACGGCAAGGTGGTCGCGGAGGCTGTTCTTCAGGTCGAAACATAGTTTCTTCAACGCATCAGGATGGCTGACTTCCACGATGGCGCCGATGAAATTTACCTGGTTGATGATCTCGTCCTGTTGCAGCAGTTCATTGCGGATGCCGACCAGTTGCCTGGCTTCCAGGCTTTCGATGCGCCTGCCGAGGGTGGTATTTTCAGCGAGCAACGCTTCAATGGCTTTGCCGATGTCTTTGGGATTCTTTAAAAGTTCTTTCAGGGAACGTACCTGTGCAAACTGCTCCTGCACCAGCGCTTCTGCCGCCTCACCGGTAACGGCTTCGATGCGGCGAACGCCGGCGGCCACGGCACTTTCGTGTTTTATTTTAAACAGGCCAAGTTCGCCCGTACTGCCGATGTGTGTACCGCCGCACAACTCGATGGAGTAAGCCGGGTCCATCACCACCACGCGCACCTGGTCGCCGTATTTTTCACCGAACAATGCCATCGCGCCCATGGCTACGGCTTCGTCCTTGCTCATGGTTTGTATGGTGACGGGGATGTTTTCCCTGATCTTCTCATTCACTATTTTTTCCACCGCGGCTATTTCTTCGTCGCTCACTTTTGCAAAATGGCTGAAATCGAAACGCAGGTGTTCGTCGTTGACCAGGCTTCCTTTTTGTGCTACGTGCGTGCCTAATACATGCCGCAGTGCGGCGTGCAGCAAATGCGTAACGCTGTGGTGGAGGCTGATGTTCTTCCTGCGCACGGCATCTACGGTGGCCGTTACTTCCACGCTTAAATTGCCGGGAAAGCTTTCGGTGAAATGGATGATGAGGTCGTTCTCTTTTTTGGTGTTGGTGATTACGAGGCCGTGGCCTTCTTCATTGTGCGCCGTATCGGTATGGATGGAAGTTAAAAAACCCGTGTCGCCTACCTGCCCGCCGCTTTCGGCATAGAAAGGTGTTTTATCGAGCACCACCTGGTATAGTTCTTTCCCTTTGCCGCTCACCTTGCGGTACTTCACGATCTTTGCTTTTGTTTCGAGCGAATCGTAACCAACAAATTTGGAAGAGTCCATGTCGTTCACTACGACCCAATCTTCGGTATCCATGGCGGTAGCGGCGCGGCTGCGGGTTTTTTGTTCCTGCATTTCTTTTTCAAAGCCGGGCTCGTCGACCGACAAATTATTTTCCGATGCGATTAAACGCGTCAGGTCGATCGGGAAACCGAATGTATCCAGCAATTCAAAAGCAGCAGCGCCGGGAATGATCTTCGTAGCCTGCGATTGCTTCATGATCTCGTCGATGTTCTTCAGTCCTTTGTCCAGCGTTCTTAAAAAAGCATCTTCTTCTTCCTTTACCACTTTGCTTACAAAATCGGATTGCTTGTGCAGTTCGGGAAATACATTTTCAAACTGCGCCGCGAGTACGGGGATCAGCTTGTACAGCAACGGGTGCTTATAATCGAGGTAAGAATAATAATAACGAACGGCCCTGCGCAAAATGCGGCGGATGACGTAACCCGCACCGGTATTGGATGGTAGCTGTCCATCTGCAATGGTGAACGCAATGGCGCGGATGTGGTCGGCGATCACGCGGAACGCAACGGCTTCTTTCGAATCGCTGTAATCGTATTTTTTACCGCTGATGTTCTCCGTTGCGGCAATGGTGCCGGTAAAAATATCGGTGTCGTAGTTGGATGTTTTTTGCTGGATCACGCGCACCAGTCGCTCAAAGCCCATCCCGGTATCCACGTGCATGGCGGGCAGGTTTTCGAGCGAACCGTCTTTCCTGCGGTTGAACTGCATGAATACGTTGTTCCATATTTCTATCACCTGCGGGTGATCGTTGTTCACGAGGGTTTTGCCATCTACCTGTTTTCTTTCTTCATCGGGGCGGCAATCCACGTGTATTTCGGAGCAAGGTCCACAGGGGCCCGTATCGCCCATCTCCCAAAAATTATCTTTCTTATTGCCCATCAGTATGCGGTCTTCGGCAACCACTTTTTTCCATTCGGCAAAGGCTTCGTCGTCCTTCGCTAAATTTTCTTTGGCATCGCCTTCAAAAATGGTGACGTAGAGGCGGTCCTTATCAAGCTTGTATACTTCCGTGAGTAATTCCCAGCTCCAGGCAATGGCTTCTTTTTTAAAATAGTCGCCGAAGCTCCAGTTGCCCAGCATTTCAAACATGGTATGGTGATAGGTGTCCACGCCCACTTCTTCCAGGTCGTTGTGCTTGCCGCTCACGCGCAGGCATTTTTGGGTATCGGCTACGCGCGGGTCGGGTGCGGGTTTGTTGCCCAGGAAATAATCCTTGAACTGGTTCATGCCGGCATTGGTGAACAACAACGTAGGGTCGTTTTTTACCACGATGGGCGCCGAAGGAACGATCACATGCCCTTTGGATTTAAAAAAATCAAGAAATTGTTGCCGGATAGCAGCACTCGTCATCATATACCAAATGTTTAAATGGGTTGATTTTTGTCGTTTATGGGACTATATTTGTGAACTTTTGAATCCGGCGGCAAAGATAAGGATTTAGCTTCTCTGTAATATGGACCGTACCGCTGCTTTCATCCAACTTTCAAGCATGAAATTCATACCTGTAAAGGGTTTATGAAAAAGATAAAATATTTTTATAATACCAATACACTGCGCTACGAAAAGCTGGTGACGCCTTTGCGGGTAAAGCTGCTGCGGTTGTTCGGGTTCATTTCTGCCGCGCTGGTGACTTCGGCGATCATCATCTGGATCTATACGCAATTCGTGCCCAAGGCTACGGACAAAGAAATGGAAGGCAAATACGCGGTGCTGCGGGAAAACTACAAACTGCTCAGCAGCAAAACGAAAACCCTGCAGCAGCAGATGAGCGAACTGGAGAAAAGGGACAATGAAGTGTATCGTTCCATCTTCGAGGCCAATCCTTTAACGGACAGTGCGCGGACGAAACTGATCGAGCAAAAGAAAGAACTGGACAAGGTGAACGTGATGGGCGATGATGAACTGAGCCGCGACATCGGGCATACGCTGGACAATATTACGGCGCGGGCGGCCTTCCAGTTTGAAAGTTACAACGGCATTGAAAAGCTCATCAACAACCAGGAAAACAAGCTGGCCAGCATCCCGGCGATACAACCCATAAGCAATAAAGATCTTTCTCGGATCGCGAGCGGCTTCGGCATGCGCATCCACCCGATCTACGGCATTGCCAAAATGCACAACGGGCTTGATTTTACCGCGCCGCAGGGAACGCCGATCTATGCCACGGGTGACGGAACGGTTACTACGTCGGGTGTGGGCACGGGTACAGGCAACCACGTGATCATCAACCATGGTTACGGTTACGAAACGGTGTACATGCACATGGTGCGGATAAAAGTGCGCGACCGGCAAAAGGTAACGCGCGGCGAAGTGATCGGTTGGGTGGGCAGTACGGGCGCAAGTACAGGGCCGCATTGCCATTACGAAGTACACATCAACGGCAACCCGGTGGATCCCGTTTACTTTTTCTACAACGACCTGAATGCAGAGCAATACGACCGCCTGCTGAAACTGGCCGCTACAGGCAGTGCGAAAAGTTTGGATTAACTTTAAAGAAGAGCAACCGTACAGATAATACCTAACTATTTTATCATGGCCCTTTCACAAATAGCATTTGATTTCGACAATGTACCTGCAACGCCGGTTGCGGAAGTAAAGCCTGTTGTGCAAAAAGTGCCGGTGGAAAAGGAAAAAAAATCACCACTTCCAAAGACTGAATTGAAGAAAAGCACCCGCGGCCGGATGAGCGTAAAAGACATGGAAGCGGGCGCCGACCTGGTGGAGGTGCCGGAAGACGAAGTGCTGTTCCAGAAAATGTATTACCCGATGAGCGCGGTGGCGGATATGTTCAAGGTAAATCAAAGCCTGCTGCGCTTTTGGGAAAACGAATTCGATATTTTGAAACCGCGGAAGAATGGCAAGGGGGACCGGCTCTTCAGGCCGGAAGATGTAAAGAACATCAAGCTGATCTACCACCTGCTGCGCGAAAGAAAATATACGATGGAAGGTGCCAAGGATTTTCTAAAGAAAAATAAAAAGGCGGAAGAGCATTTTGCGATGATCGAATCGTTGAAGCAGTTGAAAGGTTTTTTGAATGAGTTGAAAGCGAACTTATAATAACACGAATTTTTAAAAACGAACCTGCCTGTCGGCAGACAGGTTACACGAATTTCTGAGTGAGTTACTCCAGGGAGTGACTCACTCTAACAATCAAACATAACTTTCGGTTAACGAAAATCTTCCCGCTGCTTATTAAAAACATTCGACCTTTATCACCTGGTCAACCTTCAAAAATTATTTATGTATCTACTGAAAAGCGCCATCGCGATCCTTACTTTATTATCCATTGCTACAACCACAACCGCGCAGGCGCAATACGAGACCGCGCCGGATCCCGATCATCCTGAACAGCACATCGTGCGCGGCATCGTCAATAAATATTTGATACAGAACGATCCATCGTACCGCTGGTTTGTAGTGAACCAGAATGGTTATAAGCCCGACACCGCAACGCTCAACAGTTTTGAAAGGGCAAAAGATAAAGTACAGTTCATCGTATTCGGCGGTACCTGGTGCGAGGACACACAATTCATATTGCCCAAATTTTTCAGGCTGCAGGAAATGAGCGGCGTAAAAGATACCGTGATCACGTTCTTTACCGTGAACCGTGCAAAAAAATCACTCGGCAGCATCACCGATGCCTTTAAGATCACCAACGTGCCTACCATCATCGTAATGAAGGACGGTAAGGAAATGGGCCGCGTGGTGGAGTATGGTAAAACGGGGAAATGGGATAAGGAGTTAGCGGATATACTGAATGGACTCTAAATAATTACTAATGACGAATGACAAGTGCAGCTTTTATTAGCAGAGACCAAAGTAATTAGTCATTGGTAATTAGTAATTCAACTGTTTACTCCTTGTTGTTATTTAGGGTAATATCAAAATTATTAATGTTGCTCATCTCGATGTGTTTTTCTTCCACCAGTTTCTTCAATCCAAAAGCCGTGTCTTCCTTGATCTGGTTGAACATATCCATGCTGACGGGCTGGGTAAAAAATTCGATGCTTAATACCAGGCCTGTTTTGCTGAATTCGGTGAGGTGAACGGAGGAGGTAGTGAATGAATTTTTATTGGCTTCGAGCATCTTCTTTATTTCCGCGATCAGCGCCTGTATATCTGCAGCGGCTGTGCGCGACGAGAGTTCCAGTTTTATTTCGCCGCGGCGATGGGTGCGCATGCTCCAGTTGTCCACCACGCTGTCCACCATTTGTTTGTTGGGTACGGTCACCAACGTTTTATCCGCCGTGCGGATGCGCGTACTGCGCAGGCCGATGCGTTCAACCGTTCCCGTTACCGCGTTTACTTTCAGCGTATCGCCGGGTGTAAAGGGCTTGTCGAAGAAGATGATGAACGAAGCGATCAGGTTTTCCAGGCTTTCCTTGGCAGCCAATGCCACCACGGCGCCCACGATGCTGAGGCTGGTTAATAAGTTGCCTACCGGCTGGTTGAAACAGGCTTTGATCACGAGCAGCAAACCGATGATGCCGACGATCACTTTTAAAAAGTCGCGGAAGAATACGATGAGTTGGTCGTCGCTTTTTTCATCCGTAAGCGAAGCCTTCTGTTCGAGCACGAGCGCGATGAAATCGATGAAGCGCAACAGCAGCCAGGTAAAGGAAACGATGATGATGCCCATGCCGATCCTGTTCAGGATCTCATCGGTGGAATGCCCGTAAACGGTGTATTGCCATTGGGAAGGAAAATTCAATTTGTCGATCGCGAAAACGGTGATGAGGATCACGAGGAACCAGCCGAGGGGCTGCACCACCAGGTCAGTGAAATCGGTTTTGCTGATGCTCTTCCAGATGCGGTGCACGAGCCTGAACAACAGGGATGCAATGTAGCGGGAAAGGTAGCGTTTCAGCCCGACCACCAGCCCGATGCCGCCGGCTACGACGAGGTAACTTTTTAGTGTATTGTCGAAATAAATGTTATCGAGAAAATCCATGCTGCAAAGCTAATTATGAATTATGAGTTATGTATGGGGTTATGGGTTATAAGTTATGAGTTATGAGTTATGAGTTATGAGTTGTCCATTGCACGAAGCAATTGTATTACCCATTATATGATTTCTATTTATTGAATTTGATCTGTAAAACTGGCGAAATAATAAAATACATGGACTTAAAAAAACTCATAACTCATAATTCTATTTAACCTGGTAAATATCCAGCCGGTCGTCCCGCAGTACATACACTTTGCCATTGATGGCTTTGATGGATAGGTAGCCTTTGAAGAAACCCGGCAACCTGTATTCTTTTAACGTAAGCGAATTGAGTTGGTAACTATACAGGTTGTCGCCGGAGAAGCCGTACATTGTTTGGCCGGACACTTCCACGTTGTTCCAGTTTACAAATGCAAGTTTGTTTTTGAAGGCCCCGTAATAATCGAAAATGTAAAAACCTTTTTCGGGATCGTAGAGATAAACGAAATTATTCCGGTCGATGATCTGCGTGGGCAGGGGAATGGTGTCGAACAACTGGCGCCAGTCGTTGGTTTCCATTAAGGCTTTCCCTTCGTCGTCGATCTTTCTCAGCTTCAGGTCCTGTTCATCGAAGAGCCAGATGTTGTTGTCGTAACTGGTGGCGATGGCCTTCACCGTAAAAATATTCTGCTTGCGGAAGTTGATGCTGTTGCGGCTGTTGAGCTGGCGGTCCAACACCACCACGGTAGAAAAATTCCTGTAGTACAGCAGCACTTTCATCGGGTTGGTCACGTCGATGGAAGAAGGATTGCCATAGCGTTTTACATCGTTGTACACCGCCACGGAATCGCCGTTGGCATTGAGTTTTTTCAATTGGTTGCCGGCCGTAACCAGGTAAATATTATCCAGGTTGTCAACATTGAAATAAGAAAAATTACCGGGTATGCTGCTGCGGTAACCGAAAACGGAATCGCTTTGCGGGGTTTGCGCCCGCAGGGTAAAGCTCGAAGCGCACAGCAGTAATAAAGTGATCGTCTTTTTCAATTAATAATATTTTAGTTCCAGCGTACTGCCATCAAAAACGGCATAGCTGAAATATTTTATCCAGTCGCCCAAATTGATATAGCGGCTGGTATCGCTTAATTTAAAATCGATGGGCAGGTGGCGGTGCCCGAAGATCATGTAGTCGTAATGTTGTTTTTTCAATTCTTCTTTGCAATAATGGATCAGCCATTCCTTGTCTTCCCCTAAAAATACTTCATCGGTTTGCCCGGTCTGCGCCCTGCTTTTCCTGCTGAAGTAATGCGCAATGCCCATGCCGATGTAGGGCGGTAAAATACCAAACAACCATTGGCTGAACGGGTTCCGGAATACCTTCTTGATGAATTTATAACCATGATCGCCCGGCCCAAGGCCATCGCCATGCCCCACCAAAAACTTTTTACCGCTGAATTCAAAAGGGGCGGGTTCAAAATACACCGGTATGTTGAGTTCTTTTTGAAAATAATCTTTCATCCACATGTCGTGGTTGCCTACGAAAAAATGAATGTGGATGCCGCTGTCTGTTAGTTCGGCGAGTTTGCCGAGGATGCGCACGTATCCTTTGGGCACTACTTTTTTATATTCGTACCAAAAGTCGAACAGGTCGCCTACAATGAAAATAGTACCCGCATCGTGTTTTATAGAATCGAGAAAGCTGATGACCTTTTTCTCCCGCACGAGGCTGTCGGCCGGGTTGGGCGCGCCGAGGTGAAAATCGGAAAGGAAGTAAATATTTTTATGCATCGAGGCATCCATGCCTTACGGTTTATGTTTCTCCTGCAGGTATTTCAGTACATCCCCGGTTTCAATTTCCTTGCGGTTTTGCGTATCGCCGTTGTACCAGTATATCCAGGATTGCGATGGTTTGCCTTCTACATACACCGTCACGGCTTCGCGTTTGTACATGGCCATTTCGCCGGCTTCCACGTTCAACCCTTCGTAATCGTCCAGTTGCTCGATGGCCCAGGAAAACTGCGCGGGATCGTTGATGGCATAAAGTTCACCGAGTATGAATTTGTCCTCATTTGTTGAAACCGCTACGGGATAATCTCCTTTTTCGAACAACTTGCCTTTGACAACCGCGTCGCCCACCAGGTGAAAATACTGGGTAAGGTATTGATACGCGGGTGTTCTGAAACCGCTGCGGAGCGATCCATACACGAAAAGTTGGTAAATGTGATTGTCCATGTGCATTAAAGATAGTTTGAAAAAAGCAATTACGCTTCCACCAGGAAGCAATACACTTCTTTTGGCCCGTGTACGCCGGTGACCAGTGTTTTTTCAATATCGGCCGTACGGCTGGGACCGGTAGCAAAGGTGATGAGGGAAGGAATGGCGGATCCGTATTTATCCTTTACCGCCTGCAGGGCATCCTTTACGTCGTAAACGAGTTGACTGGTATAAGCGATGCAGATATGGATGGGGGCGTAAACGCTTACCGTGCGGCCGCTTTGCTGGGCGGCGCTGAGTACGATGCTGCCCGTGCGGGCGACCAAAAATTCGCAACCGGTAACGGAAGCGTCGCAACCGGCCAGATTGATGGTATTGCTGAAAGCGGGGTTCCACTTGTCTTCGCTGCAATAGATCTTCGTCCATTTGTTGGCCGCGATGAGTTGCTGCACCTGTTGCAACATATCCGCCTCATCGAAACAAAAAGCGAATTTACCCTGCAGCTGCGTGAACTCTTTTGCAAAAATAACTTCCAGTTCTTCCGCCGCCGGGTGAAATACCGAAGTACTGCCTTCGCTTGAAGGAAAAGGCAAAGGCACCGGGTTACTCAGTGCCTGCCTTATCTTTTTTAAAATATTTTCTTTCGCCGCCGATATCATCAATTGTTAAATTGCGGGTGGATGTTTTAATGTTTCGGGCACTTCGGTAGTGGGCGGTTCGTTCACCAATGGCTCATCGGGAATGTCGAGCGCCTTCTTTTCTTCGAAAGGCCTTTTACCGATCAACGCTTCCACGTCGCTTTTAAAGAGCACTTCTTTTTTCAGCAATGCCTTCGCCAATAGTTCCACGTCGGCTTTCTTTTCCGTCAATAAATCTTTCGTTTTAATGTATGCTTCGTCGATGAGTTTGCGTACTTCTTCGTCGATCATTTTGCCGGTCTCTTCACTGAAAGGCTTGGTGAACACGTTCTCCTGGTTGGGATCGTAGTAGCTCACGTTGCCTACCTTATCGTTCATGCCATACACGGTGATCATGCTGTAAGCGATCTTGGTGATCTGCTGCAGGTCATTGCTGGCGCCGGTGCTGATCTTGCCAAAGAAAATGTCCTCACTAGCCCTGCCGCCGAGGGTCATACAGATCTGGTCCATCAACTGGTCGGTATTGTACAGGTATTGTTCCTTGGGCGTGTATTGCGCGTAACCCAATGCTGCCGATCCCCTGGGCACCACGGTTACTTTCAATAACGGGTACGCGTGTTCGAGGTACCAGCCGCAGATGGCGTGGCCGGCTTCGTGGTAAGCGATGATCTCTTTTTCTTCGGGTGAAATGATCTTGTTCTTCTTTTCCAATCCACCGATCACGCGGTCGATCGCATCCTGGAAATCTGCCATGTCAACAGAATCTTTTCCTTTGCGGGCAGCGATCAGGGCGGCTTCATTACAAACATTGGCGATGTCGGCGCCGGCAAAACCCGGTGTTTGTTCGGCCAGTTTGTGAATGTCGAGCGTGGTGGAGATCTTTATCGGTTCGAGGTGCACTTTAAAAATGGCTTCCCTGCCCACGAGGTCGGGCCGGTCGATCGATATCTGCCTGTCGAAACGGCCCGGGCGCAGCAACGCGCTGTCCAGTACATCGGGACGGTTGGTAGCGGCCAGGATGATGATGCCGAGGTCGGTACCGAAACCATCCATTTCCACCAGCAACTGGTTCAACGTATTTTCCCTTTCATCATTGCTCATCATCACGTTCTTGCCACGGGCACGGCCGATGGCGTCGATCTCATCGATGAAGATGATGCAGGGCGCTTTTTCCCTGGCTTGTTTGAACAGGTCGCGTACGCGGCTGGCGCCTACGCCTACGAACATTTCCACGAAATCGCTACCACTGAGGCTGAAGAAAGGTACCTGGGCTTCACCGGCAACGGCTTTGGCCAACAGGGTTTTACCGGTTCCGGGCGGGCCAACGAGCAGGGCTCCTTTGGGTATCTTGCCGCCGAGGGCCGTGTATTTTTTGGGATTTTTAAGAAAGTCAACGATCTCCATTACTTCCACTTTGGCTTCATCGAGGCCGGCCACATCGCCGAAGTTGATGTTCACGCGCGTGCCTTTGTCGAACAAAGTAGCTTTGGATTTACCGATGTTGAAGATACCGCCGGGGCCGCCGCCACTGCCCGGTCCGCCTACCTTGCGCATCATCATTACGAACAACAGGCCGATGAGCAAAATGGGCAATAAGGTGCTGATCACCTGGCCGAATATCTCGCCTTCCTCGTCGTATTCCGGCGCCGGCTTTTCTTTGATGGCCGGGTCTTTATACAATTCGTTCAATTGCTCTGCAAAGGTTTCGGGCTTGGCGATGCTGAAGTACAATTGCGGCGCACTCGATTTATTGAATGCATCGTAATCGTCGGAAGTGGCTAAGATGGATTTATAAAAAGCGGCCCTTTTGTTGGCGCTG
>Ga0247804_10000652_pt1 | contig 15887 bp, 13 predicted proteins | sample UWRJL029104C1_FD_181142 | JGI IMG/M metagenome (GOLD analysis project Ga0247804, IMG submission 181142) | Plant litter microbial communities from Arlington Agricultural Research Station in Wisconsin, United States - UWRJ-L029-104C-1 | ecosystem: Environmental > Terrestrial > Plant litter >...
TAAAGTCTAACAATAGAGTGACATTCAGAGAATGTTTCATCAAGTCTGTGGGCCCAATGTATTGAGTTGGACATTTCCAAGAGCAAGGCTTTGGACGACGCTGGATGCACTCTTACTTCATATTGAAAAAGATTATATCCCTCTTGAACTACCCATCAGCCTGGCTACATCATATACAGCGCCGCTCGTCTAATTTGAATCCTTCTTCTCTGCTCTCAAGATCTACTCTCCGTCGTCTACGCATTTACTAAATCTTTGGGACATGGTGTAACAATGAATCAATTTCCACCAGAATACCTCGAAGCAAATAATGGCGGCCGAGTCATTGTCGCCTGCAGCATAATATTGGCGGTTTCTACAATCCTTTCGGGACTTAGATTCTACGCACGTGGACCGATCGGAGCCACCAGAGGATGGGACGACTTTGTATTGATTCCCGCGTATATTTTGCTACTCGGACTTATCATATGCGTTTATTGTACGTATTAGGAGCTGATGGAAATTCCAACTATTAGTCACTTCCAATGCCAGCGCCAATTTCAATGTCTCCTGCTAACGCTTTCTCCTTTCATAGTGGAGGTCACAATGGCTGGATTGGGGAGACACGCGGCAGCCGTGGCGAAAGAGGACCCTCAAAAGATAACACTATACCTGAAATTGCTGTATATTCTTGATTGGTTCTACGTTCCATCGAACATGTTATCACGGTTGTCCGTCATTATCTTATACCTACGTATTTTCACAAACAAATGGGCTCGAGGCGCTTGTTGGGGCGTCATAACCTTTCTCGTCACAAATTGTATAGCAACAATTATTGCAGCTCAATTAGAGTGCAAGCCTTTTCAATACATATGGGATAAGAGCATTGTAGGCGGTAAATGCTTTGACACAATATTGTGGTATCAGCTTAGCAATTTTCCCAACGTTGTTGCTGATATCCTCATCATGGCTTTACCGGTGAAGACGGTCTGGTCCATAAAAGCTTCGACGGCTCGAAAAGCGGGAATAGCCTCCGTCTGTTTAACCGGCAGCATGTAAGTAAACTTTTATGTTTCCCGAAATATAGAATGCTCACAATTTCCAACAGAGGTTTGATAGCATCATGTGTACGCACTAGCGTCTTCTTTCAGGATAAGGTCATAATCTTAACAGACCCAACATGTTAGTGATACCTTATCATACAAACGTTATATTCTAATTCTCCATAGTTGCTGACAAAGCCTTCACTTGGACGGTCGTCGAATGTGGCATGTACTTCTCGGCCGCATGTTTGATAGGGCTACGGCCACTCTTTAACCGCCTCCCTCGTTGGATCAAAGTGCGTATCTTGAGCGAGTCAGATAAAACAGCACATACTTTTGGGCATCAATCTAGCTCTAGAAGAGATCACTACTCCAACATAAGAGACGGTCATGCAACCTTATCAGCAATGAGAGACCACCCCGCCCCATTGTATCCTACCACAGCTCACACAAATACCAGCTTCGGTGCATATGGAAGAGCTTCGGGGTTAGACGATATCGACATGGAACTGCTTGACACACCCTCAAACCCACACCAGAATCGTACCTTGAGCCCGGAGTCCCGTGTCTCACTCCTGTCGTCCAAAATAGGTCACGGAACGATTCGCGTTGATACCAAAATAGAAGTTAGATCTACGAATGGTGAAGATACACATTAGAATGCATATGACGGACGCACTACGCCATGCATCGTGATATACTACGAATATACCAATGCAGCAATATATTATCTGTTGATCTATTAATTTGAAATTGTGATACATTCTATAAAAAACCTTCCGGAGTCATAATAGACGAAACCCCCTATGAAGGAGCAAGAGAAACTTCTGTTTCAGTATTGTTATCATCTTGCACTGTTTGCACTGCGAGTTTTGGCTGGCGATGCAATTCTCTAACCGGGAGAGTGCCACTTTTGTTAATGACACCATTTCTTCTCCAGCGACTATCCCATCTTCCAGTATCTACTTGCTGTATATAGTATCCTAGGTCCGCAGTAGGATCCCACTCTGTTTGGGATATACCATTACCCAGCCACGAAAATCGATTTCCGGTATACTCGATTTCCCAGTCATCCCATCTAGGCTCTCGGATGGCCTCGAGATAATGCAAAGTGCTTCCTGGCCAAGTCGTGGGTACCCGACCATGTAAAGTATGATTTTTGTGCGAGTTACGGCACTCATCGGCCCACACAGAGCCTTCCATGAACCTTGAAACATGTGATTTGAAGTCAACACAAGCACTTGCTTTGGGTGCCATGCTGTGAATGTTTTCTGTCTGGTAACGGTCAATAAAAGCACAGATATAATCCGCTTGAGCCTCGATCGCAATAAGTGTAGGTCCGTTTGATACTGGGCTATATGGACCCAGCATAGTGAATGTATTTGGAAACTCTGATGCTCCTAATCCCAGGTATCCCGTGATCGACTCAGCCCATTCGGTCTGCAAATTTCTTCCATTCGGACCTAAAATAGGGTAGCGAGAGATGAATGATGTATCAAAACCAGTAGCACAGATTATTACGTCGGCATTGTAACTATTTCCATCATTGCCGATACATCCAGATTGTGTAAATGATGTTACTTCGCCATAAATGATGTCCACGTTATCTTCTTTCAGAGACTTTGTCATTTAGTAATAAGCCAAGAGGCGAAGGTATCAACTCACCCTGAGGTATCGGAAGCCTGATGGAATCACTCTCTTACAGCCAACTGCAAATTTTGGAATCAATCGATCCTCGAGATTGGCATCTTTGAATATATTTTTCATCTCGTACTCGAGAAGTTTCTTGCATTGTGCTTGTAATATGGTCCCCTTCATATATACAGCTAGAGAGCGTCAGTAGTCGCTGTGAAATTCATATTCCAAAAATACTTACTGAAAATACTGTTCATCGTCCTCTCATTGTTTTGCCGCATCTCCATCAGTGAATGTGGCTCGTCCTTAAACTTCTGAAGCTCTTCCGATTTAAATGTCGCTGCCTCTGTTCCTATATCGGGCAATACCCATACTGGCGATCTGATAAATATCTTGACACGTTTAACGATTGACTGTATTGCTGGAAGTGTTTGAACTGCTGAGGAACCAGCTCCAATGAGAATTACTTCTTTACCTTCTAGGGAAACGCTCTCATCGTAGTCTGCAGTATGAAGCTTCACTCCTTTGTAGTCTTTGAGACCTGGGACATTTGGCCATGCAGGTTTATTCAAATATCCACAAGCGTGGACAAGAATATTGCACGAGTCGTAAAACGATTCCCCAGTTAGCAAGTTCTTTATCTTTACCTCCCATGTTCCATCACTCTCCATCCATCGAGTGTTTTCCACAATGTGAGACTCTTTGATGTGTTTGTGTAGACCATACTTTTGGACAAACATTTCGAAGTATCCACATATTTCCGCCGAGCTTGCATACACCGATGAAAAATCCGCCTTTGGTTCGAAAGAGTAAACATAATTATGCGAGGGAACATCGCATGCGCAGCCAGGGTATCGGTTTTCAAACCACGTCCCTCCCACCCCCGAGTTTTTTTCGTACATCTAGATAATGTGTGAGAAGCATCCTAGCACCTTCTTTGGCCCGCTCCTGACTTCTTACCGTGAGCGAACACTTTCGGAACGACCGCTGGAGCTTGTAAGCTAAACACAGTCCTGATGCGCCAGCACCAACACAAATAACTTTCACATGACGTTCGTTGTGAATAGCTTCTTCATGTTGTGGATCCATGGCCTAAGAAAATTTTGCTGCAAAAGTGATCAGGTGTAGTGAAGCTGAGAAATTGATAGACGCCTCGAATTGAATTCGGGATAGTCTATTTACAGAGTTTCGGTAGAGAATGCCAGGTATCCAGATTACCATATTGCTAGTACACGTGCTCAGGACCAGATTTTTGAGGATCAGTGCAGTAACCTACGTTTAGCTACTTTTGCTCATATGTTACTACTGCAATATCCCTGTATATATCTACAAGGTTTATGTCAGATCTGCTCCGGTAATATCTATCAAAATACCCATGCAGAGGTACACATCCCTGATATCCGCAGCCTCTGAAGTAAGCACTTGCATATTCTGCGGCAGCTGGCTTCATATTTTCCGATCTGACAACAAATTTTTGTCGATCTGGGAATGCCGACGCTCTCGGAGCACCTCAGTGACCGCCCGTCTGTCTCTCATCATCTATGATATATTCTGATTTGTATAATCGAAATGACGGAGCCTCGACCAATAGCGACAACGGTAAACAAATTAGACCTTCTCTCAATGTATTGGTGGGAAATCTTTTGGTTAGGTTGGGTCTGCTACCGCCTCTGGGCCAACTTGGTACTTATCCTAGTAAGGTCATTTGGTCTAAAACTCTTGATGTCTCAGTGGGGCACCTTTTTGCTTCTGGAGAGTGGTTACTCCACATATATATTACACACCACACTTTCACATATGGTACAAGAGTGGAAATCGTACAATTGATCCCCAAAATTAAAATCAAGAAAAAATCGAAGAAACTTAAATGCAAAGGTAATGGTGATTCCAGTTCAAGACAAAATAGTGAAAGGCGTTCAAACCAAGTTACATCTAGCAAGTTTGGAGGCTTTTGGATTCAGATAGGAGACAACACGTAAAGCCCCCTCATTTTCTACAGAGCACCCAATATATGTATGCACGCCGCTTCTTTCTGCTAGCGCGTTTCCAGAACTAGAATTATTAGCCGATCTGATAACAATATGGTGACTTAGTTAGGTTTGAGGGTACTAGCTTACAATATTTGTCTCATCGCACGGATATAACTTTCAACGGATGCCGCACGACCTGCATTTGTTTTGCCCAAAGCACGGCTTAAAGTCTCCATGATTTCCATTTCGCTGCCACCATAGTGTCGGACAGGTATATATATTTTCACCTTTGGTGTTTTCATTCTGCACTGGAATTCGACATTGTAAAGAAGTCCTGCTGTTCGGTGATTTGCATTGGGCGGGTGGGTATCGTCCAGCAAAGCTTTGTAAAACTGCAAAAGGTCTTGCAGGCCATGATCCAAATCTGGAGAAACAAGTCTATCCCCAAGTGTCATTGCCTCCTTGATGGAAAGGGCAGTTGTTTCTCGAATTCTAAAGTATATTTTGAAGCGCGATTCTTCAGGATTGACCAAATCAATGGCCAACATATCTACTTCAAGTTTAGGAGTAGTTGTATCATTTGCATAGTCTTGAAATATTTTAAGCGCCCGATGAATCTCATTTCCAAGATGCGGCGCCGTATCAATCGTTTCTAGAATGACTTCTAGATTGCTTCTTCTTGTTGCTCTCGCCTTATAACCGGGGAAGAAGTAAGCCTTAGCCATGATATCTTTATCGCCCAAGTCGAAGGCGTAGAATATCTTTGATGAATGACCCTCCACGGAAGCCGCATTTGGTGTATCAGTATTGAGATGTAGCTCCAAGTGATTGAGCCAGTCCACATTTATCTTAGGGAGTCTTTGGAGCAAGGTTTTCTGAAAATCAGAAGCAGCGTTCTGATTATCTGGGTCATTGCATGTTCCTGCATTTATTCCGACAGGCTCGATTGAAAAGCGTATTTTCAAAGGCTTGTCGCCTGTGTTCCAATCCCAACTCATCTCTATTGGATTATTATCATCCGTCATGAAACTTTTCCATATCGGCAACCCCAGATTGTGTGGGACACCTAGGCTGGATGCTATGGTTTCAACAAAGAATTTGAGGGCTTGATACTGCGCCTCATACGAATAACCCGCTTCTTTTAGCAGGATTGCGAGTGCGAAACCTGATGAATTCCACCAATATCGCTCGTGATCTAAAAAGAACATTGCTTTCTCCGAATTCACTTGACTCCATGCTCCAAGCATCGCCGGCGACGACCATCGGACTGATGGTTTGATGAAAAGTCTATAAGTGAACTCAGCTATAGAGTACAGTACAGCTGCTAGCCGTCGATAAAAGGTAGTTGGGGGTTTTTCTGCCATATTTCTATTGCATTCCTACATGAAATGTATGGTATGTGCTGTGCGATAGTATTCAGTTTGAAGGAGAAACTGTAGACACAAGAAGTAGCGTAATACGTAGAGCCTGGAAGGACCCAGGGAAGTGCTTATTATATCTCAAGTCCCCTTTTGTCACTAATTATCTCGAAAGTATTGACAATAGGCTTAAACCAGCCTGAAAAGTGCCAACTATCCAGATTGCAACTCAAGATTAAATTTCAAAGTCTGGGACTCACGTTGTGGATGAAGTTTGAGGTTTGTAGCTGGGGTCACAGACGGCAATATTGCGGTGAGCTGGTATTCAGCCCCCAATAACCACCCTAAGACTTCCAACGGCACTCATCTAGACTACTTCTGCACTGCCGAGAACTTGGTACTTAGTCATCTCCAAGGTGACGAGATACAGGAGGACTTGCTAGGGATGAGACTACTACATACCAGCCTTTCGGAGTAAGCAAAGGATAACACAAGGGACTCTAAGAAATATTACCGGGCCCACAATATTGTGTTCAGGCGGTTAAGAATACTTTTAATTTAATGCTGACAAGCGTTGAATTAATTCTGTGCTACGAGTACTAGGTGTACATGGATCCAGCTGCTTAGGAGGCCTGTTCTGCACTAATGCCCTTCTCCCGGGGATGACGACTGTTTGGAACATCGTTCTCCTGTAGGACGGGGGAGGCGTGGGCGGGGCCACGGGGGGGCCCGGGAGGCGGAGAAGTTGGCATACTTACTTATGATGTCCCGCTTAGCATGTCATGCATACCATACCTATCTAATTACCAATCGGTTAATTGTGAGCTCTTCTGTTTCCTAAGTGGGGAATTTGGATCCAACCAAAAACTACTCTGTAGTGAAATTAATGTCTTCCAATGAGATTTTGTGCACCGTAAAGAATGTCAGAACCAACCAGCAACCAACTTCCATTAATTCTTATTATTGGCCCATTCCGGTTTCCTTGATTTTGGCCACGGCTCTATACTTACTAGTTCTTATCTTCTTCAGTAATCTTCAGGAAGTATTTATAAAGATCCTTGTTTGCCCTGCAGTGCTCCGTTCGTTACTCTTATCTTGTCTGGCAAACGTTTGTTGAGATCAGCATTAGGACGCGCTTAAATGGGGTTGGATAGCATTTCGGACCGAAACAGCCCACTTTACCAAAAATGGAATCTAAACTAAATGGAATAGAATCCTCGATGTAACACAGTTTACTCTATGTGACACAGCGCGATGGATTCTTGGTATAGTCTAATAAAGGACGATGCGGATAATATAACTGGTAGAGCATGTCTCCACTCTCTAACTCGAAACCACCAAGATTCTCTTAATCCCTCCTTACCGAGTAAGCCAATATGATTCGCGATGGCCTGGGGGCCTGGATGTTTCCCTGACTACTTTCCCTTGATGCTACGTTTACGAGGGTTGCCATGAAAACTGTTGACGCAGTTGAAAGCGCTTAGAGAGTGAAATGTACATATGACAGAAATGCAAGATTTTACATCAAAAGGAGCGGTTAATAGATCAACAGCTTCCATCCATTTCAAAATCTAGCACTACCTCGCAAGTAGGCATTCCGGTATTTCTCGTTCACTCACTTCCTTTGTATCTTGTCCAGCGGCTCTATAGTAAGCCGACATCAACTTGTGCAGTCATCCTTGATCTACTTTCTTATTTATATATCTGCTCCACGAAAAGGAACATTATTACAATGTTTCCGTTTATATACGGCTCTTGCGCCCTCTTTATATTGTTAATACTGAAGTTATTCCAAACCCATCGGTCTGGGAAATTGAACAAAATACCAGGCCCAATTGTTGCCGGCTTTAGCAATCTATGGAGGATACTAGCTGTCTATCATGGCGATATGCATCGGAGGAACGTGGCGTTGCACGAGAAGTTCGGTCAAGTGGTGCGAATTGGTCCACGACACATCTGTGAGCCTTCTGTGAGCCTCATTTTCGCTATCCTTTATATGAGGTCTTGCCAGTGTTATACTCAGAGCTACTCCTTCTAATACGTTGATCAGCGTTTGCGAGCCCTGAGGCATTTTCAATTATACACGCATCGAGACAAGCGTATGCCAAAGTAGGGACGACCGTGACCAATCTCTTACTCCTTCAAGACATGCCTGACATTCAATATAGTCTAGTTTCTATGGTGTAGGTGCCCCCAATTATCGCGGCGGCCCTCTTGAGAATCTCTTCTCCATACGTGACGTCAACACCCATGCTACCCTGCGCAAAAAGATAGGGGGTCTATATACTAGAGCTGCTGTGAAAGATTTTGAGTCATCAATAGATAGTTGCATTCACCTATTCCTTCAACGATTAAAGGAATCATCTCAAGATGGAATACACACTCTCGATATGTCACTTTGGTTGCATCTTTTTGCATATGACTGCTTGGGGGAGATTAATATCTCCAAGAAGTTCGGTTTCATGGAGAAAGGTAGAGATGTGGATGGGATGATCCAGGCTGCAGATAAGATCTTCTGGATGGTTGGGTTGGTATGCATTTCGTAAAATGGATACTACGCTTTTTTCAACGCTGACCGAATTTGTAGTTTACACAGGCACCAGCACTGAATTTCCTGCTAGATATATTGAGATCAGTTGTGCCGGCGGACAGAGCAGAGCCTCTACTCCCAGTTAATATATCCCTTCCTAAGTTAAGAACGCAATTGCTCACAGCCATCCAGTTTACATTCAATGAGGTGGAACTTCGACATAAGTCATCACGTTCTTCCAATGATATGCTTGGGAAGTTTCTAAAGCTTCATAATGCGCGACAAGATAATCTTTCCATGAGAGAATTAACCGCTGCTGTCTTCATAAATCTGTATGATTCTCAGATATTCGCGCTTTTTAATCTGCTGACGCAAACAGTATGGCAGGTCATGATGTACTAGCTATCACACTACGCTCCATCTGGTACTTCCTAGCTCGCGATGAGCGTGTGATGCAAAAGTTATATTTAGAGATTGATTCTGTAAGCACGCATAATTCATCATCTCGATCAGTTCCATACTCGGAAATTTCTAAGCTCCCATACCTGTAAGTCACTCGATTCCTGAACCGCCTTTTAGATTGTGATAGTGTTAATAGCTCCGTTCCGCACACAGGGATGCTGTGATCCAGGAAACACTACGTATCCATCCAAATACTGGTACTATCATAGAACGTAAGGTGCCTGCTGGGGGAGCTACTATCGATGGATACTATCTCCCTGAAGGAACAACCGTAGGCGTCAATGCATGGGTTCTTCATCGCAACAAAGATATATATGGAAATGATGCAGAGGTATTCCGACCTGAGCGGTGGCTGGAAGCAACAAGTGAAAAAAGGGCCGAAATGTCACGTTGTTTATTTACGGTTGGTTTTGAAAGAGCCAATTTGTAGGCTGTGCGCTAAAATTCCGAGTAGTTTGGTGCTGGACCACATACTTGCATTGGTAAAAACATCGCAATGATGATCGTCGGTAAAGTCGTACTGGCGTTTTATCAACAATTCAGTGCAAAGTTGGCAAACCCAAAGATCCCATGGAAGGTTCACGGAAGCTGGGTGACCAAACAAACTGAGATGGAAATGATTATACAGCCACGCAAGTCTATAATACTATAGATAGAGAAGGAAAAAAAAAGGATCCGTGGAATTCAGGGTTCAAGGCTTTACGTATGAATAATACAATAGTTGAGTACAATTATAACGTAGTACTCGTAAGAGGACGTATATGAAGTATGGCTTTATCTCTTTTGTCGTACTACTACTACTATCCGATAACAGTATTAGTAATAATCATTAGTAGTGTGAAGGCTTTAAAACTAACATACCTTACCATAAGTAGTGGTAGTCTACCTAGTACCGTCAAGTATGTAATCAAGTGGAAGTTAAGGCGTATACGGAAGAAAGTAAGTTGTGTGAAAGTACTTACGTAAGTATTTAAAATACTAGTACTACTTAGTCAGTTTTCTATCTAGAGGGAGAATGACGCCTTACAAACTAAAAGAATGATGTATAATAAAGTTATTCAATTAAAAGCATCAAATAAGTCCTTACTATAGTGCTCTGACTAAACAACTTAGGCGAAGGTCTCAATTTATTATGAGACAATTTGAAATAATGAGATCACTACTAGTAGCCAAGAACTATAGTAAATACTACTGGTACTTAGTAGTACGATCAACTTATTTACAAATGGAGCTAATAAGTACTTAAGTACTCTGGCGCTGATGGCAGGCATGTTAAGCCAGTGTTGGCATAAGCTCAATATCAACTTGACACTAGCTCAACATCGGTTCAACACTAGCTTGACACTAATTTAAAACTTACTTAACACTAGCTTAATACTAGTTCAATGATTCAAGTGATCCTAATTTTTTTTTAAAGTCCTCTAAGTCTATAATAGATACTAGGCTATAGCTAACTAATATTAGACACTAAGTAGCATATATAATATCTAGCTTAAATTTCATTTTGAAGCAATTCTGGAGTTTTAAGCATAGATATTCAAAGCGCTAGAGCTTAAGCGAAGTTGCTAAGCATATAGAAGCTATAACCAGTACTTATACTCTTAAAGTTTTAATCCGTCAATCTCATGTAAGTCTGATCAACTATATGATTGTAAGCTCATTAAGTACAAAAAGCACTCTAATTTCATCCAGATTAAAGTTGAATTAAGTAGCATTAGCTCCTAAGTAAGTGTTTAGGGGGCTCATCCCAGTGAGTTGACAAAGAATGAAGTGAGACTCAATTCGCTAGCTAGATTTACACTTAAGTGAGTACTGTACAATACTAATAAAATGATAGACTGATTCTAGAACTAGGCGAGTCAGTCTAATTCAAGGTTCAAAAAGAGATCTTGTTTGCCTAATTCAGCGCTTAAAAAAAATAAAGTCAGCTTCAGTCAGGACTTACTTATTATATCAAGTCACTTTGAATCTTTTTTTTAGTTAATTAGTACTAATGTTGTACTTTTTAATATAATTCTAGTAGTATTCAAGTAATTAATTATGATACCTGTTAATAGGTATACCATAAACAGTATATATTATAGAAGGCAGTCTAACACTGTAAAGCAGTAAAGTAAATGAAGTAGTAAGAGGACAAGCGAGTAAGTTGTAAGAATTTGACTCAATTTTTCTAACTAAAAAGAGGGAATAGAATTCTCCTTATAACTAAATGAGTATAGGTGCCTAAATGCCTGATCTGAGGGCAAGATCGAGGCGTTATGGCCTAAGTCAGTTGAAGCCAGCTAGGGGTTTTAGTCAAGGGTTTAAACTAGCAGTGGTTTCAAATACAATATATACGGGGCAAAAGGGGACGGGTCCCATATCTACTAAGCTTACTATTATTAGGATTGTAAAAATAATAGTACCTTCTACTTAGGTGTTAGAATCTTGACTTAAGCTAACTCCTTATAAGGTGAGCCGAACCTAGTCTGACTCGGCTTAAACTTAACTTTAATACTATTAAGTAGTCTAAAATTGTGTTAAAACTTTATAACTATAGCACCAGTCTGTTCACGATAATTACTCGCCATAATAGGTGGTAGCATCAAGTCAAACTACTACTATTGTACTATTAAGCACTAGCATTAGTAGTATTGGGTTTTTTAAATCTATAAAAATGAGCGCATACTTATACTTCTTACAAGTGTTTATTGATACTGTCAGTGACATTTCTATACTTTAACTGTACCCATATCCAGCTAGGTATTCATATGAACTACAAATCAGAAGCTCTACAGTAGTACTGATTAGTTACTTATCCCAGAATTCTAATCGCGCACAGGTCCAGGTCAGTAGGAGAATGATAGCCGGCTATTATTAAAGCTCAACCAGTACTTGTAAATCGCGGTAAATTCTACTATGGAAAAACAGCGAGCCATCTTCAACCACCTCGAGAATTTGATTTAGGCAAGCAAAAGATACCTACTTATATTTTCTACTAAAGCCAATGATCATCAAATTTTATTAAGTACTGAGCAAAAACTCAAGCTTTCAAAACACCGCCAAATACCATACCACGTACATACTAGTATGGTAACTAGTGGCAGTAGTAAGTAGCTTTATAAATAGCATCACGTTAAAATCATGCGGACCGGTCTAGATATTCGTAGTTAGCATTGCGTAAGATCTATTCTACTGCTATTCAAGGTCAATATCAGTACTCGTAGTTTTATAGCAATAAGTGGTTGGTAATACAACTTAGACGTGACATCTTCATAGTAAAGGGGAAACAAAATATGATTACTGGTTTCTAGTAGTCGTGATAATTATTTCAAGTTGATGCATTATATTATTGGCTGGGTAAGTACTACTAGACAGTGCATAAGAAATGCATAGTATTGATAACCTACATGTTAATAGCCCACCTAGAGAGTTTAAGCTTTAATTCACTTCAAGCCGACATAAATAGGTCTAAGATAAGCTGCAGTTTCAAATGCTAATTCAGGCGTGAACGACACCTAAACTAAATCATAGTACTATCGAGTATATTACTAGTGTTGCACTTACGATCTCATAACATTAATCCATATAAACACCAATAAGTATAGAGCTGCTTCAATCATGCTTCTTACGCCTTGTTGTTTCCAACCTGCCCGACGATTTCAAACATTGAGCAAGAATCTTTATCTATTTTAAACTTTAAGGCACCATTCATTATAGGCTCTAATAGTTCATGGTACTATTGAAATACCAGTACTATAATTTTCAAGGAAATTCATTCAGTTTAATGCTCATTTATCTCTTGGAAAATCCAATTTACTTCATTACTACTACTTAGTACGCGTAACTGTCTTCTTCTATTCTATGCTTGCTTGCATACCATGCATGACTCAAAGGTTTGTAGCACTACTAGAAGTAACCCAAAGCGCCATCCCTTCACTTTTTATAATGCTAGTAAGTAATATAAATAAACATGAATAAACAATCACTATTTAGTAGCAGTACGTTACTAAAGATTACTAAATTATTATGAACTACTAGTAATTGTATCAAATTAAGCTTAATGATATATAAAGTATACTATTAACTACCAATTTCAATTCAGACCAGGCCACCAACTAGTACAACTCAGTTTCTTCCCTATCACACTATCGATAGTAGTTTTTACCCTACTTAGCATCTACTGCTTTTATAGTAGCAGATTACTAAGTATGTAGAAGTAGGCCCCTTTTGATAGTTTGTATTGAAGCGATGTTATGTATACAGGCTTGAGCAGCTCCAGCTTGAGACAGACGACGAGAAGGAGATAGTAGAGTTCACTCCTCTTACCGTTGATTAGTGCGTGTGTTTTGTTGCCAAGTACCAATTTACTAGTAAGTACTTAAGTACTACTTACTTACTGGTATCCATGCTGACTTCATGCTACTAGTACTGTACTACTGGGCATTTCACATAATCAATCTATCAACCTGCCTCACTCATACTTGTACCATATCAAGGTACTTATCACTAGACCCCTTGCTACTATATCACGGATATTTAACCAAGCTTACATTAATACTTAGCATTTGGTGCTCCTAGTAGTCCATACAACTCAACACCCGACACACACTCCTGGGAACCATTGTTGGTAACACCTTTCACTTGATAAAAGATAACCTTACCTTTAGAGATGTACAGATGAAAGTACTTTATTTAGGAGCAGGTAAGCTTAGCCTGAGCTTTAAATGAGTGTCTAATACTAAAGTAGTTATCAACATAACAAATCTGCAAGCACTCTTGTTCTTTCCCCCTTTATTCTTTACTGGTAGTCTCTGTGATTCATTGTTTATCAGTCAAGCCAAACGGGGTGCTTCCAAACAAGATTTCGCCCAACAGATTTAAATCAATCCTCTGCTGCCCAAACAACAGTTTTCCAAGAGCAACTGTATCAACTCACCCTGCAAGATTAACGATATTGCACCATTTATCAGGCTTTCATCGTTTGCGCTACTTTTGTTCTATTTGATCAAGCGCCCAGCTCCCTCGCGCGGTTGGGGTTGGTGATTTGGCTCCTTGCTGGCTCACCTGTGTTGAAAGCGGTAGTACCAAGACTTTTTCGATACCAAGATTTTCGAGCTCACCTGTTGAAAACCCCCCGATGCGTTTGCCAGTAAGAGAGCCTGCTCTTACCTTTGCTAATGGAGATCCGCTTCTCTTCCTTATCACATTGTTTATTTCGAGTGCAACATTGTGTACGAACATCAGGATGAACATCAGGTAGTGCGATTGGTGGAACACTCGTGTAATTCCAGCTATATGCCCCTGGCGAGCACGACTCCGCCTCCAACAGGACACGACGACTTGCCCCGGAGAGCCATTGTAGCACCAATGGGCTTTGCAAGTCATCGAAGCGTCTGACAGTTTACCCACTGCATTCCCACAGCTGCCAATGTTGCACAGCTGGCGGAAATTATCTGGGGGGCCGTTGGTGGTGGTACGCAGTACAGTACATGAAGAACCATGAATGGAAAAGGTCTGTACTGAGACAGTGGATAAGGATGAAGAGCGTAGAACAACAACTGTGGATAAGGATGGTTAGCAGAAATACTGGTGTAATGGTTTCAAGTTCAGCGCATATGAATGAATATATATACTTATACATGTATAAGTAAAGTGCGATCGTCAAGGCAATGCGACGCGACGTGGACTAAAGTTGCCCTGAAAACTGTAGCAAATTTAAGCTTTCCCTTGCGGCGAGATCAGCCAGCCTAGGCCTGCATAGCGGATGGAAACCCTGATTGCAGAATTCAGATATGGCTTACGCGACTCGAGTGTCAAAAATCATCGTCATCTATCATCGCCATCTATTCATTCTGCTGTTGTGCTGTCGCAATTGTGTCTGGGGACGCGTTGTCCGAATGTTGAGGTCGCATCGTATGGTCTTGGAATAGAAGGGGTGTTTCGACAATAGTAGCCTCTCTTCGCATGCCACTCCTGTACATTGTATTCTGTACTTACTTATACGAACCAACACTGCATCTGGTATGATTTATTGGCCAGCCCGTGTATTTGGTTTTCATGTGCCACATATAACAGAACCCTAAAGCTCGAAACCAACAAGCTCAGTTTCTCGATCCTCCACTTTCTCCATGTTGCTTTGGTCACCCAATTCTTTGGTGCACTCCCTCGCTGCCTCACGCAATCCTCCTTCCTTTCCCACCTTCGACCCCGTCAGTTCATGCGATACTCACTGCGCTGCAATTGACATTCAATCTCGTCGCATTACACTCGCTTGCCCATGATGCTGCTGTCAAAGCGTCTTTGGAACGCTATGGCCGTTGGCGCCGTGCTCTCCATCTCCATCTTTCTCTTCCTCACCCACGACCGTCTTATCGCATACAAGTCTGCGCTGCAATCCTCCTCTAGCCCACCAAAAGAGGATAGGCCTCCCCGGCCAATATACAGGAAGAAGACGGCAGTCAAGGTGACCACACTGATCGAGGACAACTTTCCCCTGCTCGCTGGCCTGGAGAAGGGGAAGCTACCTGCAATTGCATCATGGAATCGACCACCTAGCCCGCACGCCGCAGAGAAGACTCCGTTGTTTATAGGCTTTACTCGAAATTGGCCAATGCTGCAGCAATGCGTGCTATCATACATCGCAGCAGGTTGGCCAGCGGAGGATATCTACGTGATCGATAACACCGGCACCATGAAATCCAATTTCCCTCCCAACCCAAAACTCACGCTCCAAAATCCCTTCTACCTGAACGTGCAGCGGCTCACAGACGTTTTCGGCGTCAACGTCCTCTCCACCCCGACCTTGCTCACCTTCGCGCAGTTACAAAATTTCTACCTCTTCACCTCACTCGAACGCGGCTGGGATTATTACTTCTGGAGTCATATGGATATTATTGCGCTGGCGGAGGAGAAGTACGAAGGCGCGCCT
>Ga0247804_10000653_pt1 | contig 15879 bp, 23 predicted proteins | sample UWRJL029104C1_FD_181142 | JGI IMG/M metagenome (GOLD analysis project Ga0247804, IMG submission 181142) | Plant litter microbial communities from Arlington Agricultural Research Station in Wisconsin, United States - UWRJ-L029-104C-1 | ecosystem: Environmental > Terrestrial > Plant litter >...
AACTGTTGCATCTTGTTCGAAACAGCTTGCTTTTCTTCATCTGTACTTGCTGCGTCAAGTTCTTTTTGAATAGCTTGGTTTGCTTTCAACTCAGACACTAATGGTCGTCGAAAATCGAATACTTTACCGTCGATCTCGAATGCGAACGATTTGCTAATGTTGTCTGATAGATTGTACTGTGACATCTTGTGTTAGTCTCCTTTGGACTTAGTTGTATTTCATCTCTAATTATATAGATTTGACAAAAACAGCACCCCCGATAGCGCAATGCAGTCGGGGGTAAGTGTTTGATCTTCGAGAGCTATGATTAGCTGTCGACAGTAGTGTCGCCACCACCAAGGATCTGTGCAACTGCTTCACCTTGGCCAGGTTGACCTGTGAATGCTACTGTGATTGTGAGTAGCGCACCATCTTGCATGTCGATTGAGCTTAGTGTTGCCACTGCGCTGTTGATACGAACTGCTAGGTTGCCAGTACAGTCAAGGATGTCGAGGTCGTTAGCGATGTCTTCTTCAGAACATGCAGCTGGAACGATGTCGATTGCACCGTCAGCGTTTGTAACTGTTTGACCAGTTGACAGAACTTCGTCGTGTGCCTTGTAGTATTGTGGGAGTACGGCTGCAACTGCTGATGGTGTTAGACCACGTAGTTGTAGCTCTACAGATGCTTTAATACCTGTAGTAATGGTTGATGTACGACCGTCAATTGTTGTGTAGTCGTTAGACGTAACATCAAATGATGGGCTGTAATCCATAACGTCGGTAATGGTTGTCGCACCAAATCGTACAGTGAAAGGACCTTTAAACATATTTTTGTGTTTCCTTATTAACTTTCTATATTTGGCGCGCTATTAGGCGCTCTGTATAATTGAACATTTACAGTGAGCAAGCCAGTTTGAAGCTCTTCGTTGTCAATGTCTTGACTTGAAGCAAACTGAGATGTTGACACGTAGTCTACATCGAACCCGTCAAGGTAAAAGCAGTCTTTCGCGTTCAATCGTTCTTCGAGGTTGAATAGTGTTCTATCAACGTCTTTGTTCGATGTGTCGCGGTATTGTACCTGAATGAGATACTGTTTTACTACTTCACCCGTGATGAGTCTTCGTACTGTTTGACCACCGTTGGTTGTGATAACAAAGCTATCGGCTGGGGCTTTCAGCGGTATTCGGTTGATAAACAAGTTATTACCGAATGCACCGTAACCTTCGATTTCTAGCCATTGTACAAATGATTCTGATACGGTTACTGGGTCTGTCATATCGCGTCCATCATTGTTATGTCTAGTATAATCATAGCTTCGTCACCTCGTGCAACCTTGTTGATAGCGTTCTTCGCAAAGTCTTTACCTGTCCCAGGAGTTGTGTACCTGTGGATTTCGGTTCCGTCTGATGCGATACCCTCTTCTTGGTCACCTGCGTAAGGTTCTGACCACTCAACTGAAACTTGGCGTTGGCCAGCTTTTGTTGGGTGAGCTGAGTTACGTAGGGCACCAGTCTTTTTTGGTGTATTCGGTTCAGCTGCGCGTATAGTCGCTTCTGCGATCTGTACGAGGGCTACCCCGAAGTGGTTGTCAATGCTATCACCGATAACCTGTGCGTTGATATTCTTTACGAGCGGCATATTTATGACTCCTCTAGGTCTGGTAGGTCTGCGATTGCTTTAACTTTCGTTAAGAAGCAATGCACGTTGTCTACGTTGTTAGCGAGCAACTTTCGTTGCCCCACTACTACGCGAGAGATACGGTACCAAGCATCTGATTCGTCACCACCGAACAGGTTAGCTACGATGTACAGACCTTCGAGACGGTAAGCGTTCGCAAGAACGATTGGGTCTTTCGGGTTTAAGTACACGTGAGCGTCTGCTGCGTGTTCTTCGGCACTTGCCGTTTGCAAATATGAACCACCTAGGTGAAACAATGACTTGACTGTGTGGTTTATCACTACTGTCTTGTCGTTGTAACCGTCAGTGTCAACGTCGATGAGCTTAATTGGGTCTTTGTAGCTTATCATCGTACAGGCACCCTATTACGCTTAGCCCCGTTAGGACCAACGAATAGAGCAACTGTGGCTGAATGATCGCTACTGCTAATCGGGGTTACTGGTTTGTCAGTCTTTGACCAACTGTGACCGTCAACAGATTCAGAAGTAATGTTGCCCATTGCTGCTGAGTTGTTTGAGTCGAGTCGGTAGTCAACCATGTCTGCAAGCAGATACATAATTGCTGGGTCTGACGCTACATCGTGGTAATCTGCGTCGACTGCAAGGGCTAGTTTCGCTTGCTTCGGGTGACCATCTGCAAAGAGAGTCGTGAAGTTAGCGATAACAGTAGGGTCGTAAGACCACCCAGGAATGTCGATTTCGATCCACTTGCCCCAACCGTTACCCATGTACTGAGGAATTGCTCCTACGAGATCGTCGAGAGTAATGAAACTTTCGTTGTCGAGTACGAGGACCAACTTTGCTCGGTATGCTGTGTCGAATGGTTGTACGAGTGCAAACTTATCTTTGAGCTCTAACGGAAAGACCATCACGTCACCAATCGGTTCGTCAGCAGGCAATAAATTGTCGATGACGTTTGTTGGAACGGGAAGAGTCTGACCGAATGAGTACCCGTTGTATTGGGTCTTGCCAAGCTCACTGTAAATGTTCGTTTGTGGCGTCAGAGAGTAACCTAGAGCAGACTCAAGCTCAGCGGTTGCACGAGCGATTGCTGCGAGAACCATATTTTCGTCTTCGTCAGATACAGTGTTTCCCGTAAGCTGTGTGTACTGTTCTATAGTCACTCTCTTAAACCTTTTTTATTTTCTTTTTATCTTTGGTGCCCCCGCCCATAAGACGGGAGCTTTGCAACTATATCTTAGCTTTCTGAGCTAGAGATTGAAGCTACGAGTTCTGGTTCTGTAACAACACCACCACGGAAGAATGATCCACGGATCACAACTTCGTTGCGTTGGAATGCTGAACGAACTTCACCGTTCACTTCGTAAGATGCACGACCGTCTACGTCGTATGAGAGACCACCAGATGTTCGTCCTGTGAATGCGCTCATGTCTGCGTAGAAGATTGGGTCAGTAACAACAACTGCTACACCGTGTACTAGGAAAGTACGAGTGTCACCTGCGTTTAGCGTAGGTAGGAGGTCGCTAGGGACTGTTACGAAAGATGTACCGAATACTGAACCAGCGTTCAATTCAGCAACAAGACCGAAGTTTTGTTCTGTGATTGCTGATCGTAGGATTGCAGCCTTAGTCTTGTTTGATAGGATCAACTTACCAACAGTTGTGCTGTCAGCAGCTTCAGCTACGGCTTCTGCTAGGTCAGCAGTGCTTCCTGAGAACTCAACAGTTTGACCTGTAGCGTTAACAGCTTGTTGTAGACGAGCGATAACAAGTTGGGCACGCTTTTTGTCGTAGTCGTTTGTGAATTGCTTAGCAATGTCACGCATGATGTCAACAGCAGCGAACTTAATTGTTGCAAGTGCTACAGCAGTAACGTAAGCAAGTTCTTCTAGTTCGTCGTCGTGTGGCGCGAAAGTTGGTTCACCGTATGGCTTCAATAGGTCGTCATCGTCGATTGGACCAGTTGTTAGGCCACCTGAGTAACCAGTTGATACATTTTGCATGTCAACTGTAGTACCACGTGATAGCCATGCGAACTTGATCGCGTCAGTTTCACGCCAGTCAGTTGCTTCAAGTAGTGCAGAGTAGCTGTTTAGCTTACCTTGTACTTCTGAAAGAACTTCAGGTCCGATAACTAGGTTACCGAGGTCTTCTAGCTTGATTGAGTTTTCTACTTTACCAGCTTCTACAAGTGCGTCGTAGTTAACCTTGTTGATAGCACGCAATTCGTTGTATGCTTCTACGTTAAGGTCGCGTGTTGATGCAATAGCAAGAGCAAGTTGGTTCTTGATTGTAGCGTTCTTGCTTACAGGAGCGTCTTCAGTGAACTCAGTTTCTTCAACTTGAGCGTCAAGAGCGTTCTTCACAGCTGCGTCAATCATAGCTTGAGCTTCTTCTTTTGTCATTTCAATTTCCTTTTTATTTTCTGTTTTTTCTTCAACAACTTCTTCAGTCGCTTCCACCTCTTCGGTTTCAGTTTCTTCAGCTTCGTTGTCAACGGTTTCGCTTGCTTCGTTGTCGCTTACATCAACCTTGATGGTGATTTCTGCGTCATCGTCTTTAGCGAGTTCGGCTTCCCATCGTGCTTCTCGAGCAAGACGTTCTGCCTTTTCCTCTTCTGTTTCGATGTATTCGCTAGTGCGAGTGGTTGTGACCGTTTCGATCCATGTACCGTTCTCAGCTTTTTCGCGAGTAGTTTCTTCGACAGTTTCGGCTTCGACTTCAGGAGTCTCTACTTCAGCTTCAGCTACTTTTTCAGCAACTTCTTCTTCAGCTTCAACTTCTTCGGCTTCTTTTTCGGCTTCGATTTCTTCTGCAACGACTTCGGTATCTTCTTCAGGTACTTCAACCACTTCAGGGACTTCGACAACCTTTGTTTCTTTATCTTCTACTTCTGCAGGGGCTTCGTTGACTGTAACGTCAATGAACTCTTCAGTAGCTTCAGAAATCTTTGTTTCTTTTGCCATATTTTCCTCTTTAGGTGCGATTACTAATTTTTCCTCTAGTCCGTCGACTTTGAGACCCTCAGCTTTCGCTTTTTCTAAGGAATTGTGGACAGTTTCGTTAAACGAGTTAACGTGTGCGTTATAGTTGTTAGGAGTAACTACTTGACTCAACCCGCAAAGCTCAGCGTTATTGTAGATGCCAGTATCAGGATCAAGGCGACCGAGAGTTTCAATACTAAAGCTGTTTGAGAAACCACCAACCAATAGGTCGTACGCGACTTTCGCGTATGCGTTTTCTTTAACTGCGTAAATAATCTTCTCAACAGTAACTTTGTTGCCAGATTTCTTAACACCAACAGTTTTTCCAATAAGACTTCGCAATGTGTCATCGTGATCGGCAGTAAGCTGGTTACCGTAATCTTCGAGGCTCATTGATTCGATGTCGTATCGTGTGCCGTTGCGTTGCGTAGAATCGTCAGTAATAGTTAGACCGTTCGGGAATGATACAACGCCATCTCCCTCATCCGTGAAACCGCCTACTTCGGCAGTGACAACGTAACTATTTCTACTTTTTTCCACGTTTCTATTCCTTTTTTGTTTTAAGGGACGTTTTTTGTGTAAAACTTTTGTTTGTTTCTTTTACGAAGACCATTCGCAGTGTCTGTGCATGACCTCTATACGTTCTTCTAGTTGTATTATACATATTATTGTTTTATGATAGTTTCAATGACTACAGCTGACCTCGAGAAGACTATTATTAAAGGTATTTTTACACTGGGCAATCATATATTGATCTCACCAGAGTGTTTACCTATGCGTCAAGAGCTAGTTGACGACAACCGTATCATGCTTTGTCGCAACGTAATACTGTATATAGACAAGAATAGTATCTTGAACAACTTCGAAGAGTCTCGCTACGAGATGAGACCAGCTGCGTTCGCGTCTTTAATGACACCAGTATGCGATATAACTATAAGTCACGGTGAAGTTTACTCTATAAACTACAAGCATGTTCACGAAGTAGGAGTGTTCCCACAAAATATCGACATCGAAGAGGTATTAACAGAGGTAGACCGCGTCGCTTTCACGTTTGACGCAGAGTTTAACACCGCTCGTGTACTACGATTGTCGCGACACAAGCTCGACCCGCGTTTTAATAAACCAAAACGCTCACTTATCGAATAAAACCTATTGCGTTTTCTGTATATACGTTGTACGATATGTATATGTATACCGAAGAAGACTACGCAACCGTTGAAGCTATGACCATCTTTGGTGGTTCGTTTGTTGTTGCACTCGCCCACGCGTGTCGACAAGCTGACGCAGTAAACCTAGCGAAGATTAAAGCAACGTGGCCAGAATACTGGGCTGAATACACAGAAATGAGCAAGAACTTATGAACGATAGCGAACTATTTAGTAACAACTTTGGTAAATGGTGCGAAGCGCACGGTCTTGAAACCAGTAACGTACTGTCTGTTGACGGTAAGTTCACCGCTTTAGTCGACTTGAACCAGTTAAAAGAAGCGATTATGCGCTTCACTGACGAGCAAACCACTGTTGAGGTCGAAGATTTGAAGCAAGAGCTGCTGTTCGACCTCGATGAAATTGATAACAAACCTTGGCGAGTATTTCGTCAACTCGGTGCGATTATGCCAGAATACAAGGACGAATACCTACGATACGAGCATTTCTATATGCACGGTGGTGGGCAGCAAGTAATGAAACTAATTGAAGAGTTCGAGAAGGAGCACCCAATAGTATGACCTTAGTACGATTTAGAATTACACAAACCCTTTTTGGTTATGTAGACCGAGAAATTGGCGACCAAGACCCAGAAGAATACGCAGACGAGCTTATCGAAGAAGGGCTCACTTCGCGCGACTTCAACGTGATGGGTGATGACACCGAAGTAGACAGCTGGGACAAAATCGAAGAATGATCTCATCTAAGGAACGCGAAAAGCTAAAGAACAGCCTATTGACGGCTAAGTTGATTCACAGCAAGCGTTGCTTAGTTGAGTGTATTTGCGGTAAAGACGAGATAATGTTTCAGATTGACGACTACACGGAGCTTGTCACCGCTGAGCGAGTGCGGTTCGCAGAAAAGAAAGCAGAAGACTACGGTTACATATTGCAACGTATGGGTGCAAACAAGTGCGCAACCTGTAAAGACTACATGGCAGAGGCTGACGAAGTTTACTGTGACAGCTGTGACGATATTATTCACATGAAGTGTGCAGGGTACACTACCACAAGTAGCGCGTACGATGATGACGGCACTGTACTATGTGTCGAGTGTAAGAAAAAAGAAGACGAGCGAATAGAAAACGAGCCCATCGAAATGGACCCGTGGGGTGACCCTGTTGAAGTAGGGTACGAAGATTTACCTTTTTAGCTTTTAGCTACACCGATTTTTTGTTTTGCGTAACGCTTGGTTACTTCTTTTAGCGCGGCTTCAGTGTCGTCGAACAGGACAGTCAATAGTTTGACGTAACCGTTATCGAACTTACCGAAGATGTCGGTAGTACCAGATACTTTACCGTCTTTCGCTTCAATACCGTTTAGGGTGATGAGTGTAGTGTCAGCCTTTGCTGATGAGTAAATCATAGCAACAGGGTTGTCTTCTTGTGCAAACTCGATTTCGAGTTCAGGTAAGAACTGACGGATAGGGACTTTGTTGATTGCGATTTCTACTAGGTCGTCATCAGCAATCTCGTTGAGGTTGTAGGTGACTTCTTTAGTGCCATTGTCGTTTGCGTTAGAGTCGTCGTCTTCATCTCGGTTTGGTCCACCGTCAACGTCGCCATCGTTTCCGTCATCTGCGGTTGTAGCGTCGGGTGTACCTAGGTCGGTAACTTCGATTTCACCGCGTGCAAACTTTGAAGCAACATCTGGCGCGTAACCAGCGTCGGTTAGAGCCTTCATTACGTCGAACTCAGCTTGTCGTACTTGGACTGCCGCTTTTGCAGCGTCTTGGTCTGATTCAAGTGGGTTATCTAGAGCCATTTCGTAGTGGGTTTTGTCCCACTCGTCTTTGTAGTGTGTACGGTAGTCAAGGTTCAATGCGTCAATGATTGTTTCGATCTGAGGCATAATCGCGTTTTCTGTGAAGTCGTCTTTTTGTGTACGAGAAACTTCGCGACCTGTACCAGATTCTTCCATGCCCATGAGTGTCTTTGAAACACCACCAATAGCGAAGAGGTTGTCGAGGTGAATCTTGTTGATGTCCGCGAGTGCCGCTTTGTCGAGGTCTTGTTGCATGTCAACCCAGTCGACAGTACCGCTACCGTTACCGAAGATTGGTTCACCCTTGTTGTGGTTCTGTAGACGAGATACGAAGTTCGCAAAGTCTTCTTCTTCTAGTTCGATTGAAGTAGAGATGATACCAGGAGTGTTCAAGTTGCCCTGAATAGCCTGACGAGCGTAATCAGATGCTTGCTTCATCGTGAACTGAGCGTCACGAGCCGCGTCTGCCATTGAGAAGTGACCGCCACTGTTGAACGGGTCCATCAGTGAGATAGGGATAATCATGTCTTTGTGAATGTCGCGGGTCTTACCGTTGCGAGATTCGATGTAGCCACCGAGTTCACCAGTTTCACTGTTAACTACCTTACGGATATTGTACGGGTTCAAAAGTGAGAACGATTGTACAGCCCCTAAGTGTCCGTCAGCGTATACGCGTCGAGCTGCGTATAGGTAGAAGACACCCTCAAGGTCGAGGTATGTTGAGATGTTGTACCAGAACACTCGTTCTGAGAAGTTCTTTGATTCACGGATAAGAGGAAGGTAAGGGTGAACTACCGCAGTCTTGTCGTGATTAGCTGATTCGAGGACTCTCTTCGAAGCGTTTGTGTAGATGTTTCGCTTACCGATGACCGCTGTTCGGTTAGCGCGTCGGGTAATAACAGCGTATCCAAAGTCGCTGTACATATCCTTGTCTGTAATAGTCGTTGCAGACCAAGACGGAGACATAGTTCGCCCGCCATTCCGTAGAAAGTCGGTCGATAAATTGTTCTTTGTCTTTGCTACGGCCGTTGCATTGGCTCTTGAAAGACTATCAAGATTTTTATTCACGCGTTGTATTTACCTAATTGTTTATTCTAATTTGATTATACAGAGTAATGAATTACCAGAGAGTCAATAGGGTAAAAGAAAACACCACTGGGTATAGTGGTGTCATCAATAGGGGGTATAAGGTGATCTGTGTGCCCAAGATGCCCGTTGACACAAATCGGAGGGTATTGCGTGCTACTAACAAGTCAACACAATATCTAATTATAGTTACGACCACTGGTGAAGTCAACGATTATAGACAACACGAGGACCGTTCGGTATAGTGAAGCTATGAGTTATGAAAACTACGTAAAAGATGACGACGAGTTCTACCTCACCGTAGGTGACCTCCGCTCCGCCATGAAAGATTTACCCGATAACGCAAAAGTGTACTATCAACGTATCGAAGACGTGTACTTCGAAAAGCACGGGTGGAAGCCCGACCTCCTAGTCCCAGACGACTTTATGCCAGATGAGCGTGAACTCGACAACCAGTATGTTCGAGCGTTCGCTGGGTTCAAATATGACGGTAGATTATGCTTGACTGCGCACTACTAGAGCGGTAAAATAAGAACGTGCGCTAGTCACAGTGTCATAGACACCTCCAACTTGCGTTAATCGTATAAATGCAAAGGCCACCCTCTTACTTTCCAGTTCAGGGGTGGTTTTTGTTTGTCCTAGAGTTGAGAAAAGGTATTGTATTTTTACTAAAAGTGCAATATACTTATTCTATGAGCAAACCAGTAAAGCAATATAACGCGGTCACTATGAAAAATGGTGTTACGCGACAGGTACCAACTGTGTACCACAAACCAAGCGGTAAGAAGAAGACCGTCTCTATGACGTTACCTATCACTCTCACCGAGCTGGTTGAAGGTCTCGCAAGTACCGACTATAACGATAACAAGAGCAACGCTTACGAAGTGTTACTACTAGAAGCTCTAGAAAGCAGGGGTGTATATGTACAGTCGAACAATAAGTAAAGCAGCAGAATACCGAGCGTTGCTTCCGACGCTCCTACGGGTAGAACATACCCTTAAAGGTAACCAAATAGCACGTGACATTCGTATCTTCAAAGACTTCACAAGCGGTCTCTACACGTACGAGTCACTCGGTCTACGATATGACAACCTACGTGGTTCACGTATCTCACAGATCGTCAGGTCAGTTGAGCACCAGATAAAGAGTCCAAATACTCGCAACCCGATTATGACCGACCAAACTATGTGGCGACGCAACCGAAAAATCTACGACCTCTATTGCACTGGTCTGTATAGCTATGATGACCTAGGTAAAAGGTTCAATCTCGGTGACGCTCGCGTCAGTCAAATCATCAAAGACGTTACCCACAACGAAGAACTCCGACGCGCCAGAGAGGCGTTTGACGAACCACTCATCAGTGATATGGTCAAACATCGTGCGTAATCTCCGATGCTTCTTCGGGTTTCATAACTGGACCCCCATCGAAGAACCACACGTTGAGTTCGAAAATAAATGGTCATCGTACGAGGTATCTATTGCTATCTGTTCGCGATGTGCAGACCTTGCAGAGGTCAGAAAGGACTACTTCTAATGAGCAACAAACTATCTAACATACTGATAATCTGGGCATTCATTCTCGTCACAGCAATCGTTGCGACCTTTATTTACACTATGCTGAACCCTAAACAGCTTATACTGGGGTGCTAAATGTTTCCCCCTATCTTCAAGAAGCACATCTACCTCGGTGACTTACCACCCTCTCGACGCGAAAGCGTCCAACGCTGCCGAGATGTGCAAGAGCTAGTCAAACTCGCAGAAGAACGGGGGTACTACAAGCTGTACGACTCAAGCAAGCGCAACCTAGTCATCTTTCACGCATATTGTACGGGTCAGATAGACTATGAGCAAATAGGTATCGTCACCTCCCTAAGCAAGTCGTCAGTCTCGGCTATATTAAAGCGTGTCATCGTCAACACAGTCAGCAACGAAGGCGCAATCATAATGCAACACGTCAAGAAAGAGAGCATACGAGTATGAGTTTCGCTTCGAACCAATCTCCGATACGCCTATCTGGTATCTCGCGCGGTAAGATCGTCATAGGCGGTGGTGCAAAGCGTGGTGGTTTCACGATGTACGGTGGTCGTAGACGCAGACGTAACAAGATCATGCTCCCGTCGCTATACGAAAACTACAAAGTGGTGAAGACCTCCGATGCTCCTAGTTCCAAAAAAAATCCCAACTCGGCAGAAGAAGGGGTGAGTAACGTCATCGCAGCGGTATTCTTAGTGTTATTTATTTTTCTGGTTCTCACACTCGCGATAGGGTGGATCATAGTACTCGTTGCGTTCGCAGCACCGTTGATTATCGTGCTTGGGTTCTTAGGGCTTTTCGCACTACCCTTTGTCGCGCTCACACACCGAAAATAGAAGAAAAAATTACGAGGGGGGTTGCTACGGCCTCACGCAATTAAAAAGATGAACGGGTTTTTGGCCCGCTCATCTTTTATATTGTCGCTTATTTACTTACTGGGATAAAGTAGTAAACGCTTTTCTTGCTATTAGTTAGCTCAAGAATGTTTTTTACCTTGTGCGCTAGTAATTCTTTACCGTATACAATCTGCATAGTGGTTGTAACTACCTTGTCGCCCTCGGTGTAACGTATAACGTGTTGGCGGTTTACCTTTTTACCAGTTTCGTCCCGTACGCTAGACGCTTTACCCTCAACACTTTTTACAATCTGCTTGCGGTAATCGCTTGCGACCTGTAGCTTGTGCTTAGGCACTGTTACTTTAGCTTTAGTTGTTTTTGCTTTTACTGTAGTTGCTTTAGTAGCTACCATAATTGTTACCTCGTGCGCTTATAATTATAATTGTAGTAGTCGCGCCCTGTCTACTGTCTATAAGTATACTACACTTAACGATAAAAGTCAATAGGTTTTATCAATAATCTTTACGGATTTATGGAGATGGTAACTCCGTCCTCAATACAGTGGATGCTTTTGGCGACGCCAATGGAAGCCGTGATACAGGCACAGGAATGTTTCACGTGAAATGCCCACGGCCTGCCTCCTCGGTCCCCAGCCTGCCTGCCTTTTCTTTTCATCGCCTTACCTAAGATTCATTTGTTAGCCTTAGCCGCCATGCGGGCGCCTCACTTGGAGATAGCCGTAACCAGAAAGCATTTGTCTGGCTTAGCCCAGCAGCGGTGTGATCGTATCCTGCAAACACGGGCGGCAATGCCCCTATCCCTGCACTGGAGCCCCTGCCTGAGCTTGGAACAGAGCGACCCACCAATCGCTCTATCCTGTTGCTTAACTACGCTAGAGGTACGAAGTAATAGACTGAGCCCTTACGATTAGTAAGTTCAAGAATGTCTTTTGCAGTGTGTGCAAGTAGTTCTTTCCCGTAGATAATCTGTAGGGTAGCTGTTACGACTTTGTCGCCTTCAAGATAAGTAATAACGTGTTGACGATTTACTTTCTTGCCTGCTTCATCTCGTACTGATGTAGCCTTACCTGTTACTGATTTGATAATGTTCTTGCGAAATGTTTTAGCCACTTCGAGTTTGTGGGCAGGTACAGTTACCTTTGCCTTCACTGGTGCTTTGGTTGCAGTCATAATATCTCCTTGTGATTATGATTATATGGGTATCTCTACCACTGTAAGTATTATCTCATAGGCACAGATAAAATGCAATACCTTTTTGGCACATAAGGCTTCCACTGGATATGCTCCGGATCGGCACTAAAGCCTTGGATGCCAGAGCCTCACTTCGGCTGGGGGGTAGCCTGAGGCAAAAAGCATTTGTTAGCCTTAGTTCTGCGGAGTAGGATGGTGGTATATCCAACTAATCCAGGTAATACAGGATGGTTATAACTTCGTCTACTCTGGGTGCGAACGCGGTAAAGTTAGAACTCGTGAAGCCACGATACTATGGATTCTTAGGAGCTCTGAGTACCGCGTTACTGGGAGGCCTGTGGGACATGGATAAATCCACCTGGGTCAGGCTGCAAAACTTAGCTATTTGCTCAGAACTCTGAAATCTTCAGGTTTTAATCCAGGTAGTACAGGATTCGGAAGTCTGGCTTCTTCCAGCACGGGTAGGAGAAGGTCGTTGGCAATCCAGAGCTTCAATTCGGGGAAATGGGCGGCTCAATGGCAAAAAAGAGTCTGGATTCAGCAAAAAGGGGTGGTCGTTGGCAAAAAGGGGGCGGATTCCTACTCCAAAGGTGTTCAGAAAAGTTGGAGATTGTGGCTTGCGTTCCGCCTTTTCCGTGGTTCTTCGTTGGCTTTGGCTATGAACTTCTGCTTTGGGCGTGTTTTCTTGGATAAAAGGTATTGTAGTTTCCCTTGAGGCTACTCTATGACTTCTACGGTAAATCTCTTAGTATCCTGTCTTGTGTTCTCTATATAGCAATTAGACACAGGAGAAGGGTTATTGGCGAGATTTTTTTCGTTCGGGTGAGCCTTTGTACGTTGGAGCACAATCGGTCTTCACAGGAGCGTTTCGTAGAGCAAATCGGTGCGTGCAAGCCTTTACTGGGTAGTAGTATCCACCTATACGATAAGTACAAGAAGATTTGGTCTTTGCCGAGTTTTTTACCCTAGCCTAAGCGTATTGGTAAACACCGTTGCGAGATAGCAGTTCGCCCCGTGAGAACTCAAGCACCTTTGCGATGTCTGCGTCCGTAAGCATAGCTTGTTCAGCAGGTAGACCGAATGCCGCTGTATCCCTCATTCTCATACGACTGTATTGAAGAATTAGCTTGTGGTATAGGGCGTGGTTGATACGGTGGTAAACTGTAACTTCCTTTATGTCGTAATATCGGTAGCGTAATGTCTGTCCCGTTCGTTTCACGACTTGGTGAATATACACGTTTTGAGCCTTCTCAGTATCTACGTGGGGTCCCGCTTTAACGAGTTCAAGTGGTTTGCGACCGCCTTTTTTTACACCCATATAAATGCCTACCCGACTTGGTTTGTTCTTCTCTCCTGGTATAAAGCTCATAGCAGTATCAGTGAGTTGTCCTAGGTAATTGATTTTCATTGTAACAGTTCCCTTATGATGATAATTATTATACGTTTACTGTTGTTTGCGTATGCTACTATTATACAATAAGGCTATGCAATATACAATAGGTTTTATCTACTCTAGGAGACCGTGGATAGCGATAATCCAAAGGCTGCAGCGGGGGTAGAAGCCACGATTATACACGAAAAAGCCTGTATCCTGGTGTTGAAATAGGTCTTTACAAAAGGGTAGCCTTCTTGTATAATGAAAGGTAGCGATAGCTAAAGACTTCACTCGTAACTAGAGTATAAGTCGTATCGCGGCAGTTGAGTACTCCCTTTATGGGGGTTCTTTTAATTGCAAAGGCAAGAACAGATTATGCCGAGGTTTTTCAGCCTGTCTCCAGCACATCGAAATGACGAGTGTGGGGCGGTGAAATGCGCCTCTTCGCAATACATTTGTTTTAGCCTGCCCCCAAATCATAATAATTATCATTCTTGAAAGGAGCGATAATGGCAAACACACAACACGATAACGTGGGTGAAGTATTAGTCCTCAAAGACTTTTCAACACCTGACGTTGCCTTTTCACTAAACGCAACCGTTGCCAGCGATGGCTCGGTTGTACTGTACGACTACAAGCGTACGGGCTCAAATCACGATAGCAAAATCATTGTTATCAACGAGGACGAGTTCGAGCAATTAGCTTCGTACCTAGGCTATATCAAAGAGGTATAACCATGGACGAGTTCAAACCAACTAAGTTCGAGCCTATCAAAGGGTTGCACCGAGTTGAGAAAGTGGACTACCGACGTTGGGCAATCGACCGTAACTTAAAAGTTTTAGGACGTGGCGAATACAAACTCGCTGACGTTGTATCACAGATAAGGGACTACACACGAGATTGGCACAACGAAGCAAGGAACTCAATGACTTACCCAGTTAAAATGGATAAGCATATAACGGTTTACTTGCTAGACAACGGTGTTCACTCCTTTGTTATGTTAGTTAATGATATGCAAGGGACTTCTTACAACCGCAATAGGTTCGAGAGTACACAAGAGCAGGAAATCACACTGTTCATAGTATCGGAGGCAGTATAATGGCGAATAATCGAACAAGGTTAGAGCAAATGGTGTCCGAGATCATGGCAAAAGGTGACGTTCGCCCCGTATTAAACAACCGCAACTATTCAAATGTATTCGCTGATGGCAAGTATATCTATTCGTATGGGCCTCATTTTATTATGGGTGCGTATATAAATGGTACATGGCTAGTCAATAGCGACCGTTACTCAACGAGTACGGGACGACAGCTGAGTTATTTGCGGGACGCTTTACGCAAGAACGGTGTACCTGATAGCCGAATTATCTTCGCACCAATGGAAGGTCGTCAAAGCACCGTATCAGACCTCTTGAGGAACTCGATGCGAGCTTGCGACGGAGAGATTACCAATTACACCAAGCAACTCGAAAAGACACGGAACGGGAGCGGCAACAATCTTCGTATTAAAGGTTTAATCACCGACTACGAGGAATCGTTAAAGCGTCTGGTCGTGATGAAGGAGATGTTAGGTAATGGCTAATCAATCAAGTGCAGACGTAGTAATAACAGCCAAGGCAAGCATTGCTAAAGAGCTTTTCGATTACATCAAGGCAGTTCAGACTGATAGTGAATACAACATTATCAACGAGGACGCGTTCGATGACATCGAGAAGCCCGAAGAAATCGACACACCACCTGACCCAGAGGCTGAGGTATATATCACTGGCTGGGCAACTGGTAGGTGGTCGTATGGTGGTAGCAATCTTCCTGGGTACTTCGCAGGTCGTCTTAACGATGACACGTGGCGATACGAGAAGGCAGCACATATTACTTTCGCTAAATTAGTTTCGGCAATTAAGCGTAAAGATGGCTACTTCGAGATTGAGTACAAAGACCAAGAAGGCGGTGCAGGGTTTATCGACCTAGGCACTATGCGTATAGACAAGACCAACGTAGATGATGACCAGCCGATGATTTCATCAGAAACTATTGACTATTCAATAAGCAATATGATGGAGACGTTCGGGTATAGCGAGTATGAAGCCCTTGACAATATGTACGGGGACGAAATCGCAGATGCCTGGTCAGACTACTCAGACCAAGGCGGTGTCATTGAAGATGCCGAATCCTTCTACGATGAGTACGGTTCAGATATTTACGAAGGCAACTTTGAGGTAGAGGAAGTTCTACTCGAAGAACAGCGAAAGTTAAAAGAGGGTGAGGCGACC
>Ga0247804_10000654_pt1 | contig 15865 bp, 9 predicted proteins | sample UWRJL029104C1_FD_181142 | JGI IMG/M metagenome (GOLD analysis project Ga0247804, IMG submission 181142) | Plant litter microbial communities from Arlington Agricultural Research Station in Wisconsin, United States - UWRJ-L029-104C-1 | ecosystem: Environmental > Terrestrial > Plant litter >...
TGGCAGCAATTTCCGAACCTTGATAAATTAACGCATTAATGGCACCTATGCGTTTGTAAACCTTTTTCCACATCACATCAGTCCATGCAAAGCCTAAAATGTTAACTGTTGGATTTTGCCCCCAGTTATGCAAACCAGAAAGCATGTAAAGCGGAGTCGCTTTATCCCTGTCTGTAGCGCTAAGCACAAATGCTTCGCTGTCATCATCCATTACATGAAGCCATGGAGCGGAAAGGTCAGCGTCGGAGCTTAGATTCCCCAGCGTTGCTACTTCACTAATGGAAGGCAAACTGGTAGCAGTACTCATATTAAGAAAAGCCTCACCCACCATCACCTTGTTCAGATCATCAGCAGTTTCCAGGTATTTTTGATCTGTAGAGTATTCTTCCAAAAACTTGCTGCAAGAGCTTAAGAGCAAAAGGCAAGCTAAAAGGGTTATAAGATATTTCATAGTTTGATTTATTTTAAAATGAAACATTAAGACTTGCGGTATAGGCAGGTCTTATGGATAGATTAATATTTGGCGTAGAGCCCGATTGAGTTGGATCTTGTCCCTTTAACATTTTATTACTCAGGGTAAATAAATTTGTACCGGTAAGGCTAACAAAGGCCGAAGTCAATTTTAATTTGCGCATTAAAGATTCTGAAAAACTGTATCGGAAAGATGCCGATTGCAATTTCAGGTAATCTCCGCTCACCAATCTGACATCAGAATTATCATACATGTCGTAAGCACTTCCTCCTAATTGCAGACTGCTTACCGGAAAATTTTGCCACCATGGATTAATTACGTTTGTAGAAACCTGAAGACCTGGAATGTTGGTGTAAGCCTCATCACCGGGTTTTCGCCAGCGATTTACAAATTCTTTACGTAGATTTTGCTGGGGATAGGCACTGGTAGTGGCATAACCTGAAGCAATTTTCATCAACCGGATTTTGTTTCCTAAAGAATAAGTGAGGTTAAATGATAATCCAAAATTCCTGTATCCAAAATAATTTGATAAGCCACCCTGAATATAAGGTTCGCGACGACCGGACTCACTCATGATTTCCAGGTAAACGTCTTGCCTATCCATATTTAAATAGCGTTGTTGATATGCTTTCGAATTTTCATCCTCTAACCCGTAGAAAACCGGGGAACCATTAGCAGGGCTTAAGCCTTTGAACTTGTAAGAATAAAATGTATTAATAGGTTTTCCTGCCAGCTGAATATTACCGCTAAGGTAATTTAAGTAACTGATGTTGTCGATAAGTACGTTGTTTCTGTTGTTAATGGCCTGGTTAATAATTTTATTAAGCACCTGCCCCAATTGCGGATCAAAACGCCAGACGAAACCGCGTTTAGATTTATCCATACCTACATTATTGATGGCCGTAACACTTAAAGCTACTTCCACACCTTTATTCTCTATCGTTCCGCTATTAATTACGTAAGATTGAATACCATTGATTTCTGATACTGTTTTATTAAGAAATGCATCCTGAGTTCTTTTATAGAAATATCCTACAGATCCAGTTAGTTTATTACCGAACAAAGCAAAATCCAGGGCTATATTAGATGATGAAGTACGCTCCCATTTTAAGTCCGGATTCGGATAATTCGAAATAGAAGCAGTTGGAGAATTATAATTAATATCAGTACCAAGATTTTGTTTGATGATCATATAAGGCGACTGCCCCGCAAGCATATTTCCTTGCCAACCCCAGGATGCTTTTAAAGAAAGATCACTTACCCATGAAGTATTTCCAGCTACATCTTCTCTCATGTTCCATCTTCCTGAAAAGGCGTAGATAGGTAGCAGTTTATTATTTGAACGTGTTCCAAATAAGTTAGATTGTTCCCCGCGAATATGAAAATTAAAAATATATTTATCGCGGTAAGAATAACCCGTTGTACCATACCAGGCAAACTCATTTGTAAGCTGACGACTGAATGACCCTAAAGCAGCCGGACTATTTATCCATAGGTTATAATAGGCGGTATTTGTAGTGGGCACGTTATCAAAGTAACCGCCCATTTCCGGGAAATATCCTCTACGCGCAATATCAAAGCCGTTGTATTCATTTGACCTTATTTCCGTACCCCCTGAAATGGTGAGGGAGTGTCTTTTTTCCGCACCAAATGTGGTTGCATAGTTTGCTTGCAGACGGCCTGTATAGTTATTATTACGAACTTCATTTTTTGTCCATTCACCGCCCACAGGAACCACATCGTTTCGGGGAGTAAAGTCACTACGAAGTTTGTTAATGTAATAAGAATCTTTTGTATAATAAAATTGCCTGTCATTATTACTGATAGCATAAGCAAAAGTACCTTCCAGGTTAAATACCGGAGTGATTTTTAACCTCAGCAATGCCTTTAAGTTACTAGAAATCAAGTCCGTATGATCAGAACTAAATTCTCTGTCCTTGAGGATATTGTAATTAAAAATCTGATTTCCATTTGTTATCGGATAGTAGAAATAGCTACCATCAGGATTATAAGCAGGTAAAGTTCTACTGGTATTATAAGCATAATTCATAATGCCTAAATCAGCAGGCGAGTAATTCCTCGAAGAATAATTTCCTGCAAAACTTATTTGTGCCAGAAACTGATCATAATCTGCGGTAACGTTAACTACTGACGAATACCGTTTATTGTATTCTCCCCTAATCGTTCCATTCTCATTTAAATAACCTAAAGAAGAATAAAATTTAATTCGGTTAGAACCTCCGGATAAGGTTAAGGTATGGTTCTGCGAATAGGAATCCTGAGTAATTAAACCTAACCAATCGGTATTTACACCGGCATAATAATCGCTCTGGCGTTTAAATTCGTTATAATTAATTGTTCCTTTATAATATTGTTGCAGGGCATCTTCATAACCTGAATACTGCGTTACATTATTGTATTGTATCCTTCTTTCTATCATTTCCTTCGAAACATCCATTCGTTCCGCAGAATTCATCATGTTCATATTTCGATCAGAATAACGCGGACGTCTGTTGAAAGTAGTATTAGCAGAATAAGAAATGGTTGGTTTACCAGGCTTCCCTTTTTTTGTAGTGATTACAATTACACCATTACCTGCCCTGGCACCGTATAATGCCGTAGCAGACGCATCTTTAAGCACATCTATCTGATCAATGTCCTCAGGGTTTAATCCTGCGATGGCATTACCTAATAAGTTAACAAAGTCAAGGTCATTGATTGATTTTGGATCGATATTTACCGGATCCTGAAGTACAATTCCGTCCAATACCCACAGCGGTTCACGGTTACCTAAAATAGTCGATGTTCCACGGATTCTAAGCTTAGGCGTTGCGCCAACCTGCCCTGAGTTCTGCATGAAAACTAATCCAGGTACTCTACCCTCCAATAATTTATCAATGGTATTAACGCCTGGTGTAAGAATATCATCAACCTTAATACTGGTGATTGCGCTGGTCAACTGCCGTTTATCGATTTGCTGATAACCAGTATTTGCCACTACATTCACATCGTCCAGACTGGATGAGGTCATTTTAAGTGCTATTACACGTGCCCGCAAGGCAGAAATTTCCATACGGGAAAAACCAATATGGTTAATTTCAAGCATTTCATTGGCATATTGGGCCGGAATGACAAATTTTCCATTCTGATCGGTCCTGGTATAAAAATTTGTTCCCTTCACCCTCACTGTGGCACCTTCCATGGGTTTACCGTTTTCATTAATCACACTTCCGTTTACTGGTGTGTTAAATGCTTTGTCGGCATCTTTAGTCTGGCTAATTCTTTTTTCTGTAATGATGATAATCTGATCTGCGATTTCATAATCAAGATCCTGACCTGAGAATAGCTTTCTTAGTGCGCTGTTGAGCGGTTCTTTAATAAGCTTCAGGGTAACCGGTTTTGCCTTTTTCAGTATGAGGTTGTTATAGGAAAAATCATACTTGGTTTGCTTACTTATGGCCTCGGCTGCCTGTACAAATGGTGCATTTTTTAAATTAATGGAAACCGATTGTGCACTTAATTTACTATTTAGCTGTAGCGCAAAAAAAGCCAAGAAGATGAAAATAAATTTAACAATAAATGGTGATGTGCTTCTTTTGGTTACAGTATCGCCTGTTTCAGATGGCACACGCCTCCCTTTGTCCTTGTGGATAAGGAAATAGTTCATATTTTTGTAAGGTTAGTTAGTTTGTTTGAATGGTTTGTTGATTATATCTCTGAATCGGATCTATCTATCACAGCTGGTGGTGTGCCCACACCATCAGCCTTTTTAACAGACGCCGAAATTACATGGTAAATTCTAGCGCATAAGCTTTACACTCCTTCCTTTGACATCAAATTTTAAATCTGCTATTTTTTCGAGTGCGTGTAATACTGTAGATAATTTTTTATCCCTGCTGATTGATGCATGAATCTGTATATCAGCAGGTATCCCTGTGTAATCGATATCGAGGTTGTACCAACGTTCAACCTGACGCATCACTTCGATTAATGGAGTTGCTTTAAAACGGAACTGACCGTCTTTCCAGGCGACAAAAAGACTCGGGTCAACTTTTGTGATTTCGAAACCAGTGCCAGCAAGCACAGATTGTTCCCTTGGATGCAATTGCGGCTCCTCCCCATTTCCATCTCTGCTAAGTTGTACACGGCCATTAACTAAAGTGGTAACCGTTTTATTTTCATCTTTATAGGCGTTGACGTTAAAACTGGTTCCAAGAACTCTTATCTGCTGCCCATTCGTACTAACAATAAAAGGCTGTTTCGCATTGTGATGGACTTCAAAATAAGCTTCACCAATAAGTTCAACCCTTCTTTCTTTACCAGTAAAATTTGTAGGATAAGACAAAGATGAAGCTGCATTAAGCCATACTTTTGTACCATCACTTAACGTAACAGAATACTGCCCTCCCTTTGGGGTACTTAAAGTAAGATTTTGATTTAACTCTTCATTTCCTACGAGTGTTCCATCTTTATAATGTACACTTCCCTTCTCTGTAATAATTTCTAGTTTTTCGCCTTTTAGCTGATATACGGTACCTTTAGATGAAGTTAAAGATGCACGGTTGGTTCCGGGTTGTATGTCAGTGATGTAATCCTTTGATGCCAGTTTATCAGGCGAATCATTTGTTGAAATAAAATATATTGATATGGATAAGGATACAAAAAACAGAACTGCCGCCGCCGCTTTAGATATCCATGAAATTCTGCCCGTTAATGAAGGTTTCTTTAAGCTTATGTTTTGTTGAATTTCCATCCAGGCCAAATCCGCAACTTCAGCAGATTTTTCATGAAGCTCATCTGAAGTAACTTTAGAAGCAAAATACGCTTGAAGTAAGCTATCTAATTGCGCTCCGTTATTCCCTGTCTGAAAAAACGAGTGTAACAGAAACAATTCCTTCTCATTGATGGTATTATTGATATATTTTTCAAATAAAAGTTCAATTCCAATCTCGTTATTCATCTAAACAGGCTGTTTTATCACGGTATATAATGAATACACACGAAAAATAAAAAATAGCACCCCTAAATAAATTATTTTTTAAAAAAAACAGGAAGTAGGCATAATAAAAGTTCAAGATTTTTAGATTTTAGCGCAAGCTTTACCCTTTTATTAGACTCCTGAATGTGGTGGTTGATTGCAGATGCGCTTATCTTCAACTTATCGCTTATTTCCTGATAACTCAGCCCATCTAACTTATGCATTACATAAACCTCCCGCTGTCTGTCTGTAAGTTTACTCAAAGCCATTTCCAATAACGCTTTACTTTGTGATGCTTCATCTGCATCATCCATAGGATTATAAGCTACATCCACATCGATTTCACTCCGCATAAGCTGGTCATAAATATTTCTCCGGAAAGCATTTTTTGAAAGATTTGCAGCCATTTTATACAGCAACGCGCCAAAACTAAGTTCAGGATCTATAGTTTTACGAATTTCCCATATCTTCATGAAGATGTCCTGAAGGATATCTTTAGCGATTTCTTCTGATTTTAAAATCTGAATCAATTTTGAAACCAGGCGCTGCGCATAACATTTATATATTTCTTTAAATGCAGATTCGTCCCCATCCCGCAACTTTCGTAGCAGCTCCTTTTCATCAGTGATGGCTATTTTTCTCAAGAAAATCAGAAGTTAGTTGAAATCGAAGGTAACAAAAATGTAACTTAAACGCAATAATTTCACTATTGGCGCCGGGTTTAAGCTTAAAATTTTCCTATATAATAACTAACTATAAGCAAACAATGAAATTGGCACACATCGATGCAAATATCCGCGCGGATTTGCATGTTACATTAAACTGCACAAACAAACTACCTTAATATTTTTATGCGGAAAATTAAGTTTATATTAAATAGATTTTCCCTGCGGAAAATTATGATTAACGGGATTATAGATCCCTATTTATTATAAGTTCGTGATGCCCTGCGGAACATCGCGAACAGCTGTGCTATAAAGATAATCAAGTAAAACTCCATAATTCCACTTAAAGCTTAATATACCCCGAAAGCAAATCCATGCATTTTCATCGTCTTGCTTCTGGTTTAATAATTACTATCAGATTGTAATCCTTCCTCCGGTTACAGGTATTGTTGCGCCGGCAATGTAGCTCGCGTCATCAGAAGCCAAAAATACATAGGCTGGTGCAACCTCTGCGGGCTGTCCGGCACGTCCCATCGGTGTATCCTTGCCGAATTCTTCGTGATCAGTTAATGTTGAAGGGATTAACGGCGTCCAAATTGGTCCGGGAGCCACCGAATTTACCCTGATGCCTTTGCCATTCATCAATAAAATTTGACTGAGGTTCGCTGAAAAATTTTGAATAGCGCCTTTGGTAGCTGCATAAGCCAAAAGCTGTTCGTTTGGCGAATAAGCATTAACTGATGTGGTATTAATAATGCTGCTGCCTGGCTTAAGGTGAGGCTCGGCAGCTTTACAAAGGTAAAACATTGCGGTGATGTTGGTTCTGAAAGTACGATCCCATTCCGCTGATTCAACCTCAGCAATCGATTTCCTGCCCATTTGAAAAGCCGCGTTGTTCACCAGAATGTCAATCCCGCCCATTTCACTTATCGCACGGTCTATAATTGCAATGCAATGCTTTTCATCCTGAATATCGCCTTTTACTAATATTGCTTTCCTGCCAGCTGCCTCAACTAAATCTGCTGTAGTCTTTGCGTCTTCGTCCTCACTATCATCGAGATAAGCGATAAGCACATCTGCTCCTTCCCTTGCATAAGCAATTGCAACCGCCCGGCCGATCCCAGAGTCACCTCCGGTAATTATGGCTTTTTTTCCGGTAAGTTTTCCACTGCCCTTGTAAGTTTCTTCACCATGATCGGCAGCAGGCTGTAACTTGCCTTCTACTCCGGGTACATCCTGGTTTTGCTTAGGAAAAGGAGGTTGAGGATATTTTTGTGATGGATCTTCTGGTAATTCTTGTTCGTTTTCCATAATTTCTATTCCGGTTGTTTATATACTGTTTAAAAAACCCGGGTCGAATAAAAAAGGTTTGAGAAAAAAGAAATTACCGGCTATCTTTCCAGTGACGTAAAAAATAAAATCTTAAAATAGTATGCAAATGCGTGTTCGCAAAGAAAGTTTGCCAATTTCGACCTCAAGGCGAAAATCAGCCTTCATGATTGGTTTAAGGTAATTCACACGTTCACTAATTTTTTGCCAGCGATAAAAAATAAATAATTAATTCATTACCAAAACATCACAAAGTATATCTTTACCTCCCAAACGAAATCCGACCCATGGTTAATCAGACTATTTTACTTTTATTGAAAAACCTGAAAAATAAATACAATCATGGGGCATTTATGCAAAATAGAGATGTACCGGTTGAAGTTCTTCATTGTCGTAATAAACATTGCAAAGCGTAAGTATGCTTAAGGAAATTACCGGCGATGTCGTAAAGCAACACCTATCTTCTTTACTAATTATTGCATTCGGGGCTTTAAAATTTTTCATTCATCTATCCACCCTTAAAGGTTACGGTCTTCATGCAGATGAATTGTATTATATTGAGCTGAGCCGAAATCCGGCATGGGGTTATCTGGATATTTCTCCTTTTACGGCCTGGATGGGCAGCTTATCCTCTTTCATTGGAAATGATACAGCCAGCTGGCGGATATTGCCATCCCTTTTTTCAGCTTTCACCGTTGTACTCACCGGCCAAATTACCCGCTTATTCGGTGGACAGAAACTGGCAATAGCCATCGCCTGTTCTGCAGTTATCTGTTCGCCCTCGGTTCTGGCAACTTCCTACCTGTTGCAGCCAGCCGTGTTCGACCAGTTTTTCTGGATCTTATTAACCTACGCTATCCTGGCTTATCAAAAGAACAGACAAATAAAATACCTTTATTTAGCCTCAGCGGCATTTTCATTTGGAATGCTGAATAAATACACCATCCTGATTTACCTGTGTACGCTGGCGATTGTCTATCTTTTTCTGAAACGCAATCACAAGTTCACAGATTTAAAAAAACTGGTTGGCCCGTTTGTAATGTCTTTTATCATACTCTTGCCGAATGTCATCTGGCAGTGGCTTCATGGTTTCCCGATCTTTCACTATTCTGCACTTGTAGCGAAAGGTGCCCTGCATGTCGATTTAGGAGATTATCTTTTCCAGCTTTTTTTCTTCCACGGCGCGAGCGTAGCCGTATGGACAGCCGGCTTTTTATTTCTGTTTTTTCCGCCTGAAAAAACAGCAGTGCAACGAGTCTGGCCAGTAAGCTTTTTGATTGTTATCCTTTTTCTTATGTTATTAAAAGGCAAACTATATTACGGACTGGGTATCTTTCCCTTATTTTTTGCTGCTGGTGGGTGCTGCTGGGCGATGATGTTAAATCAGCTTAACAACGCCGTCAGTTATATTTTTTTTATTGTGCTATATGCATTCGGAATATTCAGTTTGCCCCTTGTACTTCCGTTGATGCCTGTTGATGTCTCAAAGATTTACATTGCAAAAATGATTAGGCTAACTGGTTTTACCAGGCCACTCCTTTGGGAAGACGGTACCCGGGGAACTTTGCCGCAGTTTTTTGCCGATATGACAGGTTGGGAGTTGATGGCAAAAAAGATTAAAAATGTCGCCATGCCTTATAACGACAGTTTGTTAATTCTGACAGATGACTATGCCATTGCAGGTGGTTTGAAGTTTTACGGCGGAAAAGTGATGCCACGAGTTATATCTGTTCACAATAGTTTTTCGCTTAGTTCGCCACAGTACCTTACCGGAAAAAACATCATTTACCTTTCGAAAGACAAGCCATCGGAAGTGAAAACTTTAGCCAGGAAAGTAGTATTGACCGAAGTTATCAACTTAGAAAACTCGCACTTAAATGGAATTCATATCTACCTGCTAACTGATGCGAACCTGGAAATGCAAAACAAATACAATCACGACAGGGAGACATTTTATCCCGCTCACAAAACGAAGAAGCTGTAACCACCAAAACAATAAGTACCACAAATAATATTAAAGAATAAAAGGTTATTTGCCTACAAAACTAAGGGGATTATAATGCTTTTGACTGCATATTCCTAAGCGAAAGAATCGTGTTGTAGACAACTTGCGCGGGAATACAGATTGTTGCAGTCCTACTAAATCTGGCTATATTAATTCCAACGAATTTACCCTCACGATCGAAAACCGGCGTACCACATTCTGACGGTGTAATTGCGATATCGTGTGCAAAAACCTGTTTAAAGCCATCTCTCCGATCCGATTTGCCGCCTGCAAATTTTTCGGCCGGATGATTGGAAATCCCTGCCTGCCTGCTGATTAATTTGATACTGGCAGACTTTCTTTTTCCATCACTCATCCATACAAAGTTTACTGTGTCTCCCGGCCAAAACTTAATCAGCTCAGAAGCAAAATCAGTAGACTGCGTTAATGTTTTACCATTTATGCTCAGCAACTCATCGCCAACTTTCAGTCCGCCTTTTTCTGCAGGGCTATCAGGCTTAATTAAGGAAAACTGTATGGGACTTGATCGGTAAACAACCATTGCACCCAAAAAAGCCTGACTGGCTACTTTTGGCAAATCAAGTAACGAACTGCTCAATATGCCATGCAATACAGCACCATCTGGCTTGATGGTGTGTAATAATTTGCCCATATCCAGTTTGGTATTGCTATCAGAGATTTGATTCAATCCTATTCCTCCTTTGATGTTTTCCGTCGTACCGAGGATGACCAGGTCATTGTCCTGATCCTTTTTTAATAGGACTAAACCAAACTGCTTTTCACCCACAAAAAGCAAAGGATTCGCTCCAACCATTGTATTCTTCGTAACCAGAATTTGTTTGAACCCTGCTATAGGTTCCTTTAAATTGATGAGTGTTGCCGCGATAGACTGCGACTTATCACCAATTTTGCTTTTGATTAAGTAACTATATTTATTATTTCTATCGGCGACCACTAGCCTGGGATTCAAAAGCACCCCGCTATTTTCTTTAAGGATGACATCCTTTAGTAAATCCGAATGTAAAACGTCTACCTTTTCGGGAAGTGTGTTGTAATCGGTCTGTGAACTTAATGCTGTCCAGTATTTGCGGTAAAGGTCTACGGGTATTTCAAAATTCTGATCTTCCTGAACATCGATAGCACTGTGCATACCGATTACACGTCCCATATAGTCGAAAAGTGGTCCGCCAGAATCGCCTGGTTCCATTTTGCAGGTAGATCGAATAAAACCATAGGTATTTTTAACCTCTGCAATCCGCCCTAAGCGTAAAGTTGGTAGATTTTGATTCAGGGTCTCCGGATAAGATATACTGATACAGGGTTCATTTACAACCAGGCTTGAAGAGAAGCCCATTTCGGCAAAGGGCCAGTCTCCTTTGTCAACTATTTTCATCATCCCCACATCCGGAATACCGGGCTCATCCTTTTTGTCGATCCTGCCAAGAGCCATAGCGATGCATTCCCGCCCATCGGGAAAGAAAACCTTATAATTTTTTCCCGGGTAAATGGTGTGCGCAGCAGTTAGTATGTATCCATCTTTCGAAACCACAACACCACTAAATTGTGCACTGGTGCGTTCGTTTTGTTTTATATCAAAACCCCAGATCCTGACGCTGGCAGGATATGCTTTTCTAACGGCGAGGGCAATTCTTTTCTCAAATTTTTCGATTTGTTTTTTTTGGGCATAGCTGCTAAAGCCAGAAAGCAATAAGGTAACTAAGCAAAAAACCTGTATTCTAATTTTCATTGATAGGATGGTTGCAATCAAAATGCATTTATGAATATAAAAAGCATGACCGTTTTACCGGTCATGCCAGTTCATAAGTTGGTGATAATACCCGTTTGACCCTAGCAAATTGCTAAGGAAAAAGGCACAGCTTAATTAAAAATCTCGGCTAGTTTTTTGTTAAGAGGTTCTCCCCTTAGGCCATTACCGATAATTTTTCCCTGCGCATCAACCAGGAAGCTCGCCGGTACGGCGCGAACGCCATATAAACGTCCAACCGCATTATTCCATCCTTTAAGGTCGGATACGTGAATCCAATCCAAGCCATCTTTTTCTATGGCTTCCAACCATCTTTCCTTAACATTATCAAGAGAAACGGAAATGATTTCAAATCCTTTGTCTTTATAGGTATTGTACTGTTTTACCAGATTTGGATTTTCTGATCTGCATGGTCCGCACCAGCTGGCCCAAAACTCAATTAAAACAACCTTTCCCTTTAAACTGGCTAAGGTAACCGGCTTTCCTACAACATTATTCTGGGTGAATAAGGGTGCTTGTTTTCCTACGGCGGTGATTCCGTTCGCCTCAATCCTTTGCGCCAATTCCTTACCCATGTCAGTTTCACGGTATTCTTTGTTGAGTGCATTAAAAAGCGGCTGTACCTTTTCTACATCTACTTTGCTGCCGGCCGCTTCAGATAATGCAACCAGGGCAAAATAAGAAGTCGGGTGTTCTTTGGCAAAAAGGAACTGCTTATCCGTTCTGTTCTGTATGTTTTTTCTAAAACGCTGATCCACTGCTTTTATGTAGGTAGTATCCTTCTGCTGTTCTGGTGTACCCCGGTTAAAGTCGATGTTTACAGCTTTGGTGAGGGCCATTATGGTACCTCCAATGGCCTTATTGTAAGCGTCATATTCCTGATAAACCTTCGATCCCGAGAAAGTGGCATTCTCCAATGAATCCTTTGAGGTTATGTTAATCTGCTCTTTTCCAAAGTAAAAGTAAATTACATCGCCCGCATATACGGCCTTTCCTTTTCCTGCGCCGGTGTGATCCAGAGCCATGCGGGCATAAGCATTACCGGAAATTTTACCGGTAAATTTAAAGCTGCCATTAACCAGAGCAACTGAATCTTCATGCCCGGTTCCATTATCCATATAATCGATATAAGCCATTGCTGGTTTATTGAGGTTTTCAATTTTCCCGTTAAGGGTAAAATTGGTTGTTTGGGCCATGGATAAGGCTGGAAAGAGTATCGTTAATAATATTAATCTTAAAATTTTCATTTTGGTTCTGTTTATGGTAGTTTATAATATTTAAAATATTTTATTTCCTGATGACGATGTCTACAGGGGCACCAGGGATGCCATTTATCGTTTGGGTTATTACGCCGTTTTTACCCACACTCACATCAACAGTATAAACCGATCCTGAAGTTCCCACAGTAAGCGTATTATCATCTGCACTAATCTTTAACATAGAGATTTTTTTACCGCCAAAGTCTGCATCCAACGCTCGTAAATCCTCATTAAGGGGGTTATACCTGTAAATTTTATCGTTAGACGTGAAATAGAATACATTCAGACTGTTCCTTTGCCATTTCGTATCGGCATTAATCAGGGATGCACCCTTAAAAATACGCTTGTACTCGGCTTTGATTTTTCTATTCACCGAGTCGAACTGATAGGTGAAAGCCAGTTCATAAATACTACCGTCTGCCGCTTTGAAAAAGGCATAGTAAGTCCCCGCCTGTCCGGTCTGCATAAAAAGCAGATTGTCCATCCCTACATTCTTTGGGTCGAAGCTTGTTCCCGTTGGATCGACAACATAATCTTTAGCAAGATAACTGCCGTCGCCAGCGAAGGTTACAAAACCCTTAGACTTGAGATCAAAGCCAAAATAGAAGGAATTGGCAAAGGTAAAATATTTTGACAGGGAATAATCCCCGGCCTGCTCGTTTGCAAACTTCCCATAGTCCGGAGCAAAAGGCGCTGTTGACTGAACGCCGACATAAAGTTTGCCATTTACAACGCCAGTTGGCACCCATCCGTTTAGCGGCGTCAGATATCCTATGGAAATACTCGCCGGCGGAATAAAGAACTGATCGCTGAAAGAGCCGCTCTCAAGCAGGGTGCTCGCATCCAGCAAAGGACTTTTCATCATGGGATCGTTGCACAGCACCCAAAATTTCTGTTGGTTGCTGGACTGGTAAGGCAGGATCTCCGCAAAATAAAGCTGTACGGGATTAGCCGGTAGGATCTTTCCGTTCAGTGCACTATATAGATCGGCGATCACCGTTTTGTTGTCCGGCTTTACAAATGATAGCTTGGTTGTCCCATTGTCAACGCTCAACACAAACTTTCCAGAGGTAAACTGTGTCGTTCCGTTTAACTTAAAGGGAACCACATATTTAAGGCCGTTCCGTTTATCGGTAATGATTAGTTTGGAACTTCTTAATCCAGGCCCCAGTTTATACACTATCCTCAAAGGATATCCGGTATAAATCGCTTCGCGAAGTTCTTCTTGTACCGTAATCCGCCATTCGTAAGAAAGATCTTTTAAGGGATCGGCATCAGCAATGGAAACGGTAGGTTTCAGTATAAGTGAGTCCCCCAAAAGGGCTGCAAAAGTGGAGTCCTTAAAGGCACTCAAAGTCGGCTCTGATGGCGGATGGTAATCGTAATTTCCCAAATCCTTTTTGCAGGCCGTATATAAACTTACCAGAAGGGCAAGTGCAATGATTAGTTTAAATTTCATCTCTTCTGTTTTAATGAAATGTTAGATAATAATTTGTTTTCCGCTTTCATCAATGAAAAAATAGCCATTTACGAGTGCAAAATATTTCAATGTATATGTTTTCGCGGGCGCAGATTGGTTATAAAAATCATAATCACTGGAACCATCCGTCTTTTTTGTAAGTACATATCCTTTATCCGGATTCCGGGCAATCCAGGTTGCCGGATCTTTCAGGAAAACGCGGAAGTTTTCGATATAGTAAAGCGACCTGGGGATTTCCAGGTAAAAATTCGGCTTGGAAAAACTCACCAGATCGACCGTTCCCGAAGAGATAAGAAATAACTGATGCTTAGTCCTGCCATATTCGCCAAGCGAAGATTCCCAATAAACCCACCATGCCGGCTTTTCCAAACGACTGGAAAAAACTACTTTCTTGGTTCTCAGGGCGAGGGGAAGATCTGCAGAGAAATCCCCTCCTGCAACTGTACGAAAACCAATGCTAACCGACTTACTTGCCAATGCATTATCGTTATTTTTAATAATTAATGGAATTGAGATCTTTCCGGAATCAGCCGGCAAGGTATAAGAAGCTTTAAGCGCTTCATAATGGATACCTTTAACCGCCGTTGTGAGGGAATCTACTGTATTCAAAACAAACTGACGGCTATGTGCAACCCTTGGCCCGGTTACCACAATGGGTATCCAAAGTGTATCCTGCGCCAAACCGGGATTGTAGGCAAAAGAGTAGCTTATCGCAGTGGTATCCTGATTGCCATTGTCATCCAGATAACGCAGATAAACATTGTCCTTTGACTCATATGGCATCATTTCGTTTTTTTTGCAGGCAAACAACATGGCGCTTACCAGCAAGATATAAATGATTTTCTTTTTCATCTTTTCTGTCGTTTTGTGTTAGTTTCTGTAAGCGAGTTCATCAACCGGAAGTGGAAAAACAAAAAGCTTATCTGATGGTGGGTAAATAAATCCGGAGGTTGTAATGATATTCAGATTAAGGCGTTTATGCATGAAGAAATTCTGACTTTCACCATAGAATTCCTTACGATACTCACCCTCCAGTTCATTTATGAAATCCGTTTTTGATATTCCGGAAGCTAGTGAAGTACCGATACCGCGATGCGTGCGTAAGGTGTTAAAATAATCTAATGCCGCTGTAGGATTAACGTCAAAACTGGCCTCCGCAGCGATAAGATATACCTCACTTAAACGAAGAGCAGGTGCCATTAATGGGTGCAGGTTTGCGATGGGGCTGGAATTCACAATATATTTTTGCAAATAAAAACGGTCGGCATTGCCCGAACTTTTTATCAATCTGAACCATTGTTTATAACGCCAGTCATCTGCACCAACCGTTCCAAGGTTATAAATTGCATTAATCTGATCTGCTGTTGGAGAATAATCAGGATTATCTCTTGAGAAAAGTCCGTTTAACTGATCCTGTGATTTCGGAACAAACCAGCCGAATACGATCTCGTTATAAAAAATCCGATCACGTTTAGCGACATCAGCGTTGAAGAAATCCTCCTTCACCGTCCATGGAAACTTTGAAGAGCCTATTACCTCGCTCGCATTTAGAAGCGCATTTGTATTGTCTCCTTTGTAGAGGTAAACCCTGGCCAGTTCGGCTGCAGCGGCATAGTAATTCATGCGATGTCTTCTGTTCTGTAGAAATAAAGAAGCACTCTTAAGTTCAGTTGTCTTTTCTCCCTGCGGATAACCAACAACATAACCTGATGGAATTATCGGGTCGGATGTTTTAAGCAGCGTTTTTGCCTGCTGCAGGTCTGCAATTACCTTATCCAACACTTCGGCCACCGTAGAATAGGTTGTCGTTTTAGTGCTAACTGTGGTAACGTAAGGTATGGCCTTAAACGTAGGGTTATTTTTATAGGACGTACCAAACATCCTTAACAAATCGAAATGCATATAAGCCCTT
>Ga0247804_10000655_pt1 | contig 15860 bp, 10 predicted proteins | sample UWRJL029104C1_FD_181142 | JGI IMG/M metagenome (GOLD analysis project Ga0247804, IMG submission 181142) | Plant litter microbial communities from Arlington Agricultural Research Station in Wisconsin, United States - UWRJ-L029-104C-1 | ecosystem: Environmental > Terrestrial > Plant litter >...
ATTTTTATAAAGTGTACTTTTTACACGAAACTAAACGATTGCTATGCCAGACATCATGAATGCCCGGGAACTGCCTGGAACAAAACCCACGCTCAGCTTTAAGCAAATTGTCAACATGAGTTTTGGGTTTTTCGGGATCCAGTTTGGGTTTGCCTTACAAAATGCCAATGTTTCAAGGATATTCCAAACGCTGGGCGCCGATATCGACAAGATCGGTATCCTGTGGATAGCAGCGCCTGTAACGGGTTTGCTGGTACAGCCTGTTATCGGTTATTTGAGCGATCGTACCTGGCACCCGCGGTGGGGCAGGAGAAGGCCTTTCTTTTTTATCGGCGCCGTGCTGGCTTCCATCGCTTTATTCCTCATGCCGCAATCAAGCGTGCTTTGGATGGCGGCTACTTTATTGTGGGTATTGGATGCTTCCATCAATATTTCAATGGAACCCTTTCGTGCCTTTGTGGGCGATAAGTTGCCTTCTGCACAACGGACAACCGGTTTCGCAACGCAAACATTTTTTATCGGACTGGGTGCCGTCATTGCTTCCCTATTGCCTTACATGTTCACCAACTGGTTCAACATCAGCAATACAGCGCCGGCCGGTATGATCAGCGATTCGGTAAAGTATTCCTTCTACATCGGTGCCATTGTTTTTATCAGTTCCGTTCTCTGGACCGTTTTTACAACCGAAGAATTCCCACCGGAAAATATGGAAACCTGGACACAGGAGAAATTAAAGACCAAAGGATTGCTGGCGGGCATCCAGGAAATCATTAAAGGCATATTCACGATGCCGGCAACCATGCTTCAATTGGCGGTGGTACAGTTCTTTACCTGGATCGCATTTTTTGCCATGTGGATCTACACCACTTCGGGTATTGCGCAAAATGCTTTCGGCTCTACCGATACCAGTTCCAAAGCTTTCCAGGATGCGGGTGACTGGGTAGGCGTGATGTTCATGGTGTACAATGGTGTATCTGCCATTACCGCATTCATGCTGCCTGCGCTGGCGAAACGCATTGGCAGAAAGCGTACGCACATGATCAGCCTGGTGGTAGGTGGACTGAGCCTTATCTCCATGCTCTTTATAAAAGATCAGTACATGTTATTGCTGCCAATGGTAGGTGTGGGGCTTGCCTGGTCGTCAACGCTTACCATGCCGTATGCAATCCTGGCCGGCGCCCTGCCCGCAAATAAAATGGGTTTTTACATGGGCGTATTCAATTTCTTTGTGGTGATACCACAAATACTGGCTGCAGGCATACTTGGTTTTTTTGTAAAGAATGTATTCAACGAACAAAGTATATATGCATTGGTTATAGGAGGCGCAGCGATGATCATCGGCGGCTTCCTGAATGCCATTGTAAAAGACAAGGATGACAGGAGAAATATTTCAAACTGATTCATATTTTATGGTAAACAGGTTCCTGCTTTTCAGCGTACTTCTTTGTATGCTGAACATTGCTTCAGCGCAAAACAAAAATTATCAATGCTACCCCGCCAACTGGTGGGCCGGTATGAAATGGAGCAAAGTGCAGTTGATGTGCCATGCATCCAACGGGTTTTTATTTCCCGGTAAAATGTCGGTGTCCTCCAGTTCCAAAGATGTAAAGATCATCAAGGTGAACCGGGTAGAAAACCATAACTATGTTTTTTTGGATGTGGAGATCAGCAGCACGGCAAAACCACAGCAGTTGACATTTGATTTCACCACCCTTGCCTTGAGCGAAAAATTTTCCATTCCCTTTGAAATAAAAGCACGGCGTGCAGGTAAGAACCGCGATTTTGCACAAGGCGTCACTAACCGCGATTTCATCTACCTTATATTGCCCGACCGTTTCAGCAATGGCGACGAATCGAACGACAGGATACCGGGCATGCGCGATCAAACCCTCCGCCGCGATACCGTATTCAACCGCCACGGTGGCGACCTGAAAGGCATCGAAGATCACCTTGATTATTTAAAGCAACTCGGCGTTACCACCTTATGGCTGAATCCCGTGCTGGAGAACGATATGCCCAACCGTACCGAACACGGCTATGCATTTACCGATCATTATAAAATCGATGCAAGGCTCGGCGGCGATGCGGCTTACGAGCAACTCATCAACGCCACGCACCGGAAAGGGATGAAAATTATACAGGACGCGGTGTACAACCACGTTGGCCTTTACCATTTTACCGTGCAGGACCTGCCCGAAAAAAGCTGGCTGCACCAATGGGATAGTTATACCAATACCAATTATAAGGACCAAACGCTTTTTGATCCTTATGCAAGTACGAAAGACAGATTACAGATGGCTGACGGCTGGTTCACCAAAGAAATGCCGGACCTGAATCAAAACAATCCTTACGTTGCTAATTTTTTGATACAACATGCATTGTGGACCGTAGAGCGTTTCGGCATCGACGGCTGGCGCATCGATACCTATGCCTACAATGATTTAAATTTCATGAACCGTTGCAATAAAGCATTGATGGATGAGTATCCTGCGCTTACTTTATTCGGCGAAACCTGGGTGCATGGCGTACCCAATCAAAGTTATTTTTGCCAGAATAATTATGATATTCCTTTCAAAAGCAACCTGCAGGCAGTAACTGATTTTCAAACCTTGTGGGGCATTACCGATGCCCTGACAAAGGATTTCGGCTGGACGGATGGCGTGAACCGCTTGTACACCACGCTGGCGCAGGATTTCGTTTACAAGGATCCCACGCGCAACGTTATCTTTTTAGATAACCATGATATGTCCCGTTTTTATTCCACGGTAAATGAGAACATGGATAAATATAAATCTGCTTTGTCGTGGCTGCTTACGTGCAGGGGCATTCCGCAAATGTATTACGGGGATGAACTGGCTACCACCGGTACTACCAGTCCCAACGATGGTTACGTGCGCCTCGATTTTCCCGGCGGCTGGAAGGGCGATACGGCTAATAGGTTTACGATACAGGGCCGATCGCAAAAAGACCAGGAAATATACCAGCACCTGGCAACGCTCGCTAATTTCAGGAAAGGATCCACGGCTTTAACCACGGGGAAATTTATGCAGTACCTCCCGGAAGATGGATTGTATGTATATTTCAGGTACGACAATGATCAAACGGTGATGGTGGCGATGAATACGGCAAAAACCGATAAGAAAGTTGCCATCGGTAAATTTTTGGAAAGGACCAAAGGCTTCACACATTGTAAAGATGTGATCAGCAAATCCACTTCGGCATTAGAAGATTTCACCGTGGGTTCCTATAAAACAACCGTTATTGAACTGCTCAAATAAAGCATTACAACACATGAAAACAGTTTTCATTTTTTTATTTTTTATCTGCCTTATGCAAGACATCAACGCCCAGGATTATAAAAATTACCCCGTGTATGAAGGAAGCGACCTGGGACTGGTGTATACGCCTGCAGCGGCGCAATTCCGTATCTGGAGCCCGGTGGCGGCCGATGCACAGCTGTTATTGTATAAGTATGATGACGACAAGATACCTTATCAAACCATACGATTGACAAAAGCCGAGAAGGGAACCTGGTTCGTCAAAGTAAATAAAAATCTTCAGGGTGTTTATTATGCCTTCAGGGTGCTGATCAATAATAAATGGAATGATGCCGTACCGGATCCGTATGTGAAAGCAACCGGCGCCAATGGAAAAAAAGGACAAGTGATCAATATAGCATCTACTAGCCCTGCCGGGTGGGCGAAGGATAAAAGTCCGGCTTTTTCGAAGCAGAATCATACTACCGATGCGGTGATCTATGAGTTGCACATCCGCGATGCAAGTATTCATGCCAGCTCCGGTGTAAAAAACAAAGGGGGATTTGCAGGCCTTGCAGAAACGGGTACCAAAACACCCGCCGGCGCTTCTACAGCATTGGATCATTTAAAAGAACTCGGCGTTACCCATATTCACCTCCTGCCTTTTTTTGATTACAATTCCGTTGATGAAACAAAACTTAATACACCACAATACAACTGGGGGTATGATCCTTTGAATTACAATGTGCCCGAAGGATCTTACAGCAGCAACCCGCACGACGGTGCTACGCGCATCAAAGAATTGAAACAAATGATCAAGGCCTTCCATGATAAGGGTTTGAGGGTGGTGATGGACGCGGTGTACAACCACACCGGCGTTACTGAAGGTTCCAATTTCAATCAACTGGTACCGGGCTATTATTACCGTCATAAAAAAGACGGCAGCTTTTCGGATGCCACGGCCTGCGGTAATGAAACGGCCAGCGAGATGCCGATGATGCGCAAGTTCATGCTCGAAAGTGTTTTGTACTGGGTGAAGGAATACCACATCGATGGGTTTCGTTTCGACCTGATGGGCGTACATGACATAGAAACGATGAACCTCATTTCCCGCGAACTGCACAAGATAAAACCTGATATCCTGTTATACGGCGAAGGCTGGACGGCAGGCGATTCTCCCTTACCCGAAGACCAGCGCGCTGTTAAGAAAAACGCGTTTATGCTTGACCGTATTGCCGTCTTCAGCGATGACATCCGCGATGGCATCAAGGGAAGCGTATTCGATATAAAAGACCGCGGTTTCGCTACCGGCAAAGCAGGCATGGAAACCTCCATTAAATTTGGCATTGCTGCCGCCTGCGACCACCCGCAGGTTGACTTTCAGCAGGTAAATTATTCCAGGGCCGCGTATGCAAAAGCGCCGTGGAACGTAATCACCTATTGCGAATGCCACGATAACAATACCTTGTGGGATAAGATCAGTTTGTCGTACCCAACAGCTTCCGAAGCCGACAGGAAACGCATGCACCAGCTTGCCCTTACGATCGTGCTTACATCACAGGGGATACCTTTCTTGCATGCCGGGACCGAATTTTTCCGCAGCAAGGACGGCGTGGAAAATTCTTACAAAAGCCCGGACAGCATCAATGCCATCGACTGGGCACAAAAAGATAAGCACAAGGCCTTCAATGATTATATTAAGCAACTGATCGCGCTACGCAAAGCGCACCCGGCTTTCCGGATGAATACAACGGAGCAGCTAAAGCAACAACTTCATTTTGAAAAATCTGAACCGGGTACCATCATTTATACGATTGATGGCGCCGCTGTAAAAGACACCTGGAAAAAGATATGGATAGGCTTCAACGGTACCACCGAAGATGCATTTATTGCCTTGCCAAAAGGCGAATGGAAAGACGCATGGGGTAAGGAGCCGGAAGCCTTAAAAGAGTTTGCAAAAATCGAGCGGTATGGCTCCCTGGTCCTTTACCAGCAATAGTTCCTGGATATAAATACAATAATACCAAACGGCCGCCTGAAAATCTTATTCAGCCAAATCTGTACTTTTTAACCCACTTTTGGCTGGATATAATTTTTTATATATCCAGCCAAAAGCTATATATTTAAGCCACATTTGGCTAGATATAAAAACATACCACCTCCTTTATTGATCGGCCGGGAAGAAGAAGCAGGCATATTAACGGATTGCCTGCGATCGCGTTCATCAGAACTGGTAGCGGTGTATGGGCGCAGGCGCGTAGGCAAAACGTACCTCGTAAGAACGGTTTATTACAATGATCTTTGCTTTGAACTTACCGGTATCTATAATGCATCGCTGGCAACCCAGTTGTCGAATTTCAATGCTGCCCTGGCATCAGCAACAGGTAAAAAAAGTAAGCCCCTGGTGCCAAGCAACTGGCTGGAAGCCTTCCAGCAATTAAAGAAATACATCGAAGGGATAAGGACCAAAAAGAAAAAAGTGATCTTCTTTGATGAGTTGCCCTGGCTGGATACCAGGCGTTCGGGTTTCCTCGGCGCATTTGAACATTTCTGGAATAGCTGGGCCTCCAGGCGAACGGATATCGTTATCGTCATCTGTGGTTCCGCGGCTTCCTGGATGATCAAAAAAATAGTGAACAGCAAAGGCGGCCTGCACAACAGGATCAGCAGGCGCATCCGGTTGCTGCCTTTTACGCTACAGGAAACCAGCCTTTATTTAAAAAGCAATAAAGTACAGCTCGATAATTACCAGGTCCTTCAATTGTACATGGCCATGGGCGGTATACCGCATTACCTGAAAGAAATAAAGCCCGGGCAGAGCGCCATACAAAATATCGACCGCACCTGCTTTACCAAAGACGGGTTGCTTTTCAATGAATTCAACAACCTTTACTTCGCATTGTACGACAATGCAGAGCGGCATATACTTGTCATCAAAACCCTGGCGGCAAAAAAGATAGGCATTACCCGCAATGAATTGATCAAAAGTACGCGGTTGAGCAGCGGCGGTACGGTCACCACCATATTGGAAGAATTGATGGAATCGGGCTTCATTACCGCTTACATACCGTTGGATAAAAAGAACAAAGATGCCCTGTACCGCCTTAGCGATGAGTATTCCCTGTTTTACCTGAAGTTCATCGAGGGTACCAAAAGCACCGGGAAAAATACCTGGGTCCAAAAGTCGATGTTGCCTTCCTGGAAAAGCTGGAGCGGCTATGCATTTGAAAATATATGCCTGCGGCATGCAACCCAGGTAAAAAAAGCGCTGGGGATCGAAGGCGTTTACTCGGAAGAAGCTGCCTGGAGAGGTGCCTACAATGGCAAGGCGGCACAGATAGACCTGCTGATCGACCGGCGCGACCGCTGCATCAACATTTGTGAAATGAAATTTTCAGAAAATGTATTCGAGATCAATAAGGCTTATGCCGGGGAACTGGACAATAAAATAAAAACCTTCCGTTCGGCTACGAAAACAAATAAAACCATCTTTCTCACCATGATCAGCACCTTCGGTATAAAAGAAAATATGTATAGGAACAGCATGGTCAGCAATTCAATTGAGATGGATAGCCTGTTCCAATAAAAAAGGGAAGAAACCGGAAACTTCCTTTTTCTTCCCTTTGTTGGGTTACTAGGATTCGAACCTAGACAAACAGAATCAAAATCTGTTGTGCTACCTTTACACCATAACCCAATCGGGTTCCCAAATTTTGGTTTGGGAGTGCAAAAATAAGGTTAGAACGAAAATGAACCAAATGTTTTTGCAAAACACATTCTTCCTAGGCCGTAGCGGCTTCCCGGTCTTTTAATTCCCGTATCTTATCCAGCGCGCCGGCCACCACATCGCACATGATCGTATATAAAGCCCCTTGTTGAGGGTTGGCATAGATGTGTTCCAAAGCTTCGTTCTCGTTGGCGATGGTCATCGTCGGCACATCCGGGTTTACCTTATTAATTCCTTCCTTCAGCAGGCTAATGATCTCTTCGGCAGTACGGCCACGGAGATTTTTATCACAACGGATAATGATCTCATCAAAATGGGCCGCAGATATTTCTCCCAGCTCGCGGATATCTTCATCCCTGCGGTCGCCCGTACCACTGATCACGCCGATCTTCCGCGGGTAATCAAGCTTACTTACAAAATCGCAAAGTAACCGAAGGCCATGGGGATTGTGTGCGAAATCGGCCAGGAAAGAAAAATTCTTAAAATGGAAAAAGTTCAACCTGCCCGGCGTTTGCGTGGAAGATGGTACAAAGGACATGAGCGCGGAACGGATGTCATCGATCGTAATGTCGCGGTAGAGGTAAGAGGCCATCACCGCGGGTAAACAATTCGCAATATTGTGTATGGCTTTTCCTTCGTAGGTTACCGGCACATCTTTTACATTGATCACGCGTATTTTCCAGTTGCCTTTTAAAATGCTGATGAACCCGTTCTCGAATACGGCGGCCAGCCCGCCTTTTTCACAATGCGCTTTGATGCGTTTGTTGTTTTCATCCATGCTGAACAAAGCAACGTTACACCTCAGGTCGGTACGCATCGCATATACCAGGTCGTCATCTGCATTAAGCACGGCATAACCATGCGGGAAAACGGTTTCAGGAACAACGGCTTTCACCTTCGCCATTTGTTCCAGGGTATTAATGCCGCCTAGTCCCATGTGATCGGCGGCCACGTTGGTAACGATCGCCACCTCGCAGTTTTGAAAAGCCAGCCCGTTCTTTAAAATGCCGCCGCGTGCGCATTCCAGTACGGCAAAATCTACGGTTGGATCTTTCAGCACAAACTGGGAACTGATGGGGCCTGTGCAATCGCCCTTCATCATCAGTTGGTTTTGTATATAAACCCCGTCGCTGGTGGTATAGCCAACTTTCTTGCCGGCGCTTTTGGCAATGTGGGCTGTCAGCCGCGTGGTGGTGGTTTTGCCATTCGTGCCTGTGATGGCGATGATGGGAATGCGGCCTGCACTGCCCCGCGGGAAAAGCATATCCACTACCGGTTCCGCCACGTTGCGGGCAAGGCCTTCGGAAGGTTCGATGTGCATGCGGAAACCCGGCGCTGCATTCACTTCCAGTATGGCGCCGCCGTTTTCGGTTACGGGTGTCCGTAAGTCGCTTGCCATGATGTCGATGCCGCAGATATCGAGGCCGATGATCTTGGCGATGCGTTCGCACATAAAAATATTATCGGGGTGTACTTCATCGGTCACGTCATTGGAAGTACCGCCGGTGCTAAGGTTGGCCGTCGGTTTCAATAATACCAGTTCTTCTTTTGCAGGAATGGTTTCGAGACTGTAGTTCTTTTCGTCCAGCATTTTTTGGGTGAACTGGTCGATGCTGATCTGCGTGAGTACTTTTTCATGGCCGTAACCGCGCCTCGGATCCTTGTTTACCTCGTCGATGAGTTGCTGAATAGTCTTTTTGCCGTCGCCCCTAACGGAAGCGGGTGTACGCAATGCTGCGCAGATGAATTTGTAATTGATCACGAGTATCCTGAAGTCGAAACCGGTGATGAACTTTTCAATGATCACGCTGCGGCCGTATAATTTCGCTGCTTCAAAAGCCGTCAGGGCCTGTTCCCAGGTGGTGATGTTGGTGGTGTTGCCTTTGCCATGGTTCCCATCGATCGGTTTGATCACCAAAGGATAACCATATTTTTCAACCGCTTCTTCCAGGCCTTCAATGTTGCGGATCACGGTGCCGCTTGGTACGGGTATTTCTGCCGCTTCCAGCAGGTTCTTCGTTTCTTCTTTGTCGCAGGCAATGTCGACTGCAATGTTGCCCGTAGTGCTGGCGATCGTAGCCCTGATCCTTTTCTGGTGCACGCCGTAACCGAGTTGCACGAGCGAATGCTTGTTGAGCCGCAGGTGCGGGATGCCTCTTTTGGCCGCTTCTTCCACAATGCAACCTGTGCTGGGCCCCAGCCTGGTATCTTCCCTGATCTCGCGCAGGTTCATAATGTCGGTTTCCAGGTCGTAGGGTTCGTTGTCCGTTAACGCCTGTGCGATCTTCACCGCCGCTTTGGCCGCATAGACGCCCGCATCTTCTTCCATGTAGCTGATGCATACATAATATTCGCCGTCAACGCCGGTACCGCGTGTCCTGCCGAAACCCGTATCCATTCCCGCCAGCGTTTGCAATTCCAATGCAATGTGTTCGATCACGTGGCCCATCCAGGTACCTTCTTCCACGCGTTTGAAAAAGCCGCCCGGAGCGCCTTCGCTGCAGCGGTGTCCATACATGGTAGGGAACATCTTTTCGAGCCGCTCAAGGAAACCGTCGATGCTGTTGGTAGGCTGTTGCTCCATTTCTTCCAGGTCGAGTTTCATCTGTACCAGCTTGGTGCGGCGAACGCTCCAGTAATTCGGGCCCCTGAGTATCTTGATTTCTACGATCTTCATACGAACAATTTGTTTTGGTTGGATGAGTGAGTCACTCCCGGAGAGTGGGAACTCATCCAAAAAGTGTTTAAATCGGAAATTACCAAAATCATCTTGCTTTACAAAAAAACAAAAAACGTACATTGTTTTTCCAAACCCGTTCTAAAACTCAATTCATGTTCAACCGCCGTTCCTTTCTGCATAAAGCAGGCCTGGTCTCTGCTTCGATGCTGGGCGCCAATCTTTTTCAGCCCGCATGGAGCCGGAACCTGCATATTGCATTAAAAAATGCGGAGCAGGTATCGCCGTCCGACCTTGCGCCTGGTTTCATCAATTCTCATTCTAGTTACTTGATACTGGATGCGAATTGAAAGCGCCATGCAAAAACGCGGTCTATCCAGTATTAAATATTCAATACTCAATATTCAATTATCCAACTCCTATTCACAAACCGTTAATAACTTAACCCCCAACCCAAAGCACGATTTACCGTATTTTTGCGTTAACCACAAAAAGCATTAGATGCCCATTGCCAAAGGAAAGTTGATCGCGATTGGTGGAGCTGAGGATAAAGGAACGGATTTAGAGAAAGGAGAGATACAACGCAACAACCTTAATTTTTTTGAACTCGGAATATTACGCCGCATAGTGAAGGAAGCCGGCGGACCGCTCTCCCGTATAGAAGTGGTGACGACGGCAAGCATGATCCCCTACGAAATAGGCGACAATTACCTCAATGCTTTTGGAAAAATAGGCTGCACCAATGTAGGCCTCCTGCACATCCGCAACCGCGCCGATGCAACTGATGCCGGTTACCTGGAACGCATTGCACAATGTGATGTGGTAATGTTCAGCGGCGGTAACCAGTTGAGGCTGACCAGCACTTTTGGCGGCACCCGTTTTTTACAAACGGTCACTGAAAGGTATGCCCTGGATGAAAATTTCGTTATCGCCGGAACTTCTGCCGGCGCCATGGCCATGAGCAATACCATGATCTATGAAGGCAACGCTACCAAGGCACATTTAAAGGGCGAAGTGAAGATCACCACCGGGCTTGCCTTTGCAACCGACGTGATCATCGACAGCCACTTTGAAAAACGCGGCCGTTTTGGTCGCCTGGCGCAGGCCGTGGCTACTAATCCTTCCTGCATTGGCATCGGGCTGGGGGAAGATACGGGCATGATCTTCACCGCCGGCAACCGCATGGAAGCCATTGGCAGCGGTTGCGTGATCATCATCGACGGGCACGATATCGCCTACAGCAACATTGCCGACATCCCGGATGGCAATCCTTTCAGCATTGAAAATCTTAAAGTGCATTGCTGCGAAAACGGCAACGGTTACCTCATCCGTGAACGCCAGTTCCTGCCGGAAGTGGAAGAAGGGGCGGTTATTAAGAAGCAGGTGCATGTAGAATAAGCAGTTGGCAGTTTACAGTTGCCAATGAATAGTTAATTCCTTTTAATCTTATAATAAGGGTTGCTATAATTGTGATGGACGGTTCCGTGCAATTCATCATTCATAACTCATAATTCATAATTTGCCTTCTTAACTCCTTAAAACCTTGCTTATGCAGAAAATAAAATGGATGCTGTCCGGCATCATGATAACCCTTGCCCTTGCGGCCTGTAACTCATCAAAAGAAAAAGAAAAGGAAACACCGGCAACGCTGGTTGACATGAAACTGTTCTTTAAGAACGGTGAAAAGTCTTCCCTGAAAATTTCGCCCAACGGGCAGTATTTTTCTTACCGTGCCGATTACAATGGCAAGATGAACATCTTTGTTCAGAAAGTGGGTGATACCAACGCCACCCGCGTGACCAGTGATACGGCGCGCAGCATCTTTAATTATTCCTGGAAAGGCGATCGCATCATTTATGCACAGGACATCGGTGGCGATGAGAACTTCCAGTTGTTTTCCGTAACCCCGCAGGGGACCGACCTGAAAGCGCTGACCCCTTTCCCGGGTTATCGTACGGACATCATTGACGACCTGGACATGATACCGGGCAAAGAAAAGGAAGTAATGGTGGGACTTAATAAAAGGGACAAACAATATTTTGATCCTTATCTTTTAAACGTGGAGACCGGAGAGTTGAAATTATTGTTCGACAATAAAGACAATTACGACGGCTGGTACACGGACAACAACGGCGTGATCAGGCTCGCTACCAAGACGGATGGCGTGAACATCATTTATAAATACAGGAATGCGGAGACCGATAGTTTTTCAACACTGCTCACCACTTCCTTCCGCGAACAGTTTTACCCGCAATCTTTCGATTCGGCCAACCGCAACTTTTACGTGCTGAGCAACATCGGCCGGGACAAAGTAGAACTGGCGGAATATGATCCTGCCGCCAATAAAGAAGTAAAGCAATTGTACAGCAACCCGGACTATGACCTCTCCGGTATTTTTTACGACAAGAAAAAGAAAGTGCTGGTAGCCGTTTCCTGGAGCGGGGAAAAGCAGGAACAACATTTCTTCGACAAGGAATGGGAAGCCATCGATAATTCATTAAAGAAAAAATTTGAAGACTATGAAGTCGATATTACCGGTTTCGATGATAACCGCACCAAAGCTGTTGTAGCTGTGCGCAGCGACCGCCTGCCGGTAAAGTATTACATTTATGATTTTGCTACAAAAGATATGAAGGAAGCTGCAAACCCTTACCCGTGGCTCGATGAAAAGAACATGGCCTACATGAAACCGGTAACCTACACTTCGCGCGACGGCCTGGCCATCCATGGTTACCTCACCTTACCCAAAGGCGTGGACGCAAAGAATTTACCAGTGGTGATCAATCCGCATGGTGGTCCCTGGGCGCGGGATGAATGGGGTTACAATCCCGAGATACAGTTCCTTGCCAACCGCGGTTATGCCGTATTGCAAATGAATTTCAGGGGTAGTACCGGTTATGGTAAAAAATTCTGGGAGAGTTCGTTCAAGCAATGGGGTAAAACCATGCAGAACGACATCACCGATGGCGTGGAGTGGCTTAAGAAAGAAGGCATCGCAGATCCGAAACGTGTAGCCATTTACGGCGGCAGCTATGGTGGCTATGCAACATTGGCCGGTATTACATTTACGCCCGACCTTTACGCAGCCGCGGTTGATTACGTGGGCGTGGCCAACATGTTTACCTTCATGAAAACAGTGCCTCCTTACTGGAAAACGTTTATGGACCAGATGTACCAGATGGTGGGCGACCCGGTAAAAGACAGCGCCTTGCTGGCTGCCGCTTCGCCGGTATTGCACACGGATAAAATTAAAACCCCGCTGTTCATTGCACAGGGCGCCAACGATCCGCGCGTGAATAAAGATGAAAGCGACCAGATGGTAGCGGCCCTCAAGAAAAGAGGCGTGGAAGTGGAGTACATGCTGAAGACTGATGAAGGCCACGGCTTTCACAATCAAAACAACCGCTATGATTTTTATGGCGCGATGGAAAAATTCCTTGATAAACATTTGAAGCAACCGAAGCAGTCCAAACCATGACCAGGATTGAACTGATTAAAAAGATTGCCCGGACTTTTAACCGGGCAATCTTTTTAATAAACTTTCTAAATTCCCCTAAACCTCTAACCTTCCCAACGTCTTCTCAACAACTTTCAACAATCTTCAACTTTTCAACAGCCGCAGGACCAACGTTCAACTTTCAATCTTTATGCCTTATAAACCACTTCCTCCGGGGGCGATTGTAAATTTTTATAGATAAAATAGAGGAAGACCAGGCTAATAGCGCCACCGGCTACCAGGCTACCGGTTGTACCCAGTTGTTCGGCCAGCCATTTGAAAGCCATCTTATACAACGAGCGCCGGCCGCTGGTATCGATGTCGCCGCCCTGCTCCAGCACCCAGGCATCTTCATACACGATCCAGGTAAAGAAAATGGTAATGCCCAGTCCCACGAGCGAGGGAAGAATTGCTTTGCCACGACTTTGCTTTCCTTCGCCGGCGACCATGTTGCGCGGTTTGGAAACGGTTGCAATAAATGCATCACGATCCGCTTCGCTGTCGAAGTTGAGCAAGAGGTCGGTATGCTTGTCCTTATCGCTGTAGGTGATGGTTACGGCAGTGCCGTTTTTCTTGGGGTGCCGGATGCTGCTGATGTCGAGCACCGAAACTTCAAGACGCTTTTTTAAGAATCCTTTTTCTTCATACTTTTCTTTAAAGTCTTCAATGGTTTTATAATCCGTGTTCACCAATTGAAGCGTGGTTTCGGTAAGCAACAAAGTCCTCCAGCTTTTTTCATTCCTGATTTTAAACAACTGTTCCATAATAGATAGTTTGGTATATTTATTTGACCAAATATAATCGCTTTCATGAAAAGAAGAACATTCCTGCAACAAAGCACATTGGCCGCTACAGGATTACTCATCAGTCCTTACGCATTCAGCCACGCGGGCGCTGATTTTCCGACCGTGCGCGTGCCTGCCACCGAACGAAAATTCAACAGCCCGGCCGTTGAAAAGCTAATTAGTGAAATAAAAAACAACATCGGCAACAAAGAGATCGCCTGGTTATTTGAAAATTGTTTTCCCAATACACTTGACAGCACCGTTGAATTTGAAACGATCAATGGCAGGCCCGATACCTTCGTGATCACCGGCGACATTGATGCCATGTGGCTGCGCGATTCATCGGCACAGGTATGGCCGTATTTGCCGTTGATGAAGGAAGATAAAAATTTACAGGAACTGGTAAAAGGCGTGATCAACCGGCAGGTGCATTGCATTTTAAAAGATCCCTACGCCAATGCTTTTTATAAGGATGAAAAAAAGATCAGTGAATGGAAGGACGATAAAACCGAAATGAAGCCTGGCATCCATGAACGCAAATGGGAGATCGACAGCCTTTGCTATCCCATCAGGCTGGCACATGGTTATTGGAAGGCCACAGGCGACACTTCCGTTTTCGATGGCGACTGGAAACAGGCGATGCGCCTCGTATATCAAACTTTTAAACAGCAGCAACGTATACACGATAACGGTACTTACCGTTTTGAACGCACTACCAGTTGGGCCACGGATGGCGTAGCGTTGGGCGGTTATGGCTACCCGGCAAAAAAAGTAGGACTGATCCATGCCATGTTCCGGCCCAGCGATGATGCCACCGTTTATCCTTTCAACATTCCCGGCAACTGTTTTGCCATAACGGCTTTAGGCAAACTGGCCGAGTTGTGGAAGGCCATAAAAGAAGACAATGATTTTTTGGGTGCTGCAATGGCGCTCCGGCAAACCCTGCAGGATAATATCCTGCGTTACGGCATCATAAAAACGCCGGACTTTGGCGAAATATTCGCCTACGAAGTAAACGGCTTCGGTAGTTTCAATTTAATGGACGACGCCAATGTGCCCTCGTTGCTGGCCATGCAGTACCTCGACAATACCACGGCTGCTAACGTATATGCCAACACGCGGAAGTATGCGTTGAGCGAAGCCAATCCCTTTTTCTTTAAAGGCAAGGCTGCGGAAGGCATCGGCGGTCCGCATGTAGGGCTGGATTATATCTGGCCTATGAGCATCATCATGCGGGGCCTGACCAGTAACGATGATAAAGAGATAAGTTATTGCCTGGATACCTTACAAAAAACGCACGCGGCAACCGGCTTCATGCATGAATCTTTTCACAAGGATGAGGCTGCTAAATTTACCCGCAAATGGTTTGCCTGGGCCAATACCCTTTTCGGGGAACTGGTGTGGAAAGTGTATAGGGAACGGCCACATCTTTTGAAATAATATGAAAATATGAAAATTCGAAAATTCGAAAATGAATGCCGGCGCCTGGTCTTTAGTCATTAGTAATTTGTAATTATTAAAATCATTCTCATGAAAAAATTATTCCTCTTTGCTTTAATTATATCCGCCATTGCATTCGTGCCCCGCCAAAAGAAAAAGATTTTGTTCTTCGGCGACAGCATCACCGCGGCCGGCATCAAGCCCGGCGGTTACATTATGAAGATCGATTCCATGCTGAAATTGCAGGGTGTTGTGGAACAATACGAATTGATCGGCGCGGGCATAAGCGCCAACAAGGTCACTGATCTTTATTTGCGGCTGGAGGAAGATGTGCTGGCCAAATCGCCCGACATCGTGGTTATTTACATTGGCGTGAACGATGTATGGCACAAACGGACTTTGGGTACGGGAACCGATGCTGATAAGTTTGAAAAGTTTTACAATGCCATCCTCAAAAAACTGGCGGACAAAAACATCA
>Ga0247804_10000656_pt1 | contig 15851 bp, 15 predicted proteins | sample UWRJL029104C1_FD_181142 | JGI IMG/M metagenome (GOLD analysis project Ga0247804, IMG submission 181142) | Plant litter microbial communities from Arlington Agricultural Research Station in Wisconsin, United States - UWRJ-L029-104C-1 | ecosystem: Environmental > Terrestrial > Plant litter >...
TCGCAGAGCGCCTCTGTTACACTACCTCATTTTAAATCTGGTGTAGACACTATTTTGCATTATGTCATATTTCTACAAAGTCCTTTTCCCACGATACGGACAGCTACGACGATAACCTTTCGCCTTGAACTTACTCCTTAGATGTCTCTTGAATGTCTAAAGGGAACACAGGCACTTCTGCTCCAAATTCCTCTAGTAAAATTAATTGGATGTAACAATAATGAGTATAACATAACGAAGCTTCCTCTATAAACGCGATTTGTTTTCCCACTAAAGCCCTCCAAAAAGTTAGATAATATAACAGAAATAGATATCTAGTCTATTTGACCCAAACGTATGTTGAGCTTCGCTTATGATTTTCTTACATTTGAATTGACGTGACGCGAAATGATGCAAAAGCCTGCTCTGCTTGGGAGGAGGTACCACTAGCAAGCATTTTGAGCACGGCTAATCAAAAAATTGTTGTCTGACTTCAGAATACTATAAGCAGCTCACGCAAGCTTCCCAAAATGCCTCGTGATGGACATGAACACGTTAATATCTTGACAAGTATTAGGTATTAATTTTATGCTATCAAATGCTATGTTATCAGCACTCCAAATCCAAAATTGCTGCGCTGCTATATGGCACTTGGATGGTGACACTCCCGCCCCAGCTCTGGAAAGTTTCTCCACGGGTGGCATTCTTCAACAAGACTGGGTTGCCATTGTCTAATTCGAAGTTGTAGCTATAGCCATCAAAAGTGATTCCAGTGATAGCATCACTGCCATTTGCCATCAATCTTCTAATGGAGCCTCCACACGAGACATCAAAAGTCACAGACTCGACTGGGCGGGTGTAGTTATTTAAGTAGCCTTCGTTCCATGACGACGCGTTGTATTGCTGCATGTTAATGGCAATAACCCGCTTTAGCTTTTTGCGATCGTAGCCTGCATATGCTGCGCTCGTCTCGCTGCTAACGGGCAGGTTGACGATGGATTCTAGCCCGCCTAGGAATGCAGCAACACCGATATTTCCGTAATATGGTGCTTTTGTTCCCTTCGTAGTATTAGTCTCAATTGGTTGCCATGCCTGATATCTATAATTTGTGCCCATGTGCATATGGCCTCGCTTGATTCCTTGACTAGCCATGTAGAGATTGAAATCAACACCCCAGAGCGCCGCCCCGAAAGAGTTTGAGATTCCAGGTTTCCCTTGCCGCGCCAGACTGTTAAATTCTCCAAGAATGTATGGCGCGCTGGTATACGGACGGATAGCTAGGGAATGATTTACCAACGTGGTAACCTTGTCGACGATTGAAGTGTGATTCATCAGAGTGGCCTGAAGCGTCACACCAGGAGCCGTCGCCGCAGTCATGTAATTATGCTGCGACGCTATGATGATCTCCTTATCTGCATCTAGACCACTTTTCCATGCAGTGAGACCGTCCAGCTTGTTGATTCCAGCTTTGCTGGTTCCGGCGAATGAAGGCGCCAAGAAACCTTCCTTGCAGGAAGTCATTGCCGTCCGTAGATCACGTCTCATGGCTCTCCACTCATCGACATATTGTGCCTCGGTATAACTGTCCGTACGTTGTCCTGTAAGCCAGAAGAGATCTGGTTCGTTTCCAATCCCCCATGCTTCTACTTTGCCTTTCAATGCTCTGCAAATATATGGCGCCGATGCAATAGTCGCCGCTCTAACGCTTACGTTTCCAAGATTGAAGCCGTGGACAAATCGCACTCCAGGCCATGTTTGATAAGCTTCGTAATACGTCGGGCCAACGGTTATATGTACTGGGTAGTCCGCTGAGATTGAGGTATTCACGACACCTTGCAAAGTAAATGTTGCGTTGGGGTCAAAAACAATTTGGTCCCTACGAAGTCAGCCTTAATTATTGGTTCTTGAAGAGATACCAGAACGTACTGCGTATTTCCCCCAACTCGCATGAGAGGATAAATACCTTGGAGGTGTCTGATATTCTTCAATAAGTTGTAGGAGAATGTATTAGGGGTAGACAAATTGCCTAGCGAACAGAAATGTCAGAAACATGATACACATGGTTTTTATTTATGGAAGATTATACCAGCAAAATCAGCCAAAGAAGACGACTCGATTGAGAAAGACACAAAGTCTTGCAGTGGCATTGCAGCGTGTACAGGAGACTGAGTTGGGACTTGAACTTGGATTGATGGAATACAAGATGAGACAGAAGAAGCTGCGAAAAGGGCCGCAGCCAAAAATGCTTGAGAAAACATCTTGATAATTCAGTGTATGAAGAATCGATTGCTGGAAATTCTCGGAGACTGGTTCAAGATCTACTGTATAACTAAATAGGAATCCAAATCTTATATACTACTGTTTAACCCCCTCTCCCATCCCCTCCCCACCCCGGCTTCCCCCTCTCGAAAATACTCTGATACCAAGAAATTACGAAGGAATGATGTTTAAAAGCTATAGTGGGGGTTATTGAGTCCATGACGAGAGAAAAGATCGTCATGTAGCTAGAAAGTTGTCGATCCGGACCGAGAGACTTGTTGCTTTTTCAAGGGTGGAGTTGGGGAACGCGGGGAAATAGTCAGGGCAAGCTCATCCCGGGTGATTGTCAAATTGCAGCCTAGCTTTCCTGTTTTCGTATCTTGCTCCAGGTCCAATGATAACGGTACAGTATATGGCTGTAGGTTTTTGATTGGGATCCGAATGCGGATGCGCAAGACAGTATCGCGATGGGAGGTCAAGTTTGCACTGATACCCTAAGTCTAAAGGATTGTTCCATAAAGTACGCAAATTAAATTCCACCGTGAAGTCATCACACACCTCCTTCACGTGGTGTTGTGATGAAGACTTTAGACAGCATGCTATATCAAAGGCTCCTATTTGACATTGCTTGTCCTATGCTACAGGTATCTATCCATCATTCAGCCTCGGCTCCCAGAGGAGGGTGTGAGAGTAACTTGACCGCCCAAGATTGAACAGTGCCAAGCCCTGCAAAAACCGTCATCAGCATGTTCCATTCCCGGGCCCCACCGGCCCCCACCGGCCCCTGCGTGTCCCGGCCAGGCGGTTGAAATGCAACGGCAGTAACAGACCGGCTCACCTGCTTTTTCAATTCCACAAGCATACTGCTAGGGATGGGACTGCATAATGAAGGCAAATGTGTATGGCGAGGTGAAGATGAACAAAAAGAATGAGATTGTCCATGCGTGGTTGCAGTGTATGTCCTGTGAAAGAAGTAGAGAACTCCTCATGATATGTACCTTATTCACGTGGAGCTGTATAATATGATGAGAAAACACAATTTTTGTATGGTAAAATAGACCGCGTGAAATCGCTTATCCATCCAGTTTCCGGCAAGAATAAATTTCATAAGTGCCGGTAAACTGGTTTGTGGCTCAGATTGTCGTGTGCGTCCCAGCACGCGATTAGTTCTCGTGTCACTTATGAAGAAAACTAGGCTCTTCGTTTAAAGATCTCTTAAAAATTGACCACTATTATGATATTTCATAAAGTCAGATCTGGGTAGTACTCATAGAGAAATACATATTCTCAATCATGCGAGATCGTTTTCAGCAATGACCTTGATAGAAGACAAAACTTTACTCATTCTGGGCACTTGTGTTTATAGACCCGGCGTTTGATAGGCTCAAATGTACGATTACTCTGTGTACCCAATATGATCACATATATAAAATCGGCTGGCTATATTGTTCCTAACCAAGGGAGGCATTTATTTTCAAATGAGGCATCATCAGCAAATAGAACTGCCTTGCGGAAGTGGTTTCCACTAGTAAAAACCCCCACAATTTGACTTCACTAGTCGACTACCTCCGGAGCCCGTGGAGGCGGAATTCCCACAGCCTGGGGACAACAAGAGCAAGGTGGATGAGCAAGAGTGGACATTGAGATGGATCTGTCATTCTTGTCAAGCTCCGTCAAAACGCGAGAGATGCAACAGTCCCTCAGTATGTACGAGCAAGTTAGTCAATATTGTTGTCCCAGAAGACTTTCTCTCTTAGCATTTAAGGAATAGGAAAGCCCTCAAAATTATACTTCAATTTCTCAACGTGCATTTTAAGTTTATCTTCTCGGCCTTTTGTTACCTTTCAAACGCGTTGGACAACCCATATTGAATTGGACAAGATGGGTTTGCTTCAAAAAGTTGTTCGAAATGAAGCTATGAAGAGTGATCCTCCCGAAATCTATGGATGGAGAGTTTTTATGCTGGCATGCAGTGCCTGCTTCGGTGGCATGCTTTTTGGGTGGGATATAGGTCAGCGGTAGTAGCCCGACGAACTCAAGAACATCACTAACCTAAGCTACAGGTGCAATTGGTGGCTTCTTAACATTACCAGCGTTTATTGAGGAGTACGACATGAAAAAGTTGTCGCCGATCCAAGCAGCCGACCTAGGCGCTAATATCGTCTCTACTCTCCAAGCTGGTTGTTTTCTCGGCTGTCTTGCATCGTACTGGTTCTGTGACAAATATGGACGCAAACCAGCTCTGATGGCAGCGGCAACTTGGGCTATTATCGGAGTCGTTATGCAGGCCGCTGCCTCAGGTCAACTATCAGTCATGTACATTGGTAGATTTATCAGTGGTGTTGGTGTTGGCGCAGCCTCGATGCTTGTGCCCCTCTACATATCTGAGAACGCCCCTCGTGCTATTCGTGGTGGCTTGACTGGCCTTTACCAGCTATTCATTGCAACTGGAACTATGTTGGCTTTTTGGATCAACTACGGAGGCTCTCTCAACCTTAATGGCAAGGCTACGTTCGTCGTACCATTGGCCCTTCAAATGGTTCCCGCGATGTAAGTAACATACTCTAGCCCATCCAAAGCTTACTGGAGCTCCCTAAATTATCTCCCCCTGACCCTTAAAGTATTACCTCCCCTATTAATGCTAATGGGTGGACTAGATTTATGATAGCCGGCATGCTTTTATGCCATGAGTCCCCTCGTTGGCTTGCACGTCAAGACAATTGGGAGCAAGCTGGTAAAGTACTTTCTATCACACGAAATTTACCATTGGACCACCCGTACATTCAGATGGAGCTTCAAGAGATGAACGAACAGCTCGAAAATGAAAGACGGCTGGTAGGAGGTGCTTCTTTCATGGATCTACAAAAAGAGATGTGGCTTGTGCCGGGAAATAGAAAACGAGCCCTAATTTCTATGACATTGATGCTTTGTCAACAGATGACTGGGACCAACGCTATTAATTACTATGCTCCTCAAATTTTTAGGAATTTGGGCATCACGGCACGTCTCTGTGAAGATTTGGCCTAATCAAGCGTAGTGGCTAACATTTCTTAGGGAGTCAACACCGGACTCTTCGCAACCGGTATATATGGCATTGTTAAGATGGTCACCTGTTCGGCATTTCTCCTCTTGGCAGCAGACTCTCTGTATGTCATTCATGTGCCTTCAATATCTATCGCATGTGACCAGGTTTGCTAACAAGATCTACCTAGCGGCCGCCGTAGGTCTTTACTCTGGACATCCATCGCTCAAGGAACAGTCATGTTTATCATTGGCAGCTATGTGCGGATTTCTCCACCCATAGCTGGAGCAGCTATTCCTCCATTTGGATATGTCGCGCTTGTTTGCATTTTCCTTTTCGCAGGCTTCTTTCAATTTGGATGGGGTCCTTGTTGCTGGATTTATGTTTCTGAGATCCCAACTGCGCGACTTCGCAGTTTGAATGTCGCACTCGCTGCGGCAACTCAATGGGTATTTAATTTTGTAGTAGCCAGAGCTGTTCCAGCTATGCTTATCACCGTCGGGAAAGAGGGCTTTGGCACCTATTTTATCTTTGGTAGCTTTTGTTTCAGCATGTTCATGTTTGTATGGTTCATGATTCCGGAGACAAAAGGTCTAAGCTTGGAGAAGATGGATGATCTATTCGGAGTAACGGAGCTAGTTAAAAATTTGGAGGCTAATGAACAGCTACCTGCTCAGAGATCTACAAGCATTGATAGAATTGACAAAGACTCTTCAGAGTCTAGGCTAGAGATGAATGCTTCTTCAAAGCACGCTTGAGGGATTAGAATTGAGGAAATAGCTCAATCATCACCTAGAATATTAAACTACTAAAGTAATACTCAAGTGGCCCAGCTTTTGATCTAGAACCCAATTCACCCCCCAGACTTCGCATTCTGATATTTTTAGAGCTCATTCATTATTGAAGATGCGTATAAATAAAGTCTAGCAGATCAAGAATTGACACTTGAATTTGGGCCATCTGCAATTTAAGCCACGCAATATAATGCATTCATTTCAAACTTCCAGCTCGAATGGCATATCTGTTCAAGTATGGTCGTTCATTAATCCTCCCTCTCATTCGAAGCAATGATAATTCGAGACAAATAGAATAGAAATCAGGGTCATTACATGATTGTTATTATCTCTTCTTAGCTGAGAAAATACATCAAATAGTCAATGCAACGCCGCGCAGAATTCTTTTGATCTGCGGGTTGCTGCCAGATCAGGCAGAAGATTGTCCGTCAAGACGAGCGACAGGCTCATGTGTTAGCGGGGGATGGCAGTTCAGTGGATAATCTTTGTCAGGGCATTGTTTCTTATATCACATCTTACTAGGACCACTCATATTATCTTTGCCAGCGAGTATCAAAACCGTCCGATCAATTCAGTCCCTTAATAAAAGGCCCCTCATCCTCCCGGGCGAAGAAAACATCATTGGCAAAATATCATAAGTAGAGTTCACGGCAGGCAAGTTTTAAGATGATGATATAATTAGATGCTAGAAACTGTTGAATTTGCACTTTGGACGCCTGAAATCCTAAAATCGGCTGCTCTCATACTTGTTTGCAAATTTGTTAGTTAGAAGCTTTTTCGGATGTTTCTAAACAATGTATGAGATTAGCGGAAAATGATTACAATTAATTTTCCCGGTTGCTCAAAACATGTTTTCGCTGACTCTTTGTCATAGCAGTAGAACAAGGTGCTATTGCCTTGATTCAACACCCAAGATTCTTAAAACGATCACCGCGGACCATATTGTAGACCGATGCGGTCAATGCACTTGAAATAATTAGGGCGATAAGATCTTACTGCAGGGGGGAACCCCTGAAATAAGCATCTACCGCGGGAAATCAATAGTTCAGCATGTGCTACGTGCGTTTAAGGGTCTTCTGATAGCGAATTGTATCGCAGGTAGAAGCCACGATATCATTACGGCAGTTACCTGCTGGTTAGCGACTCCATTTCACTCCGTGCCCAGATCAGTGAGTGCCATCTGATATCGCTAACTGCTTGCCGAATCAAAGTTAAGGAAGCTGCCCATGATCTTATCCTTAAGCGTGCTTATCAAGTTGCTTTTCCGTCTTGAATGGATGGTCAGTGAGAATGAGAAAGTATATAGTCTTGCCCTCTGCTGTTCCGATTTGTTCTTTTTTCCCAAGTAAGTCTTTAGTCAGACTCTTCAATTTTTATCCTAGCTTCTTACATGATTCAGAACCTGTCGCCATGAAGTGTATACTCAGTCTTGTTGTCCTTGCTGCAACTCTTTTGGTTGATGTTGACGCTCGGAGAAATAGCCCCGGGGCAGCTGAAGGCAACGTTGTACCTAGTACGGTGTTCGCTCCTACTCCCATGCCAAACCGAAACAGACATGAGTGAGTTTTCTTTCTAGCCTCATAATATACAAGCAACTTCACACATAGCGCCGTGGAAACATGACTAGCTCTTATGACTGCTGTCTAGTTAGGTTTTATGTCTTTTGTGTTCTCATCACGTCATTAACTTAGTCTTATATAGTCGAGCCCGTGTTCGCCCATCAAGAAACGTTACGTTTCACTACGGCTCACATGATGCAGGCGCTGAAGAGTCTGCCATTGATGTCGCTCACGTCATGAAGTACCCATCTGTCATGCTTGAGGATATAGATGCTATAACAAAAGTCGACTGTTCAGCCAGTTCGGTCGCTTTGACTTTCAGCAATTCTTCTACGTTTGCCTACACCAGAGAAATTTGGGTTGGGAAGCTTATCATAGTGACCAATCATATGGGAGATTGTGATGTTGAGCTGGAAAGAGGGGTGTTCATAGTCGACAGTTTACACTTCGATGAGATTGCTCTGGTAATTACAGCACACTCTCAGATGACAGACGTTTCAAGCGTTGCTGGTAAGACCAATTTGAAAACATCAGCTGGGCTAAAAACTAACAAAGGCCAGCCTCTACGGTTATCACGTTCGGCAGCCTTCCGGGTACCGCCCTAATTGAGCGGGATTTAATCCTCGACCCAAGCTATACCCTTAACAACGCTTTCTCGCTTCCAACCGACACAATCCTCTTCTCTCAAGCACCTTACCTGACTGTCACTGCTCAATCTGCGTCTTATACATCTAATATTACATTCTCTGGGTACTTGCGCTATAATTGGCTGCTCTTCAAGCTCGAAGATCTCTACTTCGACATCGATACCGATTTTACAAGCTCTCTAAGCCTTTCCGCCGTTGTCACATCAGCCTACTCAAACACCTTTACGTATGCCCCCGCATCACTTAGTTATTCTTTCATCAGCGTTCCGGGAATTATCGAACTCGGACCGGCTCTCAGTTTCCAAGTGGGTGCCTTCATTTCCGCCTCCGAGGCTGTAGATCTAACAACAACCTTCGGCGTCACTATCCCCGATGGTAATATCCATCTTGACGCCATCAATCAAGACAAAACCGAAACATCAGGATGGAAACCCCAATATTCTGCCTCGGCAAACATTTCCGGTGTCGCTGTTGCTGAGATTAACCCTTCTGCTTCGCTGACCATCGAGCTCGCAGTTGACTTCTTTGGTGGATTGGTTGATCTTTCTACTGGAATAACTGCCAAGCCAGGTCTCACCAATACCTTCACATTGAGTGCCGCTGAAGGTGGTCAAGTGGGCAGCTTGATGACAGCGGCCGCTGAAACTTGTGAAAATGGCCTAGCAATCGAAAGCATCTTTACATTTAGCATTGATGCTTTTGCGACGCAGTGGTGGAGCGAGGAATTATATAGCGTGAAGTTGCCGATAGTGAATGAGTGCTTCAGTTGGAAATGAAATTTTTAGATTCAAACGAGAAAAGGTTGCATCTGAGGTCCTCCGCGGCTTTAATTCTGTCTACTGCGTAATAGCCTGTTGTGGCCTCAGGCACACACTCTCATTAGCTAGTATACTTAGACCTCTCCCGTACGGAGAGCTTCCTTCCCCAGACTTATCAGAATACAGGGCCTTATCACACGTTTAAGCACAGAAACCTCTCCTTTTACCCCCATCGTGAGTACAGGTCCTTGACATAGCCCTTTGAAAATGTCAAGGATATGCACTCATGATACGGCCAAAATGAGAGGTTCCTCGGGGTGTAAAACGTGTATCAAGGTTCTTGGATTGTGCTAAGTCTAAGAAGGAAGCTCATAGCTACTAATGGGGATGTGGTGCCTGAGGCGACAAAATGTTAGTTCACGATTTCTGTAGTCATATCACATGTGAATGAAAAGCATATGCTTCTAATTGCGTTTTTTAGTCTCTTTTTAAACTAATTATGTCAAAAAAATACACATAACGTGTGGCACAAGCGAGTGGGCCACCCAAGCGAGTGGGCCACTTTGATAACAAAATCATAACTTTTATTTTATATTGTAATTTCTTAATAACTAGTTATAGAATTCTCTTTAAACGAAAGCCGTATAATCCTTGCCCTCCAGGCTCTTGAAAATGACTCTAAACTTAGTATACAAAAGGCTGCTCAGATATATAAAATCTTTTATATAATCTTAATATATCGTCGAAATAGAATCCTTTCTTAAGCTGAAATAAAAGTTAAATTACGAAAACTTTCAGATCTAGAAGAGAAGACTATTATTCAGAGAATACTCAAGCTAAAATTCTAAGGATTTTCTATACAAATTAGTAGTATTAAAGATATAGCAAATTTACTATATTGCAAATGTGATATGTTACTAGTTGGAAAGAATTGGGCTGAAAACTTTATACAATGACAACCAGAGCTTTAAATACAAAAAATGCGTTTGTATAATAATCAGAGAGCTTTATATAAAGATCTAGAAATAATTGAAAATTGGTTCAGGCTTATAGCTAATTTTATAGCCAAATTTGAAATATGCATCGAGGATATATATAACTTTGATAAGACTGGGTTTTTGATAGGAATTATTAGAACTATTATTATAGTAACTAGCTTAGATTGTATAACTAAGCCTAAACTGGTTCAGTTTGATAATCGAAAATAGATTATAGTAATTTAAAATATCAATTTGTCCGGCTAGGCTATTCTGCCTTTTCTGATTTTCAAGAACAAATGGCATTTTGCTTTCTAATATAAAAAAGAGCAATTTCCGGACGGTTGAAGGACTGCTGTATCTGAAAATAGCTGGACAACAAATAAAGTTACTCTAGAATAGCTCAAGTATTTCGAAAAGTTTATTTGTATAAAAACAATAGACAAATACCGCCTTCTGGTTCTAGATGGCTATAAAAGTTACCACTCGGTCGAATTTGAGAAATACTGTTGTATAAACAATATTCTTACATTTTGTATGCCTGTTTATTTATCTTATCTATTATAGCCTTTAGATATAGGATATTTTGCGCCTTTAAAGAAAGCATATAGTCGACAAATTGAGAATCTCGTACAGAGCCGAATTACTTATATTAGTAAGAAAGTCTTTATATCTATATTTGTAGAAGTATTTAAAGTAATTATGATCAAAGCAAATATCCAGAAAGGTTTCAGAGATGCTAGGCTTGTATTATACAACCTAAAGGTAATTATATTTCAGCTAGATATTAAGTTATCTATTCTAATATCTGAAAATTCTTGTTTGATAAGCTTTTATTTCTAGATCTTTAAAATCCTACAGATTATAAAAGACGCCAGCTTATAGACAATTCTGATTAAAAAAAGAATTGTATAATATCAGAGTAGTTTTTCAACTTTTATTTTAAATATTCTAGATCTGTTTGCTAAAGATATAGCCAAGATTATGCAAAAGAATATATTTTTAAAAACAGAGCTTAAAAGGCTTTAACAGGCCAATAATAAACTAAGCTATTATTGCTATATAAAGCGGAAGTTATTTCAAAAAGAAAGAATCTTAAGTTTATAAAAGATCTAAAAGTTAGAGATACAGACTGAAGTTCAAGGCCAAATTTGTATAAAAGAAGGTCAGAATAGAAGAAAGAAAAAACTAGGCGAATTATATAATCGGCGCTGTAAAGGCTGTAAACAGACTAGTTATAACAAACGAATCTGTCAGGCTAGTAGAGCTGCTTTGTACAATTCAGATGATATATAGTTTTTGTAATTTAGAGTTCTAGTTATAAAGTTATTTATAATTTTATAATAGAGAGTTGGTTAGGGTGGCCCACTCGCTTGGGTGGCCCACTCGCTTGTGCCACACGTTATATAGCACTCAAGTAGGCTTATACCGCGAGTTATACCCTTCCAGCACCAGGAGCGCAGACTTGCTCGAGTTTTCTGCATTCGCCAGTCCACTTCCATGTCAAATATAAGCCCCTCAAGCGTCTACCCAATACTCATCTCCCTGCGTGCGACAGTGATCACCCTCAACACAGTAGTAGTGAGGAGATTTCTGATAAGAGTTCGGGCTCGAAATTCTCCTGTAAGCTCCACAATCTTTGCCACATGCACCTCCAGTGGTGCCGCAAGTCATCACATCATAACTAGAATAACGTTAGCATCTCTATAAACTGGCTGCAGCGTATCGATTCCTGTTTTCACACTTACTCCGTATGTTCGATTTCTGTCCAGATGCAAACATTGCTGTTTGAAGCGCCAGGGCAGGTATAAGAGTTACCAGTAGCATAAGACTTCGAGACCCCGAAACCAGCACTGATCCAGGATGCAGCTCCGCCGAGATTAGCACTCACGGTGTAAGAGATTGTTTCTGTCTGGCCGACACTACAGCCAGGTGTTTGGGAGCACGTAAGAGTTTGCTATATCGCTGTAAGTCCACAATCCTTCCTTTTGTCACAGAATAACTTACACTAAGCTGCTTGTGCAATACCCTATATGTAGGGTTACCGTTCCCATTAATCTCATCTTTAAATTGGCAGAATCTCTGGCGACTTTCCAGTCCGCTGCTTTTACTTTCTCGTCCGGAAAGCTCATTTATGATGCTAGACGTTCCCCACGATGTTACACCTGGCTCAAGAGGCCCTGCCTCGATGGCTTTCACAGCGCCTGATATGTTGCCAGTCTCTGCTGGGCCGGCATCCAGTGGTGCTGCTAGGGTACAGACTCCTAGGAGGGAGGCGATAACAATGTTGAAGAGCATAGTGACCTTCTAAATGAAACTTATTGAAGGGATAGGCAGAAAGATAGAGAGATAGAGAGTGTTTGTGTGTGTTGATGATAGATATTGGAGATGAGATGAGATGATACTGGAATACTAAAGAGAATTCTCCTCTCCTTTATATCTATCCACTGTACAAATGTCCGCTAAGAGGAAACCACGCTTGCAGTATAGCAGACATAAATTTGAAATTCCATCGAAGCATCTTGTCGTAATCCAAGCAAGAGAAGCGTCATAGACCTTTTCCCTATCCATGAAATATTGACTCTTCATGATAATTGGGCAGATGATCTGCTCTCTTCTGAAAATCCTACCCTCTAATGGAGACAACCTTGAAATACGCGATTGGTCCTCGACCAAGCATATACAATTATCTCGATTTACTATGGGGAGCCAAGTAATTTACTTAGTATGTCTGCACTTAATGTATCCCACTGTAGACATCTAACCGAAGAATATCGACATTGGCCGATAGCGTTAAAATTCCTCCACAACCCAAGCTTTCTTCCAGTTTCATATCAAAGAGATCGACAATCTATGTCTAATCAAGAATCGGGCTGGGAGTTGTCAACCTTGAAGGATTCCTTGGTCTAGCTTGGTTGTTAGTATTAACTCAGGAATCCGAGATATAGTGTGACGTACGGATTCTACCACATCAATACAGTCTAGCGATGCATGTGGTTTGAAAGCTCATCCTAGGCTGCATTGCAAAGATTTGCAAGAGAATGACATGAAGAACCCGTGATAGTAGGGAAGTACAAGTGAGGCTAGTTATCGAGTCACAGTTTATGGTAGCCTAACCGCGTTTCTAATGGCGTATTCATTTCAGCCGAACTCAGTATAGTATTCTTGGAGGCAATTTGTGTTGGTAGGCTTTGACTAACAGACTGACTTGACGTAGCTGCAAAGTAAAGATGCATTATTACATGGTCTCCCGTTCTCAACTACGTATTTACAAATAGTAGCGTCTGGGGAGCGCTAGTTTATGTAGGAAGGCCTACCGATTTGAGTAGACATATCTCGCCTATCAAAATACTTTTACCTAATTGAGTCAAGTAAAGTGGGGTTCTAAGGTTCCCTGTCTAGTTCTATTATATATTGAGCCATTCTACGTCCGTAAGCCATAATCTAAGCTAAGTTCAATACCCAGACCCCGTAACCAGGTAGCTCAACTTGGCAGTAGGCGTCGCTCAAAACTCTACGTAACTCGATCAAACTGTTTTTGCCATCTTACACCAACTCAAAGTTATCCAACCCACAGTATGTTTGTAAAGTTGTGAACTACATTTTCTCGATCAACTAACTAGGTGTTACACAATACCATGACAATACGCAGCAAAGCAACAGGACACTCATAATAATGTCCCTTACCGGCATTTTCCACTCCATAATCGTTCACCAGGTCTACGAAATACTAAAACCAACTTTACCCAAATGGAGGGCTGTAGCTACCTCAGAGTCTGCAACAAACACTGCCACGCCCAACTCGAGCAAGAATGGCATTCTATTTAGATTCGCAACCCTAGAAATTCCTCTGACATACATACTAGTAAGTTAAAAAAGCACTGAAAACCCGCCTAGCATCTCACAGTCCATCTACTAACTACTTTTGATAACATAACAAAATTAATATTCCCACCAAAAAGATTCATTGTCAAGTTATAAGCTGCCTCGCCCCAATCAAAAACACGAACTTAAGGGGCAGTCCTGTAAGTATCAGTGATAGTGTGATGTTTATTACGCAGTGGTAGTATTGCGGGTCCTTATCAATATGAAGAGAATTCCGTTAATAAGGGGGAGTAAAGGACGAAGGGGATGTATTTTAACCAGTATAGATCGCCGGGAGAACATAGAAACAGCACTCGAAGAATGTCATATTCGCGGGTGCAGTACTTGCTTTGTGTTTTGATATTGTGTTGGCTACGCGCGGGGTATTGTCTGAGATCAAAGGAAGTGAGAGTATCCACGAGCCCCGCCCGCGCTCCACCTACAGAGCCTCTCTTTCAGATATAGCCTCAGACCCTAAATTCCTAAGAACCTCAAATTACGTGTTCGAGTGACAAATTGCAGGGCCATATAACACTCGTTTTGTAATAGTAGGCGGGGAGTTACAAAGACTGAACTGTCCCTCTATCTGTCTTTCGTAGCTCCTCGATATGTTCTGGTAGCCCATAGGAAGGAAGCCTGCTTGCATACGCCCATGGATTTGGCCACGATACGCTTCCAATACTTCCTTTCAATTCTGGTAGTGACATCTACACAGATGTGATATCATACGTAGCTTTTTAGTCGAGAGTGTAATACATCCAATGATACATATACCTACCGGAACCCGTCGACTCCGACCTCGGCCCGTGACATGACGACTCCAGCATCATAATCACATGACCGTCCCTGGCACCTACTATCCCCTCAACCTACCTCGAATTTGAAGAAGAAATACAGCTAGAAGAGACCCTATAGCTCCTAAGTATATTGGATCTTATTGTAAATGCGAGCACCATTATGCGAATGGTCTTGGTGAATGGGGAGCGTGTATAGACTACGCTAGCACTAGCCCGACCAGATATAAAGAGCTCCTCCCTAAGCATTGCTCTCCCGGCTCCAGTTCGTGGCGCCGCTCGCTTGTGCCACTAGCAGCCGTAATCACATCTTATCAGATCAAATTTTCATCTGATAAGAGCCTGAGTGGAGGGAAAGTGGATATGTGCTGACGACACAGCCAATAATGGTGTCACCCTTGGCAGCCGATTGGTCAGGGAGCCCGCACTACTCCTCGACTGTCCCAAAAGTTGCCGCATGTGGTTCCACTTAATGGCCAAGCACGCATAGCAGCACAGTGTTGGGATTAGTATTAATATCTCCCCCCTTCACTCTCACGGATATTTGTGTCAAGCTTTTCACCAGCATCACCATCACTACCATTGTCACCACTCCGAGGGGTAGTAAGTACAACTTGTTTCTGGAGGACTAATACCACTCGTATTCGTTATCACTATGGCTTCCATGGTTCCCGGGGCTCCCCAGCCTATCCAAGGTTCGACCCATCCCACATATCTGCCGGAGAAACAAATGGCGGGTGCGGTAGGCATGGCTGGCATTGGCAACGATCCGGGCGACGGCGAAGGCGACGACAAAGCCGACTCGCTGGAAGACAGTGAGCACAAGCAGCAAGGGGTGCAGCAAGTTGAGGCCATTACGACAGTCTGGTCGAGAGAGCTGCTGATTGTCATGTTTATCTTGTAAGTAATGTTAGGCAGAGGCACCGTTGCTGGGAGTTTGTGCTCCCATTTTGCATCATTGACCTAACCGGTACGCAGGCTCTACCTCGTCTCGTTCATCGACGCAATGCTTCAATCCGTACAGTCCAACCTCATTCCCTACGTCACCTCCTCTTTCAGTCAGCACGGTCTTCTAGCCACCACCAGCATCGTGGCCACCATCTTAGGCGGCGTTTGTTCCCTCGCCATTGCCAAATTCATCGATATCTGGGGTCGATGCGAAGGCTTTACCCTTATGCTTATCCTGACTACCGTGGGT
>Ga0247804_10000657_pt1 | contig 15814 bp, 15 predicted proteins | sample UWRJL029104C1_FD_181142 | JGI IMG/M metagenome (GOLD analysis project Ga0247804, IMG submission 181142) | Plant litter microbial communities from Arlington Agricultural Research Station in Wisconsin, United States - UWRJ-L029-104C-1 | ecosystem: Environmental > Terrestrial > Plant litter >...
TCGCGCTCCTGGGCCAGAGCGGGCGACGCCGACAGGTCGAGGGCCAGCAGCTGGCGAAACTCCTGGGCCTGCAGCGCGGGGCTGCGGCCGTAGCGGGTGCGCACCGTCAGCCAACCGGGCACGCCCTTGTCGGCCAGGCGCAGGCACTCGCGCAGAAACTTGACGTGCTTGGTGACGGTGGCGTCGGCCAGCCCCAGCCCGTGCAGGTGGCCCAGATAGGCCTGAAACTCGGCCCGGGTGAGGGTGGTGATGGCCCAGTTGGGATGATAGGCGTCGAGGTGCGCCACCACCTGCTGATATTGCCGCCGGGAGCTGTCGGGCTTGGTAGGATGATGGGCCTGCCAGAGCTCGTAGAACTCAGCCGCCATAACGGGCAATGTGGGCGCGGCTTTTTCCGGCGGGGCCAGGTCGGCGGGCGTGAGCGGGCGGCCGGCAGCCACGGCCTGCAACGCGGCCTGCTCCACGCGCACCAGGGCGGCCGAGAGCGTTACCACCACCCAGATGGTACGGGACCAGCTGGAGTGCTCCACGCGCACCAGGGCGGCCGAGAGCAAGGCATTGAGGCGGGCGCTGGCGGGGTCCTTGGTGCTGACCGGGCGCAGGGCCCCGGCCGTGAAGTGGGCGGGCAGGCAGCTGGCGCCGGTGGGCAGCTTCAGGCGCTGGCGGTCCCAGGTGACGTCGAGCACGACGCGGCAGCGGCCCTCCCGGTCGGGGCGGGACAGGAGTTGGCGGAAGGTGAGCTTCATGCCGGCAAGGTAGGCAGAGGACTGGTTTTGCCCTGATGCGCCGACTACTATAACTCACTCTCTAAATGAGAGATACTTTGCAAAAACTTTTCAATACAATGGCTGACCGTCGCTGCACAAAAAAGCCCCGCCGAAGTGGCGAGGCTTTTGTGACAACTACTAGTATTCGCTTGCTTAGTGCTTGATAAGCACTTTGCTCGTTTTGGCATTGCCGACATTATCGGTAACGGTCAGCAGGTACACGCCCTCTGCCAGATGTTGCACCGATAGCTCAGCCGTGAAGGCGTTCGCACCTTTTCGCGTCAATTCCGTTTTCAACACAACGTGACCATAGATGTCGCTGAGTTGTGCGCCTGCCATTTTCACTTGTTCGCCGCTTAGCTCCAGGTGCAAGGAAGTATTGGCTGGATTAGGAGTTGCTGCCAACTCCAGGGGATTGAAGCGGGTAGTGCCTGCCTGAGTGGCTAGTGTGGTAGCGGCGGTTTCGGTAGAGGCCGATGCCAGGTCAGTCGTAGCAACACCACGCGAGTAGTTGTAGGTTTTTTCAATGATGGCAATAGCCGGGTTGGCACAAGGCGCTGTCAGACCGTCCAGGCGCATAGCATGCAGGCTATAGCTGTAGTTAGGGCTGGTTCCGCCATTGATAACATTGCCTCTGTAATACAGCTCCATATTGGATTTGAAGCGCAGATGACCGCCTACTACATCATAGCCACTAAGTGCCGTCATGTCAAAGTATTCGCTGTTATAGTCATCAAGGATGCGGAAGCCATGTAAGCTGTTCGTATTACCACGGTATACAAGCGTTTTGCCGTCGGGGCTAGCGACTAGTAAACCGAATGCTATTCGCTGCTCATGCAGCCCGTTGGGAGTCAATTGCGCTGAATACGATGGGCTGATTTTACCCCAAAACCCTCCATATGGTATTCCCCCGGATGTTTGGGGGCTCCAGGCGCCATAGGATGCATTCTGCAAAAAACCAAACACACGGCCATCTTGCCCGATGTAGAATAATCTGTCACTATTCGGTAGGTCAGCCTTGGTGCATACCAACGAGCCCCCTACTTGCTCATCTGAATACAGATTCCCCTGTGCTACACTGAAGGGCAAGTCAAAGTATTCATATGACCACTGCTGACTGCTATAGAAGCCATGCACTAGATTATCAGTACCTCGGTAGTATAGCTTTGTGCCTGTTGAATTAGCGACGACACTGCCAGCAACGAGCGCTTGGTTATTGATGCTCGTCTGGTTTTTACCAGGAATACCTGGATAATTAGCCGTCCATGATGGGCTGGTAGTGACCCAACTGCTGCCGTTTCTAACGTACCCATACAACCGGTTGGAATTAGAGCGGTAATACAGGTCATTACCCACAACGATAAGGTCTGACTTCACCTGCTCATCATATGCCAGCGCTCCGGATGAAAGCGCGAAGTAACCGTATGAATTTGTGGCTGGGCTGGTAGTCGGAACGTTGTAGCCATATATCTTCCCATCAGTACCCCGGTAAAGAAGACGCGGCCCTTCTGGCGAAGCCATATACACTAGGTCACCGGCCGCTAGTACCTGACTAGAGTAGGCACCGCCGCTTTGTAAAAACACTGAAACCTGAGTCCATTGGTTCGGGTTTGGTCCAGTACTGATAGCCCCATATACTCGTTGGTCAGGGCCAATATAGTACATATTGTTGCCGATAAAGACCGGATTGCTGGTTGCAGCAGCATTATTGAGACCGGTCGAATAGTGAAACCAGTCCTTCTTATACTCGCCGGCCCACACTCGCTTAATCATGTTCTGCTGGTTACCGTTCCCCGCGCTCGCCGGGCCGTTAGTAGCGCGGTAAATAGTGGCGCCTTGTCCGGTTACACCTCTTGAGGCAACAAACTGAACAAATGCATTAGGGTCAAGACATTTTGCTTTGTAGTAAGCGTATTTCAGCCATTGATTGCGATAGTTGGTAGACTGGGCATAGTACCATGCAATTTCGTCGTAGCCCCAGGGATTGCACGTTCCTGGACTGCCAAGCGAGAAGTTATCGAACTCTACCAGATAGGGCATACCTGTAGTTGTCCATTGAAAGAACGTTTTCCCCCCCATGTTCTTGCCGTAGGGTGCCCCACAGTATTCACCAGGGCTAAGCTCTTTCTTCAACGTCGCTCCACCCCCACCAGGCGACCATGCCTTGCTCAAGTCTTGTTGCATACGTATAGGGAATGAATGAAAGTCGAACAATAATTGACGAGAAGTACCTGTTAGCGGAGCAGCCGGATTGGGGTCATAATAGGGGTCAGGCCCCACGTGCGCATCGCACAGTACAATACCGCGCTGTGCATTAGTGGCAGCATAAGCACGGACTTTCGTGAGCATATTCCACCACCCCCGGTGACCTGGGTCGGCGTCGTCCATCAGGTTGATTTGTCCGAAGTGAATGGCCTCGTACCCTATTTTGATATGCTCCGTGGCCAGGTAATAGAACCACATTTGCGTTTCCAGACGGCTCATGTCCGGAACGATGCGAGTCGTGGTACCGTCCCAGTATATCTGCGTGCTGGCATTCACGGTACCGCCGGGCCCATACATACTGGTATTATACATCATATCCGACAACCTGAAAAGCCTGACAATCAATGGTGTACCTGGATACATTGCATCATATTCAGCCTTAAAAACATTCACTACGCGTGAAGGAATCTCGATGTAGTTAACATCTGTGGTCGCTATCTCAAAAACACCAGCCTGCATGATGGGGCGCTGCAACTGGGCATTGTCGTATGCGGTATTGATGTCGGTAACAACCTTCGCAGCAGCGGCAGGATAGCCACCATAGAGGGTCCACTCGCTCATCCACAAGCCTGCTACTCGGCCCAGGAACCGGGCACGGGTATTTACAGCCATTGTAATGACTTCAGCGGCAGCAGTCGGGTTAAACTTACCAGCGGGCGTAGAAGTCGGTGTGTCACAAGTTGCCCAGGGGCACCAGGTCATGTTGACCATTTCGCCCATCGTGACGGCGCGCCTGAGTTGGTTTTCCAACGTATCCCGGTTCATGGGGCCGTTGAAGCCCAAAATAGGGCTCTGGGCGTGGGCCAGCAGGGTGCTCAGCATCACACCCAGCAGCAGTAGTATTCGTTTCATAGAGGTTGAGTTTGGTGAAGCCGCAAGGTAGGCAGCGACAGCTACTATTCAAACCTTATTGAGTGAAGATTTCATCGTTTGTTCACTTTCCTCACGGCTACATCTTTTACGCCGCTACTGTGAAGCAAAAAGCCCCGTCAGTGCGGGGCTTTTCTATGCGTGAGGAGGTCAATCTGAAAAGGTGGTAGTCTGCCAGCGGCGCCAAGAGGACCGGTGCCAGGTTTCCGATTACAGCTGCGGCTTTTTTGATACGTAAAGCAGCCCGTTTTCCGGTCCACAATAGGCAAACTTTTCGAGCGTCCCGCAGAGCGCCGCCGATGCGGTGACGTAGAGCCGCGCCCTGGCATCGAACGAGAGGCTGGTGATGTTGTGCCGCTGGGGCAAGGACAGGTAGTTGCCGGCCGTGGAGGTGATGCCGATTGTTTCCACGTAGCTGCTCCCCGAATTCGGCGCCGTCGGGGTCAGGCGGTAGTCAATGTGGTATTCGGTGCCCGAGGGGGACAATGCACGGTTGCGGGCTACCAGCAGCATTGGGCCGTTGTAGTGGCGGTGGTCGTGGTAGCGCACCCAGGTAGCGCCCTGGTCGAGACTGGCAAACTCGGGCAGGATGGCATATTCGGTGCTGGTCGGCAAACTGGCCCCGGTTGTTGACCGCAGGGCCAGCAGCGTGTCCTGCACCACTCCAAAGCCCAGGATGCCTTGCTTGTCCTGGTAGTCGGACAGCTGCCACGTCCGGCCCCGGTCTTTGGTCTGGTAGATATGAAACATGGTGGAGATGACCAGGGTCCCGTCGAGGTCGCCGGCGACACTTTCAATGGGCCGGGCGTCGGGCGATTGCAGCACGTACCAGTCCGGCGTATCGGCCGGTTCGGGCCGTACAGCCTCGGCATCCTTTTTACTACAGGCGGCGAGTAGAAGCACCGCCATAAATGGCAAAATCTTGTTTTTCACTAGCATAATTAGGTAGGGTATGGGGCAAAGGTACTGAGCGGCCCCAAAACTTCCCACGTAACGGGGTATGCGGTGGCTATTCTACCGACGTAGCATCAACGGCAGGAAGCCGGGATTTCCGGCTTTGCTCGTAGTGGCTTCTACGCTTTGGGCTTACGGGGTTCGCGGGGTGGCTACGTTCGCAGTTACTCCACGGCCAAGCGCAGGCGTTGCGGGCCGGTACCGCCGTTCCAGAGCAGCACGTAGCATCCCGCCGGCAAGCCGGTGAGGGGCAGGTCGAGGCTGCTTTGGCCTACGGGGACGCTGGCCGTGCGCACGCAGCGGCCCAGCGGGTCGAGCAGCTGCACGCGGGCGCTGGTGCCGGCAACCAGCGGGCCGCTGAGATGCACCAGGCCGGCGGCGGGGTTAGGGGAAGCCGTCAGGGGGCTGACTTTGCGCGTCACAACTACTACGGGTGAGTAGGCGCTGGCGCCGTCGAAATCTACCTGGTGCAGGCGGTAGTAGCTGGTGCCGGGCAGCGGCTGGGGGTCGCGCAGAGCGTAGGTGAGCGGGGTGTTACTGCTGCCCGCCGCCACTACCCGGCCGATGGTCCCGAAGCTGCGGCCGTCGGCCGAGCGCTGCACGTCGAAGTAGGCGCTGTTTTTTTCGCTGGCGGTGGCCCAGCTCAGCTGGACGGCGGAGAGAGCGTAGGTAGCCTCGAAGCGGGTGAGCTCGACGGGCAGGGCTACGGCGCAGCTGGTGCAGTTCTGCCTGACCGTGGCCGTGCCGTAGCGGTTCACTTCGGTGGACGAGGCTGTGCCCGCCCGGCAGACGACCAGCCCCGACGGACTGTCCGTAGCCAGGTTGGCGTTGAAGTTGCCGTAACCGCTAACGCGGAGGCAGGCCCGGGCGCTGGAAGTGGGGCTCACGGTGATGCTGTTGGCGTTGTCGTTGGTCTGGTAAGTGGCCACGCTCAGCACCGAGCGGTTGCCGAGGCAGGCCCGGCCCGAGCCGTTGACGGTGAGCGTACCGAAGTTGGCCGTGCCCAGGTTCACCAGGCCCGGACCGTTCAGAAAGACACTGTTGGTGGCGTTGACCGTCCCCGCGTTCACAAATACACCCGTGCTGCCCGAGGCAATGGTCAGGTTGTTCTGGAAGGTGACCGTGCCGTAGTTGGTGAGCTTGGCGCTGTTTTGCAGCGTGAACGTGTTGGGAAACGTGAGTTGCCCGCCGGAGGCTACCACGAAGGAGCCCCCGTTGAGGTTGCCGGTGATGGAGAGGCTGGCCCCGCCGCACACTTGCAGGGTGCCCCCGCTCTGGGTGATACCGCTGGCCGCGCCCGACCCTTGGAAGATAATTGTGCCACCGCTGATGTTGGCCCCGTTGAGCGTGCCGTTGCTGGCGTAGTAGAGCGTGCCCCCGGCCATGTTCATGTTGCTGATACCGGCCGTGCCGGTGTAGCGCCGGGTGCCGCCCACCATGACGACATTGGTATTGGCTCCACCGGCGTCGGTGAAGGTGCTGACGCCCCCCGGGGCGGTGCAGGATGCGGCCGTAACGAGTGAGGTAACGCACTGAGCGGCGGCCGGGTGGGCCAGCAGGCCGATGAGGAGAAGCAGCAGAAAGGGTAGGTGTGCTTTCATAAGCAGATGATGAAACGGGATAAAGGCGCAAATTTAAGGCTCAGCTTACAGAGAAGCCGAAATTTGGTGGCAAAGCTCCGACGCCTGCCTGGCCTGACTACTCGTAAAAACACCTGTTTGCACGCGTCGGAAGATTATTTTGATACCCGAGGGCATGCCAGCCGGGCAGGCAGCTAGGGACGGGCGAAATTACCCGCTGCCGGTAAGCTAGCGCATCGCATAGGTATGCGATTTTTGGGAGTGGCTGTGTGAGGTGGTCTAGACGAGACGGACAGAAGAAGGACGTATATTTCTTCTGTTATGGCAGCAAAAACGAACGGGGCGCCGCCCGACAAACGGCGTAAATACGACGAGGCCTTCAAGGCTGAGGCGCTGCGCCTAGCCAGCGAGAGCCGCAGTACGCAGGCCGCGGCGCGGCAGTTGGGCATCAGCCCCAAGCTGCTCTATCGCTGGCAACAGGCGCAAGTCGTGGCCGAAGTAGGCAGCGTGGAGGTAGCTCGCGACCCAGAGGTGCGGGCCCTGCGCGCTGCTAACAAGCGGCTGGCGCAGGAACTCGATATGTTAAAAAAAGCCTTGGTCATCTTCGGCCAGCCGACCCGGTGAGCGTCTATCAACACATCGCCCAGCGGGCTGGTCAGGTGCCGGTGCGTCAGCTCTGCCACGTGCTGCGCGTGGCCCCGGCCGCCTACTATGCCTGGCAACGCCGTGGGCAGGTGACAGGCAGAGAGCCGGCCTGGCAAGTGGGCGTGCGCAAGGTATTTGCCGACCACAGCCAGCGTTACGGCACGCGCCGGCTGCGGGCCGAAATGCAGGCCCAGGGCCATGCGGTGGGCCGCTGGCGCATCCGCCGCGTGCTCAAGGCCCACGGTCTGCGCGCCCAGCCGCCGCGCTCGTTTGTTGCCCGCACCACCGATTCCGACCCGGCCATACGCGCCGCGCCCACCCGCTTGCTCGGCCAGCCGGCCCCCACCGCCCCGAATCGCGTCTGGGTGGGCGATATCACCTACCTGCCACGCCAGGGTGGTGGCTGTAGCTGGCCGTGTGGCTCGACCGCTGCTCGCGCAAAATCGTCGGGTGGGACGTGCGTGACACCATGCCCGAAGACCTGGTCAGCCAGGCACTCCGGCGTGCCCTGGTGGTGCGCCGCCCGCCGGCCGGGCTCGTCGTCCACTCCGACCAAGGCCGTCAGTACACGGCCACCCGCTTCCAGGACTTGCTGGCCCGGCATGGTGCTGTGCAGAGCATGAGCCGGCGCGGCAACTGCTATGACAACGCCCACGCCGAATCATTTTGGAGTCGCTTCAAAGCGGAATTACTTGACGGTGGCAGCTTCCCCGGGCTGGAAGAAGCCCGGCTCGAAATCAGCCACCACATCGCCTATTACAATGCCGAACGTCGTCATTCCGCGCTCGGCTACCAAGCCCCCAACCTCTTCGAAACTCACCTCAAAACAACGTCCCAACTCTGTCCGGCCTAGCTAGACCACCTCAGCGGGCGGAAACACTCCAGACATCAATAAACATAAACTAAACGAAGGAGAGAGTACGGCTGACGCCGCCCCGCCTGCTTCGTTTGGAAATGATGGGGAAGCGGAAAAGCCAGCACCTGAAAAGCCGAAATCATCCTCTCGGGCTAAAAAGCCCAAAGCCACCCCGGATGAGGTGGCGACGTTGGCCCTCCCCCACCCCGGCGCAGCCTTCGCCGACTGCTGGGCCACGTTCCGCACCGGCCCGAAGCAGGTCAAAAAGCTCCTGTCGGCCTTCATGCTCATGCTTTCGAAGCTGGGCAAGTACCCCGAAGGCTTTGCCGTGGTGATGCTGGAAGCGGCTATTCAGGGGGATTGGTCGGGCGTCGAGAACGACAGCACGGCTCGCAAGTTCACCGAGTGGCAAGCCAGCAGCTAAGCCGCCCCGCTCCCCGCGTTTCCCCCGCCACCCGGCCCGACTTCGACCCCGAAGCGCTGTTTTACGCCGACCTGCAACCTGCCGAATCCGAACCTCTTAGCCACGTCGCCTAAGTCATGAACCTGCCCGACCCTAAAGCCCTCGAAGACGGGGCACTGCAACTTGACCACGCCGCTGACCAGCTCGGGCCGATGATAGAAATGCTGGAAGCCAGGTGCGCCACTCCCCCCGCCGACCCTGCTCACCGTGAACGCTGGGAGCAGAACGTGGCCCTGCTGGCACCCGACCTGCGGGCTGGGCAATGGGTGCTGGCGGACCGGGCCTATGACGCCGATTACCTGCGTGCACATCTCCAACAGGTTGGCGCGCAGGCGGTGATACCCGGCAAGAAAAATCGAACACAAGCTATTGCCCATGACAAGGAAATCTACAAACATCGCAACCAGATTGAACGCTGCATCAACCGCCTAAAAGCCTATCGTGGGTTGGCTACCCGCTTTGAGAAAACGGCCGCCGCTTACCTCGCCCTTGTCACGCTGGCTGCCATTTGCATGTGGCTCTAATTGTTTACACCTCCTACAACAGCACCCAGACCATCCCCAGTGGCGCTGACACCGCCAACTTCCTCACCCTGACCACTACTCAATCGCTGGACTACTACATCGTGCAGGTTGTCTGCGTGAGCGGCACGGTGGCGTTCGATGGCATTTCCATTCACCGCTAAGGCTCCAATTCTGCCCTCTACCATGTCCGACGACAACGACGCTCTACTTGATAAAATAAAGGCCTGGCTGCTGCCCATCATCGGCGGCCTGCTCATGGTGCTGCTGAATATGCAGATGGCGACGGCCGTGTCGGAGATGAAGGACACCTGGGAGCAGATGGCGCAGATGATAACCAAAGCCGAGGTCGCCAATGCACAAGCTGACTTCATGCGCCAACGCGTGAGCGAGTTGGAGGCTGGCCGCAAGGAGTGCGCCACCACGCAGGCCCGGCAGCAGGCTCAACTTATTTCGCTGGAGCAACGTGCCGCCATGTTCGACCAATTTATGCAAACCCGCAAATGAAAAGTGCCCTGCTTGTAATCAATTGGGCCGACCTCCGCCTCTGGCTGGGCGTCTGCCTGCTGCTGCTCTTGGCGCAATCCTGGGTGATGTGGAGCCGGGCGTGGCGCTCGGAGCCGCCGGGCCTGATGTGGCGCACCTTCATGGATGCCCGGGGCCAGCCCGATGGCAAGCTCGCCACGGCCTTCCTGAGCGTGCTCATGCTCGTGGCCAGCTGCCTCGTGAAATGGATTTGGAACCGCGATACCCCGCTGCTGCTGCAGGTGATGTGGTTCGTGCTGGTGCTGATTGGCATCGGCGCCGACATCTACCTTACTCGCCGCGTCATCGACCTTTCCGCCCTGGCCCTGCCGGCCTCGCTGGTAGCGCGGCTGGGGCAGACGGCGAACGAAGAGACTACTTCAGCACAGACAGATGATAACCCACCCCCGCCTGGCTAAGCCGCCGCTTCTTTATTCATTCAAAAGCGTCCCCATTCCCGTCCGCAAACCGTTGGCCTAGGGTGCTATTTTGGGTGCAAGACACAAAAAAAGGCCCTCTACGCGCTGTAGAAGGCCTTTCCGTGGGACATACTGGGCTCGAACCAGTGACCCCTACCTTGTCGAGGTAGTGCTCTGAACCAACTGAGCTAATATCCCAAGGCTGCCCGGCAAACCCCGGCAGGGCCGCAAAGGTAAGCGCCCGGCCGCTATCTGCACCACCAGTAGGCGCATTTTTTTTGCGTTAGCAAACCCGGGTGGGGCAACTTTCTGGCAGGGGAAAAGTATAGGGGCAAGCGGGAATTGTTCATTTCCCCATTCCTTTCTTCCATTTCCTTTCTCCACCATGAAAAAGATTCTTCTCCTCGCGCTGCTCGCCATTGCCTCGGCTCCCGCAGCATTTGCCCAGGCCCGCGCCGGTGGCGAGCTTTCCTCCAAAGACTACACCGGCGGCGGCTCCACCGACTCGCGCAACACCGGCTTCGGCGTCAAGGGCGGCTACAACCTCAATACCCTGCGCGGCGACGACATCAAAACCGCCATCGGCAACACCAGCATTGACCGCAAATCGCGCAGCGACTTCCACGCCGGCGTCTACGGCCAGTTCGGCTTCAACAATTTCGCTTCCGTGCAGGTCGAAGCCCTGTATTCGCGCCTGGGCTTTGCCGCCAACACCGGCACCAGCGGCGCCCGCCAGGACTACCGCATGGACTACGTCTCCGTACCGGTCATGTTTGTCGGCAACATCACCGAAACCATCAGCTTCCACGTCGGCCCGCAAGTGTCGCTGCTCGTGAAAGCCGATGAAGAAGGCAAAGACCTGGATTTCGACGCCAACGGCCTCAACAGCTTCGATTTCGGCGGCGTCGGCGGCCTCGAAGCCCGCATCGGCCCGGCCCGCGTTGGCGCCCGCTACAACCTGAGCCTCGGCAAAATCTTCGAAGACGGCACCCCCACCGCCGGCAACCTAGCCACCCGCTTCTCCAACGCCGACCTCTACAACAACCTGTTCCAGCTCTACGTGGGCATCGGCATCACCCAGTAGGTCCTCCTTTCCACTTTGCTCCTCTAAAAAAAGGAAGCCCCCGCCGGGCTTCCTTTTTTTTGTGCCCGCCCGGTATTCCAGCAGCCTGCCCGTCTTACCTTGCGCCGCCAATTTCCCGCCGCCATGCACGCCCTCCCCTCGCCCCGCCGCCAACTGCAATATCGCCAGGTATTCCGCTCGGCGCAGACGGGCCTGCTCGTGGGCCTGGCCTACGCCGTGGTGCAAAGCCTGCTGGCCGAGCACGAGGCCCGCCAGATTGTGCTCAACGGCCTGCTGGCCGGCTTTTTCATCGGCGCCTCGGTGGGCGTCGTCGAGGCGTTCTGGTTTCCGCTGCGCTTCCGGCGGCTGCCGTTTGGCTGGCTGCAGCTGGCCCGCACGCTGCTCTATTCGTCGTTCAGCGCCTTCTGGCTGCTCATCATCGTCCTCAGCTCGCGCATGTATTTCGAAAGGTTGTCAGTGGGCGGCGCCTGGCACGAGTACCTCACCGCCGGCCACTTCCGGGTCGATTTAATCTTCGCCGTCCTCTTCAGCTTCGTGCTCGGCGGCCTGCAGCAAATCACCACCCTGCACGGCCCCGGCCAGCTCCTCAAGTTCGTCAACGGCACCTTCCACCAGCCCCGCGAGGTCGAGCGCATCTTCATGTTCGTCGACATGAAATCCTCCACCACCATCGCCGAAACCCTCGGCAACCTCACCTACAGCCGCTTCGTCCAGGATTTTTTCTACGACCTCACCGACGCCATCCTCGCCACCAAAGCCGAAGTCTACCAGTACGTCGGCGACGAAATCGTCCTCGCCTGGCCCCTGGCTGCCAACCGCCAGCGCGCCCAGTGCGTGCGCTGCTTCTACCTCATGCAGGACGCCATCGAGGCCCGCCGCCAAGAGTATCTGGCCGCCTACGGCTACTTCCCCACCTTCAAGGCCGGCCTCCACGGCGGCCGCGTCGTCGTCACCTGGGTAGGCGAGGTCAAAAAGGAAATCGTCTACCACGGCGACGTACTCAATACCACCGCCCGCATCCAGGCCCTCTGCAACGAGCTCGGCCAGGAGCTCCTCATCTCCGAAACCCTGCTCCAGGAGCTCGGCCCCCTGCCCCACGTCCGCGCCAACTTCCTCACCACCCTCCGGCTGCGCGGCAAGCAGCACGAGGTAAGCCTCTACGGCCTGCACCGCATCGAAGCCCTCACCACCGCCGAAGCCTAACCTGCACCTGTCAATTCATCACTTCACCTTCTGCGAATCATGTCCCCCCCCGCCACCTCCCAGTTCCACCTCCCCTACCTCCACCACTACTGGCAGCAAGCCCTGGCCCGCCGCCAGGGCCAGTTCATCGAGCGCCCCGCCAACAGCTGGCGCCTCGACAACCTCCTGCTCAACGGCCTCGGCCTGGCCCTCGAAGAAACCACCCAGTACCTCTTCCAGCACGCCCCCAGCTTCGAAGAGTTCGAAAACTGGATTCTCGCCCGCCACCACGGCCACCCCGACCCGCTGCTGCTCGAGCGCCTCCACTGCGCCCTCAGCGGCCAGCCCTACGGCCCCGCCCTGCAGGCCCAGCTCCGCGAAATCGAAGCCAGCGAAGACGTCCTCACCCCCGCCGACCTCCGCCACTGGCACGAGCACGGCTACGTCATCGTCCGCCAGGCGGTATCCAAAGAGCAGGCCCAGGCTACCGAAGCCGCCGTCTGGCAGCACCTCGGCATGAGCCCTACCGACCCCGCTACCTGGTACCAGCACCACATCGGCAAGGGCATCATGATGGAATTCTACCACCACCCCACCCTGCTCGCCAACCGCCAGTCGCCCCGCATCCGCAAAGCCTTCGCCCAGCTCTGGCGCACCCCCGACCTCTGGCCCACCACCGACCGCACCAGCTTCAACCCGCCCGAAACCCCCGGCCTTCCCTTCCAGGGCCCCCACCTGCACTGGGACATGAGCCTCCAGCCCCCCTTCCGCTTCGGCACCCAGGGCCTCCTCTACCTCTGCGACACCCCCGCCCACCAGGGCGCCTTCTGCTGCGTGCCCGGCTTCCACCGCCAGCTCCAGCCCTGGCTGGCCGCCCTGCCCCCCGGCCTCGACCCGCGCCTCGTCGACCTCCAGCCCCGGGCCCAGCCCATCGCCGCCCAGGCCGGCGACTTCGTCATCTGGCACCACTTCCTGCCCCACGGCAGCAGCCCCAACCACGGCACCTACCCCCGCATCGTCCAATACCTCAACTTCTACCCCGCCGAGTTCAAGGAAACCCAGGCGTGGCTGTAGAATGGAAATAACGAAAAGGGCCCCGGCAATTGCCGGGGCCCTTTTTTTGATGCTCAGTCATGCTGCTTATCTGTCATGCTGACGAAGGAAGCATCCTATCACGCCGCCCTAAATGAAATTACTCTCCTCAGGTGTAACTGACTTACTCTGCGCCCATAATTTCCCAATTACTTCCCGCACCTCATCAGAAGTCAATATAGTGCTCACTGCAGTCAGAAATTCTTTCTCATCATCACAGGTCGTTCTATCCAGGTTTATAGCATAAAAAGATTTGCTGACCAAATTACTAACTGTCACCGGATACAAATCAAGGTCATAATCAACTCGTAGAATGCGGAAAGTATACCCATCCAACGCAGGAGCACTAATACTGAGTATTGCATTAAACTCCTTTTCCACCTCACCACGACTAGTATATTCCACGCCGTGAGTTTCGCCGGTTGTGCGGTTAGTTACCACACCCTCCAACAGCCCATTGGTCAATTCAGTCAGAATTGTGGCTTGCTGCCGCAGAATGATGATAGGCGTCCGAGTTACATCAGCCAACGGCAGTTGGCCCCACAAGCTTTTACTGGTATTCATGGCTTAGATTTTAAGGAGAAGTGGAAGGTGGTCCGAACCTGTTTTTTTATCTGGGTAACCCGCATTGGTAAGCAACGGCGTTTTCCCTGCCATTGTTAGCACTGCCAGATTTTCGTACCGAAAGCTAGACAGCAAATTTGGCCGCAGAAAGACATGGTCAAAGGTATGCCAACGCCTTGATGCAGGTCCCGAGGCAGCACGATAGTAAGTTCCCGGTGGCCAGCCTATCAACACTTTTGGCAACGGATTGTAGAAGTAAAATCGTTCTTCATCCTGCACATAGCGCGACCCTTTTGCAGCCTCCCGTCGCTCCGTTGTAGCCTGAAACGTTTCTGAACTGGTAATTCCTGGCTCGTGTCCGTCCATATTGAGGTCGCCCATCACTACTGACCGACGATGCCCTACTCTTCTTTCTGCCTCGTTTATCAGTAATCGCAAGCGTGTAGCTAACAACGACTGCTCTTGCTCACCGCCATCTAAATGCAATTTACTCAGCAGGTGCATTGTCAATAGCAAAAAGTTGCTTCCTATAATCGGCCTGATATGCCGCACGGCGCACTTGCTATTGCCAGGTAGTGCAGTTATTGATGTTCGTGGCAAACGGGTCAAAATTAGCAGCCGGGATGTGGGCCCACTAGCTGCATCTTTCGAAACCCGGTACCTCCCCACCCCCGCCACTTTAATCGCCACAAGCAAGACCCCCAAATCGATAGTACACTCGGCCAATGCTAATACATCTGGTGCGTGTTCATCCACTAGTTGGCGCAATAAGCCTTCCAGTAGGCTTGTTACCAATATTCCAAAACAGTAGCGTCGTCATACCCTACCCCCGCGCCATCACCCCATCCACCCTTCGCTTCACCCCCGCCTCCACCACCACCTGCCGCTGCTGCGCCACATACCCCACCCCAGTCAATACCAGCGTGTACGTCCCCGCCGCCAGCGCCAGCGCGTAGCGCCCGTCCGCATCCGTCACCGTGCTCACCGGGTTCGCCATAGCCGGCACCCCCACCGTCACCCCCGCCGCCGGCGTCCCATCCCCCAGCGTCAGCGTCCCCTTGATGCCCGCCTGCGCCCCGCCGCCCACCACCTCCAGCAGGTGCTCCAGCTGAAACAGCTCCGCCACCTTCGGCTGCCGCAAAAAGATGCGTTGCGCATCCCGGTTCATCAGCCGATACTCGTCCAGGCAGGCCAGTAGCGCCGTCTGCCGCTCCGTCGTCCCCGTTTCCGCCGTCTGCGTCTCCCGCGCCATCCGCGCCAGCAGCGTCTCCACGTCGGCCGCCTCCGCCACCACCCGCGCCACAAAATCATCCGGCATATCCCCCTTGGCCTGCAACTCATCATCGTGCAGCGTCACAAACTGCTTGGCCGCGTCCATCAGCTTCACCATCGCCCCCCAGTCGTAGCCCGCCGCCGCATCATAGCTCCGGTAGCCCGCCGCCACCCGCATCGGCTTATACGCCTCCCCCGGGTACGCCGTCTCAATGTACCCCTCCAGCCACTGCCACACCTCCAGAAACTCCCGCGCCTGCTCCACCAGCTCCGTGCGCGTCAGCTCCGGGTTGGCCGTGCGCGCATCCAAATCTGGCAGCTTCTGCGCATCGGCCAGCCGCTGCAGCGCCCCCGTCGCCACCGCCGGCGTGTAGCTTTTCTTGTAGTTCGCAAATCGCGGCTGGTTGTCCAGGTAGTTCTGCCACCCCAGGGGCAGCAAACGGATAAGGTCGCTTTGCGACATCGGCAGCACTTTCATGGCAGGGGTCAAATAAGGGTGAGTAAGTTACCGCATTCCGGCCCCCAAATGTAGGCGCCCGCCTCATCCCTTGTATCCGCCGCCCAAGCCCAAAACCCGCCATCTTCGAAAGATACAAAATCCCGTTTTTGCCCATCCTGCTTTTCTACAATTCCCCCCCCTCTTTTCCAGCTCATTTAGCTCCCTTCCACCCATCCCGCCTCCCCGCACCGCCCCCTGCTCCCTCCCCACCCATCGCAGCCCCCTCCACCCCCCTTCCAGCTAGCTCCAAAGCCCC
>Ga0247804_10000659_pt1 | contig 15760 bp, 20 predicted proteins | sample UWRJL029104C1_FD_181142 | JGI IMG/M metagenome (GOLD analysis project Ga0247804, IMG submission 181142) | Plant litter microbial communities from Arlington Agricultural Research Station in Wisconsin, United States - UWRJ-L029-104C-1 | ecosystem: Environmental > Terrestrial > Plant litter >...
CAGTCCATCCCCAGACCACAGCATAGTGGCCTGCTAATAATTTCCACTCCTCGACTTCATCAAGCCCTTCCAAGCTATTTACCTATGCATAAGGTTAGTGACTTTTTCTTTTAGAGAGAAGTAGTTAAAAGAAAATGATGATGAAAGCTTAAATTATACGTACTCTTTCCTTTTCATCCTCACCTATCCACTTCTCCCAGATCTGGTCTGTAGCCTCACTACTAGCTCCCACTGCCATAGTTTCACAGTTAGTAATAGGTTATACAGCTGTGCTCCCGCCAAAGTGTTACAAAGCACTTCAAAAAAAGAAAACTTACCAAATCCCGAACCTAGCAATCTGTTTCGCTGATCATCTAGCGTCTTGTATCTCTGAACAGTAGGCATGACCACTCCCCGCGTAGCAAGATTCTCTACCATTTGCTGCCCAAATGCATCATCTACCCTTATTGGTTCATACAGAATAATTCCCAACTCTTTTATCTTTTCTGAAAACCATCTTATAACCTCTTCCGCTTTTCCAACCTGGAGATAGCAAAGGCAGCATTCCGAGATAATTAGCGTCGGAAGATCTGTTCTTAATCCATCAAAATCTACAACCTCTTTTCCAGCCAGTGTCCGCAAGTCTAGTGGGTGGATGTAGTATTCCTGCAAACTACCATGACCACCGATGAGTCGTGCCATTGTATCGCCATTTATACGGGCCTTTTTTACAGCGCATATGTCGGGGAAGTCGAACTCATGGTATTTGACGCCCTCTCCTCGCGCCCTGAGTCGAAAAGCTCGTGTATCCGTCCCTGCACCTAAAGATATAATCTGTCTATCCCCACCGCCTGCTATGAACGTATCGACTAGTCTGTCAATCGCAGCCGTGCGCGTATATGTACCTATCCATTGTTAGTCCTCTTCACTCATCCAACCTTTAGCCTTCGCCAATGAGAATGAGAATCACAAACCTCGATTTATGATAGGTAACCTCCTAGTACTCGAAGCAGCATCAACAAAGTGCTCTGCAAAAGGATCATCTAGGTACCCAGCCTGTACAGCGCTAAGACGTGATACCGCAGCATCTGTATCTGTGGCGCGAATAGCCAGTTCACTACGTGGAAGTTTGGGAGCTTGATATGGAGCAGAGGGGTCAGCTAACGGGGATTGGCTGGATTGGCCACGGCCACGACCTCGGCCCCGAGGATTGTTACGGAGTCCGGAAAGCAGATTTGGTATAGTCGCCATTTCGGTGGTGGTTAAGGAAGAGGAGTTACATGAAGTACACACAGGTTGAAGTGATGGCAAGGCTGAAATACAAGGCTGGGGAGTACCAAATGGCTAGAGTGGGGAATTACGGTTCTGAGTCAGGGATTTAGAGCTAGTGGGCAGATATGAGCTAGCATGAGTCGTTTTCCGAATAACCATTTAAAGACTAGCTAGCGATGTGTTGGGATTTCTGTGAAGAGAATATTAATATCGAGGTTTAATTATGTCCTCTCGCACAAGTACGCTATATCTCGAAAGCCAATTAAATACTTGTTCTTCTATCTTTTTCACGGGATTGATTGCATCTTTAACGACTAGAGTAGGGGTACGTCTCCTTTCTTTCAATGGTTTGGAAGTCACATGTCTCATCCCCGCATGACACGGACTGTTCTGTGGTGTCAACATCCGTCGCGCCAAACGCGTCCCTCCTACTAGCATTAATCATGAACGATGTCTCAAAGCAGTCAAGTGTCCAAACCCAATATCTCGGACGATTTGTACCACGAACTGGTCGAATTTATCATTCTTGAAGTGCGGCAGGGCCCAACAGACCCTAGGAATGGTGGTGTATATGCCCAGACATTGACCAATCTTTATCTTGACCGGTACGTGGACAAGAATAGATTGGAAGATGAGCCATACCTCAGGAAGGAGAAAAAGTTAATTGCCAAGTTACTGTGGTGGTTGGTTGAGGTAAGTGTATTCAGTCAGCTAACGGCAAAGCATGTCTAAATTTTACAACAGGATAATACACTGAAACTGGTGAAAAGAACGTCAGGTGGTACGGGCTTTATCATTAACCCAGATTACTATGATGAAGGCACTCTCGCCAGGGAAATGGATCTTGGCTTTAATAGATTGAAAGGGGTGAATGGTGCAAGTGATCAACATCAAATGGAAGACGAGGAGATTGTGAGGTCAATTGAAGGGGAAGGCCAATTGGAGTTGGAGCGTATGGACGATAAACAATACTTAGAGCAGACGAATGATCTGGACATGCAGGGAGATTTGAGAGATTCTGAGGAAGATGATGATGTAAGAACGAGAGTACGACTTGATCATTCTGCCATAGCTGATAGATCCAGATGACCAAAGATGCCTTCCCTCTGTCGGCTCTTTCGGTATCGCCGATGTCTAGAACCCCAAGAAAAAAGCGAACCATGTCAGATCTAATAACTGATAGCAATATGGCAAGCCGACGCAGTGCTTCCAGTCCAGATTCCAGTCCCGGTGGAGCATCTAAGCGGAGGCCGACATCTGACCGGATTCGAACACTGTCAGAATCTCTGCGCGAGCTTATAGCATATCAACCAAACACACCCAAGCGAAGGAAACATGCAGAAAAAGATAGTACACCTTTACCACTCATGTTAGAAACCAAACTCAAGGTAATAACAATACATTTTCGGCCCAAACTACGCTAACTCGAGTAGGATCCTGAAATGGTGAAATTGCTGACTGATTTGCGTTCAAAATACCCGACAGATCGCATAGACATCTGTTCCGGGGATGGTTATCTGGAGTGTAAGGACTGTGAAAAATCCTACAAAGCTTGGACTTGCGGAGCCAACCCAAAAAGGACAGCAAACAACATGATAACTCACTTGAAAAGCAAATCACACCGTGATATGGCTCAAGCGTGTCGAGGATTAGGTCTAAATACTATGCCTACACCAACCTATCAGACAGGGAGCTCTACTGCCCCGGTATCCACGCAGCCTGTGCAAATGTACGGCATGTCAAACATACAAATGGGTGACACGTTAGAAGGACACACCACTCAACAAGCTCTTCAAAGTGCTAAGGCGAGCTTATTTCAATTTATGGATGTCATTGAAAAAGATACAGTGTATCAAGCGGAGAGGAACAAGACGCTAGAGGAGAAGTTCAATACAGCTGAAATGTTGAATCGGGAGACTGCAGAGAAGATGAATGAGGTGATAACTTTAGCTGATTTCAAAATCACAAGGCAGTGTGAAATGATAGATAGACAACTTGCCACTTCTGAAGCACAATCAGAAGGTAGGGCTGCAAAAATGCATCAGCAGTTCTTGGAAATGGAATTGAAAATGCAGAAGCAAGTCGATGAACTCAAAGAAGAAATTTCACGATCGGAGACTGTAGCTAGAACGCGGTTTGAGCAGCTCGAAGCGCAACTAGCTTCTTCTGGAAATCACACAGAGGCTGAGCTTCTTAAGCTAGGAGATCAGGTCGCATTATTCAAATCTAGAGCCGACCAGCAGCACCGGGACACGACTGAACATATAGCTATACTGGTGAATGAGAAAGCCAATGAATATAAAGAAATGACAGACCGGTTGACTTCTCTGGTAAAAGCCAAAAGGAAGCAAAGCGATGAGCTTGACAGGCTAGGGGCTATCTTGCAGTTCAATACCGAAACTGTAGAAAGTTACGAACAAAACGAGGCAGAGCTGCGTAGGATGCTTTCAGCTCACGAAAAGGAGAGTGCCAAGCGGGCGGAGAGGTCGGAAAAAGAGAGCTTTGAGCAGTTTAGTGCGGTTCAGATAGCCAACATGGAGAATATGCGACTGATAGAGCGGACTGCTTTTGAGAAAATTGAAGCTCTTAAGATAGAGCATGCTGCGAAGACAGAAATGGTGGAACATGAAGCCTTGGAAGCTATTCGGCAGGTTGAATCCACATGCGCCAACAAGTTAAACTCAGTAGCTCGCCAAATCGCAGGCCAAGCCTCATTGATATGCGAGCTGGACAACAAGAGAGAAACACAAACCATGAAGCTTAAAAAGCTTGATCTTGTGCTCCCGAAGTTGATCAAGGAGTTAGGAGTATACCATTCCATCGCTAAATCATTCGTCAGACCAGCGGATAGAGATCGATTGACCGGAAGAAAGAAGTTTAAATCTCCCAGGGTTCGTAAGATCAAGTTGTCTGAGCCCCGAAGACGAAAGAAATTTATCAGTTCTAGTACTGTTAAAAAATACAGATCAAGCATGAAGCTTCCTTAGCATTCCTCAAGAACCCCCAGGAGTATCCTCATCTTGAAACAAGTTATGATTTGTTGATGGCATTGATTTGGGCAAGGAGTTATACAAGCGCCTAATGCCTAATATATATAATACCTGCACGCCGGCCTGCGATCGATTGCCTCTGTATTCATATATACGACTAGATGACAGATGCATCATATAGAATTGGCGTTGTGGAAACTCTGCTCGATTATTGTCAGTCATATTGGGCCCCAAGGAGCTGTCATGTAATATTCACTTTTCCCCCCAAGATCTTTAGGCTTCCGCGTCATTTCAGTTCATTGATTGCTAATATGAGTGTTTGTAATCTTGAGGGGCTTATGACTTGGCCGAAATTGGCGTGGTCAGCCCCCACTGTTCATTACTATTTAAAGGCCCAGAAACGAGTTCACCCAGAAATTCATTACATCTCTACAGGCGATATCTTTTGTATTTAATCAATTGTTTACTGTACGCAGCAGCAGAAACTAGCTATGGCCAATTTGACCTACACTAACTACAAAGGATTTGGGGACAAAGCCAAAGACAGATTCTGGTACAGTCAAGCCGTTCGTATTGGAGATACCATCGAAATCTCGGGTCAAGGTAAGCCCATCTTCTCCTTTTTTACCCAATGCATTATACTTACCCGATTGCAAAGGTGGATGGGACCGTGAAACGGAGGTAATTCCTGAGGGCATTCCCGACCAAATCACTGCCGCCTTTGACAACATCGAGCACGCGCTGCAGGTTGCTGGAAGCAAAGGTTGGGAGGATGTCTACTTCGTACGATCATATTTTGTACCTATGAGTGATGAAGCCATGGACACTATGGTGGGTTTGTTGAAGAAATACTGCCCTAATCATCAGCCGGGTTGGACGGCGCTGAGTGTGCCCATGTTGGCTGGGGATGCGATTGGGATGAAGGTTGAGATTGAGGTCAAAGCTTATGTCGGAGAGAAACAATGAGGCTTAGAGACGAGATTGAAGGTGGACCTGAAGAATGTGCTACATGAGAAACCGAAAGGGAACCTAACGTTCTACAGCTCTCTCTATACACATTTGGCGACATATGTAGACATGGATACCAAATCGGAATTCCACATTAAATTGTCTCCTTAGATAATTGGACGACGAAATATTATCAACCCTTGATCACTCTACTATGCCCTGTTGGCTATTGCTCCTCATGCAGGTACGGAACGACATTGAATCATGGAGGAACCATTCAAGAAATGTAACGTTTGCCTTTTCTGAGTTAACCTTGTATCTTAGCGCTAACTTGAAATTAAAAACAGTGGATATACATAGTAGATTGTGTCAAATAGTTTGAACATACAATGCTGGGGTATTTATGAATAATTTGATTCATCTAGGTAGCTATCAACTGGGGAAATGCTTCAGGTGGTAGGTACCTCCCGGGTATGCAGGTGTGACGGCCCGAGCCGAAACCTATAAAAGGTGGATACTGAAGGGTCGCCCAAATAGCCCACTGGGATCCATAAAACTAAACGACGTGATTCTACTATATGATGATCAATATAACCTTCCCCTCCAGTTCCTTTACAGTAGGGTGCCAGAACTGTGAATTCCCTGTATTTTGTCCAACCCAAGATTGTCCGCTTGACCTTTACTCGTTAACTATCACTCACATTTAACTCTGCTAAATAACCACTTCCCTACCTCCATTTAGCTCAAAATTTCACTTCATGGGCTTAAAGCTCATTGTACCCTACCATAGAGGAAATCCCGGTTCGAAACACTATATCAGCCAAAAGCCAAGCTGTTCAAACGGTAAGCCGACTCCGAGTGATGATTCCCTAATGACAAGATCTTTTGTTTACTCTGCCCTTCCAATACAATCGGTTCATTCAACAAGGCTCTTGAAGGACGATATTTACAGACATATGATTTAGCGGCTACAAAAAGTCCCAAAAAATAAAAATACAGATGCTGACTTGAACTGCTGCGAGGAATAGGATAGACATGTTTTCGAGGCTTGAACCTCTACCTGGAATGAGAATCATAGTTCTGATGATGAGTGGTACTACAAATGTGGTTAGTGACACTCTCAAAATGATAGGACTGTCACAGCGACTCTTGTGATACTTTCAAATGTTCTCGTAAATCAACCAAGATTTCGAGAATATCAAGTAAATTTGTAACACACAAGACGGTGGTGGCCCCTATTCACTTAGAGCTTATTTGCATTCCAAAGAATTGAAAAAGTCACCGGATGTGGTTGAAGCTTTGATACTAAATATCAAATTGTTTATGTAGGCCTGTGGTTCATGTTCCATAAGTCGCAGCACTATAAAACTTGACCAATAAACATTGTGTATCCACCCCACGTCCTCCTATAACTATCCCCCACGTTTCCTTCCTATACATTGGATAGCACAGGGGGCTCGTAATTATTCTTATTAATTACCTATAGCGGTTTTCAACTCCTCTAGCAGATGTTGCAGGCATTGTTCAGAGTTTTCTCCGCTACTAGAGCTTTTTTATAAGATGCACCCCCTGTTCGTGTTGGTCATGTATGTGATGCTCTTCCAATAGCGCATTGAGATGTTTAATAAGGACGCATTTCTATTACATTCCCCCCTAAATTTCTACGATATGTTGGCAACTACCTATAACCCAGTATGATGCTGGACATGATTCATCTTCATCCCCTAGTTGAAAGACTTGTTCTCCTTTCAATCACGTGTTTCGGAGCGATGGCATATTCAAAATTGTGGATCTCTATTTGAAAAATATCCATCACGTGTCTTTAGTCATCCATCGCCCAATTAAGCCAAGTCTTTCCGTCTCCTGGAGGTACGAGGGTGCTTGTCAGCCGAAGTCCGTTCTTATAGCCTCCGGTTCTTTGTCGACCTCAATTGGAATCGAACTCGTAGAATCTGTCGGCTTAATTTGTTCACTATAAAGTCTAAGGACATACACTCTAGTCGGTTTATAACGCGACTATGGTTTACACGTAAATTGCAGGGGTTGTGATAGGTACCTTCCATCATAGATGTCGGACTTGGTCTTCTCATTAATATCGCCATGTTATTGACAACAATTGATGACATGATATGTTGCCTCAGACCTGCACAACCTCAGGTATATAACGCTCATCAAGCCACGATTAGGCGATTGCCCATCGGATGAACCTATACCCACAAGTGCGCGCGATCATAACATTCTACAATGCCAACCTACCTTATCCACGGCTTTCGCTGGCAGCGGCCATCTATTCGAATTCACGTCGCATTATATAACCTCGATGATGCAGCGCCAGACTGGCTCATGGCCCCGGCGACGTCTTTAGCGATGCATGAATCCTTCTACAAAATCTGCGACTTCCTGCCTCCAAATGAGATACCTACTACATCCTCACCTCCCAGTACATCTGAGAATGAGCCCTCTTTGCGCACTCGCGAAGAGGATGCACCGCCGAGATCTTTTATAAAGAGGATGACATCAAGAGCATCATTGTCAGCATTGGGAAGGAAGCAAAAGCAACAGAGCATTGAGAATGGGCCACAAAGGAAAGGAAACACCGAGGGGTCGGCTACAGCAGATTCGATCAGTGGTGAGCAAAGCCCGCGTCGGAATGATGCCGTGAATGGAAGACATTCTACGAATGTTGCCAAGCCCCTGCGATTCAACGAATGGAGCGTTGTGAAGCTGCTCGAACAATTTGATATCAATGAACAAATCCACCCATATCAGGAGTACGCATATGTAGGAGACTATATAGTTGAAGTAATCCTAGGAGTGTCGGTTTCCGAGGAAAGTGAAAAGTATCAGGAGTGGATAAAGAGCGTGCGAGAGAGGGCCTGGATTGATAAGCTGAAGGATAAATTGCAACCTGAGGCGAGTATCGGATGGTATGTGGTCGTGTGTGGAGATGAGGATAGATTCGCGCCCGAGTCCACAGAATTCCCAACTTACGAGGAGGGGGTGATGGATAACGGACTCTCCCAGCAAGACTCAAGGACCGGCGGCCTGAAATCACTCTTCAAGAAACAAACGCTCGATTCCAGACAGGGCGCTCCTGACCAAGAGTCACCTACGCTAGCAAAGGACAAAAGAGTCGCTCATGCAGAAAGTCAACTCCTCCATGAAAGGAAACAGAGTAGTGGAAATTCACGGACACCACTGCCCAAAGCCTCATGATGAAGGCTATATACAGCCCTGGATTCGTTTCTACCCGGAATTGATGGCGGAGTTGTAGCGGAAAAGTTTGTGTGCAAGTTTCTCTATTACATTAATGGCTACTGATAGGGGATCCGAACTAAAGTTAATAAATCATGTGCTCCAAACAGGTTCACCCTAATTAACTCATCAAATTAAGTCTAAGAGGTATCAGTGGTATCACTTTTCTAAACATCATTGCTTTCCGTCATAATCTCTCTTCCAAATCCTGTCCCAACTTCCCTTATCAACAGCGAATTCCCTCACATAATCACTCTCCAACTCATGCGTCCTCCTCCCCAACAGGACCAAACTATGCAGAGGTGCCCCTAGCGCTTCGTCGGCATCACACAACTCCTTTAGAGTCCCGCTAACAAACCTCTCCGTCTTTCCACCGACTCTCGCTGCACCCACCGCGAGACTCTCTTCCGTATAGACCCCATCTTTACCTTCCCCTTCCTCCTTCTTGATTGCCTCAATTTCCAACATCTGCCTTGCGCACTGACCAACCGTCATATAGCGAGGTGGCTCGAATATCATCCGTCCCCTCATCATGTTTTCTGGTGTTTGCTCCTTGACCTTTATATCTAGTAGCACCAGGGTATGTAGACCTATGGAGCGGTTCTCGCGGATGCGGTCGTGAAACGAGGCTGGTTTCCAATTATCGGTAAAGAATACCATCGATACCGTCTGTCCGAAGTTGTATAGCTGGAGACCCGCTGCACCGATTGCAGACATAATTGAGGCATTGGGTATGCTCGAGACCCGAATACCGAGCTCCCTCGCCCGTAAGACCAGGTCCGTATGTGTAGTCGCCCTACTTTGTTAGCCTGGTGCCAAATCTTCAGTATGTCGAAGCGCATACCCGAATGGATCTCCGACCACCAGAAAAGCAACGTCAACGTCTTTCGCGTCGGCTAGGATCTCGTCGCTAGACGACTCCACCATCTCTCGATCTGCTAGAATAACGTCACGTCCATAATATGTCTCCTAGCTAGTTTATTAGCTCTATGTTTCCAAACTGGCGCAAAGTTACGCCTACGAGTATAGATTTGTCGACCAAGAGTATACTAGTATAAGCCTCGAGATAAACGCGTGAGGCATTTTTGACGATTTCAAGTCCCTTGACTGTGATATCTGTCTCATCCGAGAGGCCTAGGCCTATTAGGTAGAGCATATTGTCCTTTCAATTGTGCTGGACGAGGGGTTTTGTCGAGGCTTAAGCTTTAAAAAGTAAAGCCTTGACCCCACCATCTTGTGCCGTGGAGCGGCCGCATATTAACTTTCACAACGTCAGTCTCCAGATTAGACAATCTACTGCGCCACAACAATTCTATCAAGCTCAAGAATATCACGGTATATCCTTGAGGCAATTCATTGTCGCACGTAAAATAAGCTCTGCGCCATTAAGAGGCTATCCTATCAAGTTCCAGCGTCTTACAGTATATCCTTGAACCTCTTCAAGTCGCGAGACCTCTTTGAACCGCGACCATGGCAGAGAAAAAAGGGGCGTACGAGACCGCAGCGTCAGACACGGACTTCCGGAAGAAGTACGATAGGGCGGAATATGCACAGAAGGCACAAGAGCGCGAGTCCAAAGAGAAAGAAGAATCAAAGGCGCGCTACGAAGCCAAGCTCGCAGGCAAAAAATACTACAAGCCCATGACCGGCGAAGAAACGCTCACCCAAGCACGCCATGAGAAGCTCAATATCTCTGGCAATGTCGGCAAAATGACGTTGATGGCCGCTGGATCTGCCACCGGGAAAAGGGGAAAGGGGGCAGGAAACTATTGTGAAGATTGTGATCTGACCTTTAAGGATAGTATGCAATGGGTTGAGCATATTAATAGCATGCAGCATTTAAGAGCAATTGGACAAAGTGGGGAGGTAAAAAGGGCTACCAAAGAAGAGGTGGAGCGGCGGATTGATGAAGTTTGGGAGCGAATCCAAGATGAAAAGAAGGGTCTGGTTATGAGTGTCGGGGAGAGACTGGAGATCAGGAGAGAAGAAGATGAGAAGTCAAGAGAAGAACGGAGGATTAAGAGATTGAGATTGGCGGAGAGAAGGCGTGAGGAGCGAGAAAAGGATGTACAGATAAAGAAGGAATATGGCGAGGACATTCGTGTAGAGGGGGAGCACGATGAGGACGATATGATGGCTAGTATGGGTATCACTGGGTTCGGCACGTCAAAGAAGTAAAGCCGCAAACGGAAATAGGTACATAGATTTAATTGATTTAGCGATGGCGTTGGGGTAAATGAGCATACCGGCAAGAAAATTCGGCCAGCACAGAACCAGAACGTATTTAGGAAAGGTCGAAGGAGATACTTGTGGCTAATAGTGTAGCATAACATATGTGAAAATATAGATGCAGTATGTACATACAACATTATCCACCGCATAAACTAATGTCAAGAAGGTCCATAGTTCATAAAAGCAGCCCGTGGAGTGTTAATCAAATAGAACTTTTTGTTGAGTTGGTGAAAGTGCAATACTCTTCGATAAGACATGGAGTGTTAATCAAATAGAACTTTTTTTTGGAGTTGGTGAAAGTGCAATACTCTTCGATAAGACAACCATGTCTTGGACACGACTTGGAGTTCCGACGACTATTTGAGGGCCCTCTTGAAGGGGCTTCATGTCATCCCGCACGCTGCTGCTACTAATGCATGCATGGCATTCAATATTCATGAAATATCTAATGGCACACTTTCAACTAGAGACAGGTTCAACCCTTAGCTTAGTGAGCTTAGAGATCTCGGGAAGAGGACAAGTTAAAGCAGGGAGATATATATCCTTCTTTGTAAAAGATAATACTGACGAACAATTCAGGACTGGCGACTGGAGTTGATTCGACGGACTTGACGAGCATGTTTTCCTGCGAACTAATGTAACAGACCAATTTTCGGACCATCGGACTAGTGAGAAGGAGCTTATTAGGCGGGACTTCGAGGACTTAAAGCAAAGTTTGGTAAAATGGGCGATGCTCGGCTGCTTTTCGGCCATCTTTCACATAAGTCTGATAATCAACCGTTGCATATTGCCATATGGCGCTAGTGCAACCTAGTCGGTGTAGAGATCTATGTGATAGCTGTTGCTCTCCTCGCTGAGGATATCCCGCATGTGGAGGTTGAGCTCCTACTTGCTGCATATCCCCACCAGCTGCTGGAGGCATTTTATGCCTTATGCTCCCAATCCCCATCAATTGTACTCGATGTGTTTAGGAAATGTGTCTGGCTATCGTTGTCAAGCCACCGTTCGAAACAATGACCCGAAGCTCCAAGATTGTTGTTGCTACCGGCATCTGGAAGCGCTGCGGCGTTGTTATTGACCGGCAATGAAGACTTATATCGCTATCAGTATGAATTCTGACTTAACACGCAACTAAGCGCATGTTTGTTGTATTAACTTCCAAACTTACCTCATCATTATGCATGATCTCAGCTGCCTCTAGCCTGGCTTGATCCTGGAGCCAGTTATTTGTGTAAAAGGCATAAGGAGTGGCAACTTTGAAAGTGTTCTGGAGTTCCACCGTGTCCTCATTGCTGTCAGGTATATTTTGAAGGTCGGAATAGCCGTGAATATTCGAGTTTTGAGGTAGATTGAGTGGTTTGTGCGCAGGGCTGGGAGGCAGGCTATAAAAAGGACGTGTACTAGAAGGGAAGCTACACTTCATTTGAGAGCTGGCAGATTCCTGGAATCTGTCCCCGCTAGCCCTGGTCGTTCCTGAGTGGAGATCTGGAGGGCTGTGATTATCATCATGACCTTCTGCCAGTAGATTCGATGCCCCCTTGTGGTTTCCATCGCTAGTATCGATCGTGGTATCGATTTGCCACCCTTCAATATTATCCCTATCCATTATGCCTGCACCATTATGGGATGAATCCTTTGGTCGTAGAGGTTCGAATGATTCAAGTGAGGATCTGAAATGGCGTGGGGTGTTGTGCCCGATAGACATCGGCGAGGTTTTTGCCTTTCGATCACTACTCCGAGGACGCTTCTTATGAAAACGTCCTTGAGACAGTTAGCGCAGTCGATTCGATTATAAGAATATCATACCTGTGAACTGTACGGATTGGTTTCTTTGCATCCGTCCTCTTCTGCCAGTCGTATATCTACAATCCGGCGATGAGCACAGAGCTCTGAAGCTTTGAATGGCGAGCTTGTGCTGCTTCCTGTCACAATTTCTAGTGAAGTTCCTTGGACATTGAGGAGTATTACGAGTGATGAGTCGTCTGCCAGACCTCGTAGACCCAGAAGATGGGCGCTTAAGTTGCTGTTTATTGGGAACTGGTCGTCCTCTCATCGCGTTGGTAATGGAAAGCACAGAAGAATTTGGCGCAGATGAATGTGTGGCCATAGTCAAAGTATTTATTACTTTCTCTTAGTCCCATGTGTGCTTTTGTAGGGGATGAAAATGGGATAAATTCGTTCTGGCGCCGTGATGAGGGAGGTGTGTATGAGGCTCGGAGTCTATGCGACCGGGCTAATGAACAACTCTCGGCGCATCACAGAAGGCGTTGAATTTGCCAAAAGTTTTTTGTTTTCGCAATATATAGTCGTACGGATGATCCTAGATTCTGATCTATCAGTTCAAACGGAGTGCCGGAGGATAGTCCTTTGCGAAACTTCGGTAGAGGCGAGGTGACAAGCTGAAGATTTTCAAGTGATACCAGCTGCAGCAAATCCTGGGCCCCCGGAAAATGCCATCGGCCAGATTAGCACAAAAAGAAAACGAACCAGAGAGGGTATTCTTTTCAACAACTTTGAAGAGAGGCGATGGTGGAAACTGAGTAGTCTGCAGTCTCCTAATTCTGCAGCTATCCCCCTTGTCTTGAGGAGGCCGATGCGCATGTATCCAATTAGGGGGGGTGATGTCAGTTCAAAAAAAAGAATCAGAGAGGTGAGAAAATCATTCATATAGCGCTTGGGAAGGGAAGTTCGGAAGTACGCTCCCTGTCCAAACATTCTTGTATTACAAACCCAAGCTCGATTGTGGACAGCGGCGATACTGCTGCCGTCCGTTTCTTTTTCTCAAATCCTCTTCAAATCAGAGGAATGGCTTTATATTTTGCTGGTTTTCTGCGATGAGATCTACTGTTGTGATCGCGATACTTTCCCAGACTGTTTTCTCGCGGCGGTGAGCTTTGCATAACTTACCAAATTGGTTATCTTCAGCACAGATCTCATTTTCTTCTTTCATGGCTTCTCAGATGGCAAAAGCCGGGAGAGAGGCGGGAACTTGAATGCTCTGTAAAAGCGGACTGGAAAATGGTCCATGTCGATTGCAAAGTTCATCATATGAGACTCTAAACGTGGACTAGAAGGCTCTGTAGTATATTATCAGGATCTATACGGTTTTTGGCGAAGCTGAACGAAGTGAGAGTGACCTCCGCATATCTAAAATGATGCTTTTGAGATCATAATCGTCCGTCATGGTGTGGTGTGCTGCTCGTATATAAAAAGAAAGTTAAGGAGAAACAGACTCGAAAGTCTCTGCAGAATCCTGCTGTTTGGCAAGGCAAATAAGACCGGGCCGTAATCCTGCAGCCACAGGACCACGTATCCTTTTACGGGAGGGAGAACAGGGCTTTGCGTTTAGTGCATCTTAGCGTGCTAATATATCTTCAAACTCTGAATTCTAACTCGAGTTCTGGCACTTTTGAGGGCCTAAACAGGTCTAGTCAATCATAGTATCGTATCCTGCCCATAAGTATGGCCATTTAAATTACCAGGGAAGATCCGCGATGACTTTCCACGCCGGGTTTAGCCCAAGCTTCAAATTCTTTATCACAAGAGGGCTGGTGTGAAACACCTACCGCTGCATATACACCTCATAAAAAGCCCTGTATCTGTGATGCGGAAGCATGAGATTAAGTTCCGGTTTAATTTGGGTAGGCGGGATCTCCCATCATCGATCGTCCAAACGGAAGTGTTCTTTTACTCACCGAGCATACCCTGTTGCATGCAGAATAAGCCTCTACTGACAAATCTACAAGTCTCGTCTCGCTCCTGTAGAGCTTATACCATCATCTGTCACTCCAGAATCGCACGTTTTCCTACGAAGTTAAAATGCCAAATATCTCGGACAACACCATTGTTGGTGATCCGTTCATGTTAAGAGTAATGTCAATGATACTATGATGCTACTGCCCTGTGTTATCTATAAAAGGCGTCCTACATTACTTTAGTAGCCGCCGTGAGTCGAAGAAGAGCTTGCAGGTAAGTGTATCTCTAGATCAGAACAAGAGCGCTTACATTTGCTAACTCGCTATTGACAACAGGCCTTATGCGAACAGATAGTCGAAGAACGTCAGCTCAAACCACTTCAGATATTGGTGGAATACCATCACGGTATGGTTTCAAACCAGGCCCGGACTTCTTTCTGTACGAAGTCTTACTTTCGAATTCTCTTACTTACGAAAGCTTTCTTGCCATTAAGCATAGAGTGAAGCCCGAAGTATGATATACTGTATTGATCGGGGTTCGTTACCTAGTCCTTTTGAACGTCGCACTGCTAAACAAACAGTAGCTTCGAGTGAAAGGCCGCCAGTGTAACAAACACTGATCGACTAAGTGGTAACGAAGATATGTAGAATTCTCTGCATAGGAAATATATGAAATAGGACGAAGGAAGGCTCTGAGGTATGTTTGACACAAGCAAGTGGAAGGAGATGATCTCTGAGTTATATAGACTTTATCCACCTCTCAACAGTCCCTTCTCCACACACACTTAAATTTCAATATCGGCTTGGGAGGCTAAGTCAGTGGCCCAGGATTGGGGACCTGCGTCAACGATACAACGCCGCTTTCAGTACAGTACCATAGCCTGGTGTCTGTCGCATCTGCCGCATCTTGGAGGCCAACACACACCAATCCGGCCCGCCAATAAGCAAGTGTCTGGCACACGCCTGGAAACTACTACGATCAATGGTTCAACTCGCCAAAAGCCACTCCACTGGAGACTTCTGGTTTCATTCATATGAGCAGTGAAGCCTGTGAAGTATTGCTCTTCAACAACTATTACGTATCTAGGATTTTTAACCGCAACTGAGCATTGGCCGGAATAGTGGTATCTCTGGTTCTCTATGGGCTTACCGTCATCGAATTCACACGGCCGCTCTTAGGATTGGGATTATGTCCAAGCATTACTCGATATAGACTCTCTACAAGTGGAGCTAGCGAGTTTCTCTTCCCAAACCCGCCCGGGCGTTGGGATTTGCAAGCTCTGCCTTATCGGATATGCTGAATTCGTTCCTCAAATTTCACTCGTCCCCCCTTAAAGCTGGACGATTGTAACCGAGATTTTTATGCATAGTCTCCACAAATTGATGAAA